>JACLAD010016322.1_pt1 | contig 16820 bp, 8 predicted proteins | sample 8027901 | NCBI WGS metagenome assembly JACLAD01 (sample SAMN15725071, study PRJNA655200) | protist metagenome | isolation source: fluorescence activated cell sorting (FACS) single amplified genomes of... | place: Spain: Blaines Bay Microbial Observatory, Mediterranean Sea | collected 2016-07-05 | reverse complement strand
TCCAAACGCAAAGTTTCTTGATTTTTGTCAATTATTAAATGATATGAATTCAATAATCCTGTTATTGTTGATCGACTAGTCCGTATACGGGCTGACTTTCTTAATTCCAAATGTATATTTTTGATATATATTTGTGTAAATACATGGTATTTTCCCATTTTTAGAGCATGTTTGTAAAATTTTGCTACTGTATTTGTCCAGTTTCCGTTGGTCACATGATGATCATGTATATTTTCTAATAAATAAATGGTTTTGTATACACGCATTGTTATTTTTCGCTTATACATTCTATCTTTCACCACATTTTTCCATCTTTTTATCTCTTGTTTGTAATAAATCTGCTGGACTAAATATTTTCGCACATATTTTTGAATGATTATTGCATTTTTTAATATCAACGCTTCTCTATAGTTTTTTACTAGTATATAAAATACCTTTGTCTTGATTTTGCTATCACGATTTTTCAAGCTCATTGTTACTACTTTTTCTCTATGTTTATTTAATTTAATTACATAGTTACGGAACGATTGAAATTGTATTCTATAAAGTTTGTGTAAATATACATATACTTTCAAATTGTTAAATGTTGGTTTTACATATCGTGTAAAAAACATAAAATTTAATATTCTTTTTTTTTGCTTTAAACGTTCTTTGGTTTTACGTTTAAATGTGCGAAAATAATATCGTATTTTGTTTCTCCATTTTGACTTCATAAAATTCATATACCATACAGATAAATACTTAAACATCATATCATCATTCCATCTTTTTATTTTAGCCGCTAAACGTAACCGTCTTAACATTTGTCGTTGAAAATTATAGGTCGATATTCTTAAAAATAATTTGCCCTGTTTTAATTTTTCCCAATAATATTTCCACAAAAACCAAACTTTTTTTCGTAAAATGATCTGTGCAAGCAGCGAGTTGTATGAATGAGTGATGTGTTAGAAAGGATATCCTTTTTATCAGGTTTTGGGGGAATAGAGAAATTTACTTACTTCAATAATATTCAATTGTTTTTTATACAATGAAATACCACTAAATGATGATGCGTTGGGAAAAGCGGTATGAAATAATGGACGCTCATGCGAAGTTTTTAAATCTTCAAAAATATGAAATGATCGCTTTCGTGATTTATACATTTTATACCATTGATAAAATATATGTATTTGCAATTTTTTGCCATTTATAAGATATCTTTTTCTTTGTCTTTCTAAATTATTCTCTCGTAAAATGGAGACCATTTGCTGTCGTTTTGAGTAAACTGATAATGCATTTAAAAATCTTTTTAAAATTTGTAGTTCATTCTTTGATTTTTTTCTACGGCAATGTGGTGGTGGTGTATCATATGGTATTATTCCTGCATTTCTTTCATATTCATACGTCTGAGATGATATAAGACGTATGAGATGATATTTATTTTCTAATTTTGCAAATTCTAATGGCGAAATATTTTTATTGTTTTTTTTCACATCTGTTAATAATAACTTCGGACAATACATTGTAAGTTTTAACACTACATTACGATGGCCATTTAGTATTGCTATATGCAACGCATTGAAGCGATCTTGTTGACGTTCAATATATGGGTCTGCATCTAATTGCATTAACAGCTCTACTATCTCATCTAATCCACGTGATGCTGCTAGAAATAATGCTGTTTCATTGTTAATATTTCTTACATTAACAATATCTTGGAAAGAATGATGGAACAATAACAACTTTGTGATCTTGATTGATGAACTATACATTAATGCAGTGTTGTCGTTTAGATCCCTTTCGTTTAACAATAATCTAGTTTTTTCTATGCTTATCATATGATTTAAAATTAATTTTACAGTATCTAGATTTCCTACTTTACATGCTAACATCAATGGTGTTATTGCAGTTGATATATCAATAACTTTATTAATCATTTTGATATTATTCTTTAAAAGAAATTTTAAACCATTAATATTTTGCGTTTCGATAATATCATATACTAAAGTTCGTCCATATATATTTTTAATATTACTATTAACCGATGCACCATGATCAATTAAACATTGTGGTAAATCATAGAAAGTCCATGCATTCATCATAGCTATCCATAATGCAGTCCGTCCTATTTCATCAGTAAATAAATCTGGTGATAATTTATTTGGTATATAACATTTTTTTAATATAGACATACATGCTATTGTATCATTTTTTAATGCATACCTCAATAATTGTTCCATGATGATGGCAGCTAGCTATCGCAACCACCACACACTACATGCAGTATATTATATATTACAGTTTATATACATTCAACTCAATTAATTTCTGTTATTCTTATTATTATTATTATTATTATTTGTGGTTTTAATATACAAATATATCATTATATATCATTCCTTGCATCTTGCATCCATTGTCATTTTTATATAATTTATATATATCCATATATATGCCATGTGTGTACCTGGTACGAATTTATAAAAAAAAAAATTTTTGACATAATAATATTTTTTCTCCTTAAATAGAAGCCAATTTTTATCAAGTACAAACTTTAGTAGTGTAATCGATATATCCAGAATTGGGTAAACGGTATTAGTAGTATGTACTTGGTAGTATAAAGCGCGATTTTATTAATTTTTATTATTATAACTGATATAATTCCTGGAATTCATATAATATATTCGCAAAAAAAACTCCAAAATATATTAATATATATAAATATATATTTAATTACATTTATGACGTATGTATAGCTACATTTGTATCAATCGTATTTGCTATTTATTATGGTGGTGGTGTCTATGGCAACCAATAATATTATTAATTGTCTCTCTTTTTTTTTGTTTGGTCTTAGTATTAATTTAAATATATAAATATAAATTAATGAATAGACATATAAATATTGTGCACCAATGGAAGTAAAAGATAATGATATTAATATTCATCCTCCATTTAAAATTGATATGGATGATGAGGATGATAATAGTTTAGACTTGGCAACATTTTTAGATGATGATGATGCTATATTAGGGATCGACAATATATTTGGTATTGGTGGTGATTTAAATAATTATGGAAATGAGAATAGCAATGTACAAAAAGATGTAAATAATAATAATAATAATAATAATAATAATAACAACAACGGCAATTCTACAATTACAACTGACGATAATAATAATAATAACATTTGGGACGTAGATATAGAAAATGATGAGCAAACAACAAATGAGGAAAATATCAGTTTTAAAGATATAGAAAACCAATTTAACCAGCTTTTATATCAGCCAAATAATACCGAAAAGATGAAACAAAGGAAGCAAAAGATATTAAAAATTATACCGAAAATATCTCCTGCGCTTTCCAAATTAATAGGTATTAATTCTGTGGATGAAATAACTTTGAAAAATTTATTTGTAACATATAATTTAGGATATGATGGTGAAATTGATTTGGTTGAATTTCATAACGTAATTGGTGTTCAGTCAACGCCATTTTCACGTAAAGCATTTCGATTTATGGATGATGATCATAGTGGTGGACTTGATTTTGTTGAATTTGTTAGTCATATCACTGGTTATGTCACCATGTCCAAATCACAAATTGCTAGTTTTGCATTTGAGATATATAGTAGATCCATAGGTATTATTAATAACAACCATTTATTGAATAATAATAAAGAAGAAGATGGCGGCGGGGGAAAAGCAACAACACGAAAATTACCAATTGATCATATCGTTAGACTTGTTTGTGATACACATGAAGATTCACATGATAATGACTTAGTGACAGAAAAAAATGTTACAGATGCATTTAAAGAATTTCATGATAAAACAAAAACAGGTTATGTCACAATTGATGAGTTTGTCAACGCAGCAATAAAAAATGAGATATTAATTATGCCATTGTTAAAATTTAAAGAGCAAATTGTAAAAAATATTGTAAATGAAAAGTTTTGGAAAAAAATAATTGATCGTGTCAGTAAGCAAGAAAAAGAGAAAAATCAACAAAACGAAACAAATAAAATCGAAGTAGCAGAAACATCAAAAGATCTTGATGTTACTACAATAAACAACAATAACAACAACAACAACAACAATAATAATAATAACAATAACAATAAGACAATACTTGATGAAAATCATCATAGTAACTGGTTTAAAAAATTTGGCTTATCTTATCATCATGGTGGTGTTATAACACCTGTAAATACATTGACTGGATTTGCTAAAATTGCTCGCGATGCTGAAGTCAAATTAGAGGACAGATCAGGTAATCCTAGACGTGGATCTGTATGGGATAATTTTGAAAACAATATCCCTCCACCAGTTGTTGAATATAATAATCATACAATCAGAACTGGATATAATAAAAATAATCACATGCACCATCATCATCCATCATCCGCACCGAAATCTCGTCATCCACTACGTCATGGTCATCCAAAATTTAAATCAGCGAGTGCTGCAAATCTTGTAAATATTGCAGAATCACCATCAACATCATTATCTACAAATAACAATGGGAATAGCGATGCTAAGAATACGTCTAATTCATTCCCTGTGTTACCTGATATGCCACCTGTTGATGAGAAGAAACCGCCTATATTTGAACATGATGTAATACAACGTTGGAAAAAATTTACACATCATACAGAGGAAAACAAACAAAAGCCAAAAATGCAAGATGCAGAGACACAAACAAATGTAGATGCATCTACACAAACAAGAAGTAGAAAAGAACAGAACAATGTAATTGATTTAAAAGACACAACTAGGCAATATAAGATAACGCCTATTAAAACAAGTGGTCGCCGAGGTAAAAAAATTGTGAAAAGTTGGAAACGAACACCATGTGTTATTTGTGGTAAAGAAGGACATGTTTTGTATTCATGTCCACGTAGAGCGAAAAAAAATCTTGAACGTGACATTGATCATCAACTAGAATTAGATACGAAAAGATCGAAGGAAGAAAGGTGGAAAAATCGGCGTGAAAGAAAGCACATGTTATTATTGAGCAAAGCATCGCTGAAGAAAAAAACTAGTAAAGGAATCAAAATTAATAAGAAGAAAAAAAATAATTCATTAAAACCACGCCCAAGCTCTGCAAAAATAACTCGAATTGGTCAACGCCGAAAAAAACATCGGCATAATCATAGCCTCAAAAATAGCAATAGGATGAAAAAAAAGAATATTAGGGAAAATATTGTATCATTTTACCACATACCAATTGCACCGCTTGTCGATGTTAGTAAAAATAGGCCATTATCAGCACCCTTGCTTTTGCGTAGGGTTAAACCACCGGTAAGATATGATGAAATCAGAGCATTTGATATTGATGAACCTAGTGCTGCTTCATTCAAATGGAAAAAATCTGTAATTGAATCCAATAAAGCAATGGATAAAATGAGACACAGCGAATGGAATGAACGTAAACGTGAATCGCAAAGGAAAAGTGCATCTTTATTTGCAACGTTAAATGATGAAGATCATGCCTTGCTTGGTCAATCAAGAAAACATTTAAACAAGAAAATTAAAAAATCAAAGTTGGAAAAAAAAGGTCCGAGAGATCGATTGCGTAATAAAAAGAGTTTTGCTGCCTTGGCATCTTCGGATATAAAATATCCGACTGGTTTTTATGGTGGTAGTGTCAGTAAAGAGGAAGAATTAGACGAAGATGGATTTCCAAATTGGAAATTAGACGAAGTAGTGATGCGTAGGGATAATATTACGGATTCTTTTGGCGTTCGAATGATGAATGATTTGGAACAGTTTAAAATGAAGAAAAAAATGACGTGAGATGCAAGAGATGAACAGAAAAATAAACAAATGTATTACGTATAATTTTACAGACGAGAAGTACAAATGTAATTATTTTCGTACGTGTTTCGGTACGAATAATGTACGAATATTATATATATTTTAATATTCAAGACAATTGAGGGAATATTGGCTTTTCCTCTCCCTTTACTCCTGGTAATACTCCGCCTGCTTTTTTATTTCGGAGACATAAATTTTTCTTATTCAATAATTTTCTTGCTGCTCTTTTTTCATCATCAATTCGTCGAAGTACACCATTGATCCATGCTGTAAACTTTATACGTTTATAATATCTAGCACTCTCTGCAACATCACGTTTCATTTTGTTTTTTTGAAAAACATTTGCACCATGCCGTAACAACATTTTGCCACACTCAAGACTACCATGGATACCACACGTATTTAAAGGTGTATTCCCACTTCGATCTTCTAATTCTATTTCCAATTTTCTATCCAATAAAAACTGAAGGCATTGTATTCGACGTTTCATAATATTAACATGCGTATCAGCAACACTGCATACAACATGCAAGGCGGACATCTTGTTTTTATCAACAAAATTAATGTTTTGAGATGGTCGCAAAAGTGCAGCAACACACATTGGATGTGCGTTATATGCAGCATTCATTAGCGCAGTTCGACCTTCTGCATCAATTGCATCTAGTGGGGCATTGTTTCCCATTAAATATTCAACGATATGTACAAATCCAAATCGTGCAGCTAAGATAATTGGTGACCCATATTCATGACCAGCTTTTATATCAGCATTGTATTCTTCCGTTAATAATATTACTGATTCCATATTTCCACGACGACAAGCGGCTTGAAGCGCTGTGTATCCACCATCATCTAACGCATTTACTTGAACCGTTTGACTATTTAGTATATGTTTTATTGTATCTCTATCATTCCGTTCAGCTGCAAAAGTTAACGCATTGACATTGTCAACTGCAATTCGCACTGCTTTTAACGTTGCTTTATTCATTTCTATAGTATTTTGTATATGATCAGCTTGTACAGCATGTTTCATTAACTTTTTGAATTTTGGTCCATTTTTCACAGCATTTGCGACACTTAAAGTAGGATCGCTTGTTAAACATAAAATTTCATGTGTTGTTTGGGTCAATAATTGTTGATTAGTCATCAATTTACGCCTTGCTGCTTTTAATTGCGATTGTCGCCATTCTTTTTTTTTTGATTCTTGCATACGATCATTGTCTAAAATCAGCTCTTTTATTTTATCTTCTTGTTGCCAAATGATACGTTGCATGTAACTTTCATAATCAGTATTGTTCATTACACCACGTTCCTCAAATGCTAATTTAACCATCTTTGCCGTACGCTCTTTTTCCTCATTCATTTCACGTATGGAAGTCTCTAATTTATTTATGGTATCTGATGCTTGTGCATTTGCAAGCTTTTGATTTCTCATTTTTTCTTCAAAATTCGCAACTTTAGCAGATTTCTGTTCAAAATCTTTTTGCAATGCTGTCATTTCCTTTATCGTATTTTCAAGCTCATTTTCTAAATTAGCTTTTGCTTCTTCTAATTCTTTTACAGTTGATAATGCATTTTCTTTCATAGCATTTGCAAATTTTGTATCTGCTTCTGCCTTATCTTTATTTTTCGTAGCCTCAGATGCTTCATTCAATGCTTCATCTCTTTCATTTGTCAAAGTTTCTACTTGTTCTTCTAATGCTTCTTTTTCATTTTCTAAATTATCTTGTTCATTTTCTAAATCATTAAATTGTCGTTGCAATTCCATTTTTTCATGTTTTTCTTTCTCTAATGCTTTTGATAATTCAACAATTTTATCCCTTGCCTTTGCCGCTTGGGCTTGCATACGATTGTTAATTTGTTCTTGAGACATGGAGCTTCCACCACTACCAGGTTTTTTTTTCGATCCAAATGATTTAAATAGTGACATGATGTATATTTATTTTTTTGTAATTTTAATATATTTTATATTGATTTATTTAAATAATAAAATGTATAAATAATTCAATGTATTGAAACAAGAAAAAGAAATGTTAATACAAACACACATATATATATACATGGAACTTTTTATCCACATAAAGTATATAAGTAGTACTTATAAAAATGTGTACCGAAGAAAAAATCGTATTTCCTTCGTCGTAACAGTAACAGTATTTTACAGTATATACAGTACTATTATTAGACTATATATGAGATAGGCGGTTGATAGAATGCTGATAGAAATAAAGATCCTTATTCTGCGTCGTCAGAATGATTCTCTTACCGTCAGTACTCCGTCTTCTCGTAAGGAAAATTTTAAATCTTTGAATAATTAATATTCTAACTTTCCTTTCAAGTATAAATTATATATGTTCATTTGATAATTGACGCAATTATCGCGATGATTTTCCTTTTTTTTAGGATTATTTTTATTTAAGGTAGTACAGCTTTTTTTGTGGATTTTGTGGCCTCTATTTACTGATATACGATTCATTTCAATACATTCATACTTTTCACTTACAAATTTATATATTTCTGTTTTTCTTTTTTCGTATATTGATTGATATTTATATTTCATCATCATCATCATATCTATTGTATACTAGTTTTGAAAAGTAAGATCAGGTATATATAAAAATATAATACATAATATAAATTACAATGAGTGAGAAAACACCTGATGATAATAATAATAATGATAATAATAATCCTGCGCTAAGACAAGTTGCATCTACGCCTATTATGCTTACTCCTTCGAATTTACCAAGGACACCAAGTGTAACAACTGCATATGCATTTCATGCTTCCATTTATGATGTATTAATTGATAAATCAAATGAAACCAAACCAGTTGTTTATTATATATTGCAAATGACTGGTGAGCTTGTTGGTAGTGGGGCGGAAAGTGTTGAATGGACAGTTTCGAGAAGGTACAGTTCGTTTGTACAGTTAAAAACTGAGCTGGCAGTAATAGGATTTTCAGAATTACCTCCGTTACCACCAAAAACTTGGTTTATGGACCGTTTAAATACAGGATTAATTGAAAAAAGGAAAATTGAATTAACAAATTTTGTTAATGCTATTATACGAAATAGGGAATTATTTAAAACCAGACTTGTACGTTATTTTTTAAAAACATCTGATTTTTTTAAAAAACGTTCTGCATCATCGATACGACGTAGTAATGCTTATCGTGGTAGTAGAGCAGAGTCTATTGAAGAGGAAGAGGAAGAGGGGAAAGAAAACGGGCCACCTTCATCTGCTGGCACATCTTCGAATCGGATTAGTCGCTCTTCAAGGCTTGGACAAACTGTTTCTTTAATACCAAGTCCATCAGCATTATCAGCAAGGAATCCTGATCAGTCCAGGGAAGTTTATACCACATTACGTGCTGTCTCGTTTGATAATAATGGTGTAGATATAGATGCAAGATGGGGTGATCCGGTTACCTATGCATCACCGAACAATAGTAGTAGTAGTGGTGGAGATAGTAGTATAACATCATGGATGCCACGTCAAATTCGATTACAAATGGAAAATGAAAAAGTATTTTTGACGATTGATCCTGATAAATTCACTGAAACGGAATTATTAAATGTAGATGGTGTATGGATAGAAGTTGATAGCAATTCAATTGCAACTACAAGTTTAAATGGTGCTAAAATTAAATTGCTTATACAAAGAGAAAGGTTGAGATCTTTTTCGAATAGTGGTAGTAGTCTTAATGACAACAATGGCAAAGGAAATTTAAGTATGTTACCATCTATATTTTTGTTGGTAATTATACCATTGTCATTGTCGTATTTGATATTATTTACTGAATATAATTCAAACATAGTATTAATGATTAGTGGTTTCGTGATCCTTTTCTCATTATACATATTAAAGGATATGTTACATGGTATGCCAGAAAAAAGTTCACAATCTGGAAGCAACAACAATAATATTGGAAATGAAGTGTTGCGTACATTAATTACATTTATTGATTGTGAGTTGAGCAGTAGCAGGTCTAATAATGACAATAATGATGTTGAAGAAGATATATCGTCCCAGACAGTTGCATCTCCACGTGCAGGTAGTGAAATACAAGAAAGCAAAGTATATATGAATCATTCTGGTACATGGATTGTCGATGCAAACCGATCAAAAACTACGTATGAGCCTATGTTGATTGCCTTGGGAATTTCATGGCCGTTGCGCATGTTAGTCAGATCGTTAAAGACAGAAATGCGTGTGAAGCATACTTTCACGCATATAAATCGTCGTGATCATTTTCAAAATGGTGGTAAACCAGTCGCTAAAGACAAAGACAATCATATTTTTCCACTTAATGGTAAAACATATTTTAAACGTGATGAAAAAAATGAAGATGTATACGTAACACATACATTTGAACCAGATAATGGCGGTTGTATACAATCAATTACCATTAATAAAACACAAAATATAAAAATTGTTGATCGCCAACGTTTGATAGATAATGGTAGAGCTTTGCACCATACAATTAAAACATGGGGTAAAGATACACGTGCTGATGATCCAGCAATATGCGATGTTATAAAAACTAGGACGACACGTCCAATTGAAGGAGCATTTGATGATAATGATGATGGTACTAAAACATATAATCCTCCGGAAGGTTGGGTATTGGTTGAAGATGATGATGAAGAAAAATGAAGAATTTTATACAAAAATTATACGAAGCTATTATATTATATATATTAATATATATATATATATATATATATATATATTTGAAAAATATTACGTACACTAAAAAAGAGGAAGGAAAGTGAGGTAGCGCGACTAGACTAGGAAACACGTTATATTGGAGAGAGGTAAAAAATACAAATATTTATATTATATATTCACCCATCTAGATCACCCAGTTGTTATAGTAGTATTTTGCAAAATGGAAGTTAAAGTGCGGAACGAAAATCCACAAGTTCCCTTTCTGGCTAACTGGCTAACTCCAAATAATACCAAACTAACACGAAAAGTATTATACTGTCTGTAGCTGTAGTACAGTATAAGACCAAGTATACAAAATACAAAATATTATATAACAGGATTGATTTGAACCTTCTCCTTATCCTGATGGAACCTGCCAGGCCTGGATCACGTTATTCCAGTTTTATTATACGTCCACCCCGACACCCGAGACGATTTCCGATTTTATTTCTATATACCTTTGTTTCATTTGTATCTTTATCATAGTCGGTTATAGAAAACAACAACGATTTTTTTGTCTGTGAGAATATTTGTTTGTATGTAGCAGCTTTTGATCAATATAGTGTCACCTGGATAATATATATTTATAATCAGCTGGAAATATCTCATAAGAAAACAATGTCAATTACTAATAAGGCACCACTTGTAACAGCAAATTGGTTGGAACGTAAATTACAAGAAGCAGATTTTACTACTTTCGTTTTTTACAGAGGCACATGGTGGTAAGTACATTCTATTCTCTACTCAGGAAACCCCGCCATGCTACTCGTATCGCTGCCGTAATGTATATATCTATTCCCCTAAGGCTTTATAAAAGGTATCCTATCTAATTCATCAAGCTGCCATAATGTATATATCTATTCCTCTAAGACTATATAAAAGATATCCTCTCTAACTAATCAATCTTCAGACCACCGTGCCGTGATGAACTAAGAAGTTATCAAAATTCAGGCGTGGCACAAAAAATTCAAGAAGCGGGTGGACAAATTATTGGAGTTTCTTCGCAAGATAACGATGAAGCGCAAAAGGCAAAAGAGGCTTGGAAGATTGAATATGAAATTGTTGGGGATCCATCTCTTGTAATTGCAAAGGAGTTGTATGAAAGAAATATTCTAACATTATGGGTTGATCAAGATAAATATACAATTGGTGATATGAAAGGTTTAAGGACATACAAAGAAGGTATGATGGAACCTGGTGTTGCGGCAATCACGAAAGATTGGGAGAAACTATATGCTTGGGCCTTGATTCCATCAAGCAAAAATTCTGGTGGTGCTACTGGTCGTGTTCATGCAAAAGATGCTATGAAAGCTATTGAACGTAGTCTTAGTGGTGATAAAAGTCTTGCTAATTGGGTGCCAGAATATGTTGAAAATCCACGTCAAAATGGGATGATGAACACTAACACACTAGCTGGGCGGACTATGTTTAAAGCAATGATGTTAGCAAAGGGTAATTTTATACGTCCCGTCGGATTGGAATTGCCAGAGGATGGTGTTAGTGGTAAAGGGTATAAACATTTTCAAGACTCAATAACCACACAATTTACAAAAATTGGTGGTGCATCAGTAGCTATGGCACTTTTAGCAAGAAAATTTCCACGTGCAATTGCATCGTTTTTAGTTTTGTATGGTATCTATCATGAGTATGTATGTGAACCTGTTTATACTGCAAGTTGGCTCATGGAAGAAGGGTCCAATTTAGATAAAAACGTATTGCCACGGCTTGTACAGCAATCAAAATTATAAATATAGTTGAAGTGCATCTCGCTCTTGTTGAATATTTTGGAAATGATGGAATTAAACAAAAATAAAGGAAACAGATATGATACAAATATATATAATTAAATCATACGTATTAGATATACGATACATATATGGTAATATTATAAATATTTGTATTTTCATCCAAATTGTTTAAAAATTTTGATACATATCATACGAAAGTATGATATTAATATTTTCCTGATATTATATACATTTGATTTTAAAATATTAATTTATAGAAAACATTAGTTTTTTAAATTGGTATGCCAAAAATTGATATGCTTAAAATATTCAATGGAGACTAGAGATAACAAAATGTGAGAGGGAGACGTGAGCATGTGTGTAGTGGGTGTATTTACTGACGAATACGATATATATATAAAAAATTCTCTTTTATATTTATGATGGTTAAAATCTCTCAAGTTATAATAATTTTACACTTCCCGTGTTAAGTAATATGCTCAATACTCAATCGCAAGAATAATATGCTATCCTACTAATAGTAAAGCTCTAATGCACCTCTGCAAACTAATACTCTACAAGCACAAGTAGGTTTTCTATCCTTCCAACATGTTCGAACGTTGAACGTTCTCTTTTATATTCATAATATGATATATATATATATATACGAAATTATAATTTAAATACGATATATATATATAAAAAATTCTCTTACTTAAAATTTAAAAAGATTTTATTTACTCATATATATTACGAACGTAATATTTTATTACGAGTACGGACTTCGTATCATATATATCACATACTTCGTATTTTGTACGAAGTCGTATTTATTACACAAAATGTTCTCTTCTTTAAATAAATTATATACCGTATTACGAACTCGTACACATACTCTTCTCTGAATTTGTTTTATTCTATCCATTTAAAACTTCCTGTTAACATATAAGGACTTGGTGCTTTTGTTGAATTAGGTGCTAATAATGTCAATGTTCGTTTATCAACATCTATTGCTTGAACGCAACAAAAACCAATGCAACAACTTTTTAAAATTTCATCTTCGCTTTTTGCATTCAAAATTCCAAATACACTATGAATTAAATCTTTTGTTATTGCTACAGCTTCTGGTTGACATGGATCAAGCATACTTTGTTGCCCAACTGGTAATAATTCTGCATTTAATGTAGTTGATCCGATTTGATATAATTTAATATCATCAAATGAAATCGTTTGTAAACTTGGTGAGAAATCCATATTTTTATCAACTTCTTTTCTGCCATAGAAATATGAATTCATTGCCAATTTACGTTCTGTTCGACGATATGATACAGATCGTCCAAATGCACCACCTGATTTTTTCAATTTTATAACTGTTAAATCTTTTAATTCTTTTTCATTTTGTAACTGTGCAAATAATCTATCATCCCCAAGTACTATAATTAAATCAATGTCATATAATTTCGCAACCCTTTTTGTATTTTCATATCCTTTTTTATCCATCCAAGCACCAGTCGTCAATATTATACCACCCTCTTTTGCCTTGTCATCGGTATTTAAACGCTCCTTCACTTGCTTGGACAATTCCTCAATCAATGCATTGTAATGATGGGGATTTTCTGAAATTTCTGTATGGCCAAAATAATACATTAGTGGATATTGGGGTATCATTCCTAAGCTAACATTCATACTTTCAAATGAAACTTGTGCAGCTGATATAGTACATGGTGATAGATAATTTGTTTCCTTTACATCTAAATTGACATAAACAGGCGTATGCCCTTGACGTAGACTGTATGCCATGAGAGTTCTTCCTAATGTTGATTTACCGCTATCTGCTGCTCCACAAATCATAACACGTGGTCCAGTCGTCCCAGAGTCACGTGCATTGGTTCTTAAATATGATAAACCATCATGTGTATTAATATATTGATGCATAGGTGTATCTATAGCAGTGTACGAGGACAAATATGCCATTTCAACATCTCCTTTCACGGTAAGGCGTGCGCCATACCAAGAAAATAACGCGACACTACAAGGCCCTTCTAAAGTATATTCTGCATCTGTGCCTAGCTCAATACCAAACAGTTCAATATTTCCTTGGTTTAATTTCAAGGTACATTTTTTTTTTTCGGCTAACTCTATTCGTACTTCTTGGCTCCGTGGTATATCCCATACCTTCACATCTTCGTCCTCCTCCATATTATTGTTATTGCTGTTATTTGCAATAGATGCCATATTAACCGTTTTATAAGTAATTGTTTGTTTTCTTTTTTTCTTCTTCTTTTCTTCTATTGTTTGTACTAATATTGTTTATTTTCCTATATCAATTCATCAATTATTCCATCGGTGGTTTTATTATTATTATTTTTGTGGAGGTCTGCCAGTCGTCTGCTGGAGTACCTGGTATAGAAGTCTATACTGTAACAAATATTGATAGGAAAAAGAAATTAGACAATATAAAAAAACTGTGTTTTCTGGTTTAGTTTGCTGGTTTGCTGGTTTGGCAAAAAAAACACAAGAACAAAAAACAAAAAGGACGACAGCCTTTTTTTTAACCTTAAACTAGATTTCATATTAATTGTGACAGAGAGAAGATTGTGATTTTAAGATTTTAAGATACTGTACTACTCGTAAGAGATCTGGGAGATACGAGCTAGAGATAAGGATGATGAGATGATGGAGAGAGAGGAGAAGTTTCAAATTTCGTGATTAGGATAAGAATAATGATGTTTAACTAAGATTTCTGGTATACTTATAAAAAATAGAGCACTGGTTTTGATTTTTGAAGGCAGTTATGAAAAAAATTGATTGATTATTTACTATTATTAGATATATATATAATTCAAAAAACTGACATCAAATCAAATAACAATTTTATAGAAATTTATAAATTACAATAAACACATATATATCAGACGATATACATATAAGTGTGTTGTGTCCACGGTAGAGCATTCTGCTTTATATTGCTTCTATAAGTACACAGAGAGCACGTTGGTAAAAATTTTATTACCTGTCTTATTTTTTACATATAATAGAGACAATTTGTCAACGTTTCCAGTAAACGTTATAATAATAATATAATAACATGTCGGGTCTTGAGTGCAAAGACTGTTTTTTAAAATTCAGCACAGCTGAAGAACTTGCAAATCACAAGGAAAAATTTTGTACAGAGAGTGATTGGTATGATCCGCTAATGATGCAAGCTTCATTGCAGGCGGAAAAAGATGTAGAGGAAGGTGAAAAAAAAGCTTTGTCGTTTGATGAAGTGCGGCAATATTTGAAAAAAAGAACTAGAAATGCTGGTGATCCATTCATAGGTGCGTTAGCGTTAGATGATATTAAAGGGGGATTTAAAAATAGTGAAAAGCATTTAGAGACTCTTCATATGCACATAGCGAAACAAAGAGAATTAGAGAAGGCTGAAGAGCTACGGCAACTTAAAATAAAACAACAAAAAATGAGAGCTATGAAAACACAAGAGGAAAGGGAAGTTCGTGACTTAATGGGAGAGTTAGAAAAGCGGAAAGAGTTAGAGTTAAGACAAAGAATGGAAAAAGAAATGGTTAAACGAGAGCTGCGTAGTCTAGACGCCGTTCAAATGAAGCAGCTAGAACAGGATCGACGAGCGGAAATAGCGCAATTGGCTAGGGAACGAAATGCATTGAAAAACCGAGAAGACGATTTAATGGGTGAAGTGAAAAAATTAGAAAGTAGAATGCAAGAACAAGAATTAAAATTTCGAAAGCAACAAAATGCAGTAGATCAATATTTTGAAAAAACTAAAGCAGCAGGTAAAGCGTCGACAAAACATGAGCAAATGCAACTGGCTCAACATCGTGGGCAACGTGCTGCACAATTAAAAGAGCAGAGAATGATGCTGATACGAAAGCAAAAAGAACTGAAGGAGCGGGCAAACAAAATGAACGTTGATGTGCTAGACACTGTTTCAAGAGTAGACGTTGATATGAATCCAAGTGCAACCGCAGTGGAAAATGAAAAAAGAGATGAATTGCAACAAATTGTTGAAGAAGTGGAAGCATCCTTAGGAGCAGGCCATGCAAAATTGACGAGGATGAAAGCAGATTTTAAAAATGACGTGCGCAAGCAGCAGGAAGAACACAGCATTATAGAAGCGCAATTAGGGCGATTATCTCATAATCCACATGCTTCAATGGATGAAAAATTTAGTGTGAAAGCTGGAGAAATTTTAGAGGATTGGGTTACAAACAAACAAATTGAAGAAGATGAGGATGAAATCATGAAAACTGTTGCTATTGGTGCGATTTATGATGAATTAGATCGCGTAGTAGATAAGACGGATATTAAAAATACTAGTATGCGCCCAGCACGAAGTAGAAGTCCGAATTTAAATCAAACAAGTAACAGCAGAGGGTTAAGTCCAAGTCCTGTTCGTATAACCAATAGAAATGAGAGTTCTACCTCCAAACGTCGATCACAACCACAGTCACCTACCACTCCTAAAGTTGCTAGGACCTTTGATTACGATGATGGAAACAATGGTAATAACAATAGCAATAATTATAACGATTTTAATAGTAGCATGAACAACAGGAACAAT
>JACLAD010012851.1_pt1 | contig 16831 bp, 15 predicted proteins | sample 8027901 | NCBI WGS metagenome assembly JACLAD01 (sample SAMN15725071, study PRJNA655200) | protist metagenome | isolation source: fluorescence activated cell sorting (FACS) single amplified genomes of... | place: Spain: Blaines Bay Microbial Observatory, Mediterranean Sea | collected 2016-07-05 | reverse complement strand
CGCCCTCGGCCGGGCCGAAGGCGCGGATCGACAGCGAGAAGACCAGCACCACGGGGGCCAGCATGGTCACGCGGATGAGCTTGACCAGCGTCGCGGTCTCGCCCGTCTCCTGCCCGACGGAAAAGCCCGCGCCGACCACCTGTGCCACGTCGTGGATCGTGCCGCCCAAGAACACGCCCGTGGCCTGCGCATCGAGGCCGAGCGTGGCGGTGATCAGCGGGTAGGCGATCATCGCGATGGTCGAAAGCACGGTGACGCCGAGGACGGTGAAAATGAGGTTCTGCTCGGAGCGCTCGCCCCGGGGCAGCACCGCGGCGATGGCCATGGCGGCCGAGGCGCCGCAGATCGCCACCGCGCCGCCGGTGAGCAGCGCGAAGCGCCAGCCGCGCCCCAGGATCTTCGCGCCGATCAGGCCAAACAGGATGGTCAGCACCACGCCCGCCACCACCAGCGAGATGAGCCGCGGGCCGAGGCCGATCAGCAGGTCGACCGAGATCCGCGCGCCCAAGAGCGCCACGCCCGCCCGCAGCACGGTGCGCGAGGTGAAGGCGATGCCCGGCGCGCAGCGGCCTTCCTCGGCGAGGAAGTGGAACGCGATGCCCAGAAGCAGCGCCATCAGCATGGCGGGCGCGCCGTAATGATCCGACAGGAACTGCGCGGCGATGGCGATCACCGCCGAGACGAGAAAGCCGTAGCCCACCGACCCGGCAAAGCTTTGCGCCCGGCTCAGCGGGGCGGTGGGGAAGGGAAGGGCAAGCGCCATGGCACGACCTCTCTGCTCGCGCGGAGTTCAGGCCCGCGCGCTGTCGGTTCGAAGAATGCGAAGGCGGGCCGGGGGACGCCCCCCGGCCCGTGGATGGCTCAGCTCGCGGTTTGCGGGCGCATGTCCGCGCGGCTGACACCGGCGACGCGCACCGGCTTCTTCATCGCGTCGCGGCGGAAGGGCTCGCCCAGCTCCTGGTTCAGCACCACCTCGACGAAGGTCGTCACGCCGTCCTCCATCTGCTCCTTGACGGCGGTGCGCAGCGCCTCGGTGAGCTGTTCGGTCGAGGTGACCTGCACGCCCTTGAGCCCGCAGCCCTCGGCGATCTTGGCGTAGTTCACGTCGAGGCTCAGTTCGGTGCCGACGAAGTTGTCGTCGAACCACAGCGTGGTGTTCCGCTTTTCGGCGCCCCACTGGTAGTTGCGGAAGATCACCATGGTGATCGGCGGCCAGTCGCCGCGGCCACACGCCGTCATCTCGTTCATCGAGATGCCGAACGCCCCGTCACCGGCAAAGCCGATCACCGGCGTGTCGGGGCAGCCGATCTTGGCGCCGAGGATCGCGGGCAGGCCGTAGCCGCAGGGGCCGAACAGGCCGGGTGCGAGGTATTTGCGCCCCGCCTCGAAGCTCGGATAGGCGTTGCCGATGGCGCAGTTGTTGCCGATGTCCGAGGAGATGATCGCCTCGCGCGGCATCGCCGCCATGATTGCGCGCCAGGCCTGGCGCGGGCTCATCCGGTCGGGCTGGCGGGCGCGGGCGCGCTCGTTCCAGGTGATGCCCTCGTCGGTGTCCTCCTCGTGATCCATCGAGGAGAGCTCCTGCGCCCAGCGGGACTTGAGATTGGCGATGGTGTCGCGGCGCTCCTGGCGGTCGCGCTCGCCCGCCTCGACCGAGAGCTTCGACAGGATCTGCTCGGCCACCTTCTTGGCGTCGCCCTGGATCGCCACGTCGACCTTCTTGGTGAGGCCGATCCGGTCGGAATTGATGTCGACCTGGATGATCTTGGCGTCTTTCGGCCAGTAGTCGATGCCGTAGCCCGGCAGGGTCGAGAAGGGGTTCAGGCGGTTGCCGAGCGCCAGCACCACGTCCGCTTTCGAGATCAGCTGCATCGCGGCCTTGGAGCCGTTGTAGCCCAAGGGGCCGACCGAAAGGGGATGGTTGCCCGGGAAGGCGTCGTTGTGCTGGTAGCCGCAGGCCACCGGCGCGTCGAGCCGCTCGGCCAGCTCGCGGCTCGCGTCGATCGCGCCCGCCAGCACCACGCCCGCGCCGTTGAGGATCACCGGGAACTTCGCCTCGCTCAGAAGCCGCGCGGCCTGCGCCACCGCTTCCTCGCCGCCGGCCGGGCGTTCGAGCCGGATGATCTGCGGCAGCTCGATGTCGATCACCTGGGTCCAGAAATCGCGCGGCACGTTGATCTGCGCCGGCGCCGAGCCGCGCCAGGCCTTTTCGATCACCCGGTTCAGCACTTCGGCGATGCGGGAAGGATCGCGCACCTCCTCCTGGTAGCAGACCATGTCCTCGAACAGCTTCATCTGCTCGATCTCCTGGAAGCCGCCCTGACCGATGGTCTTGTTGGCCGCCTGCGGCGTCACCAGCAGCAGCGGCGTGTGGTTCCAGTAGGCGGTCTTGATCGGCGTGACGAAGTTGGTGATGCCGGGGCCGTTCTGGGCGATCGCCATGCTCATCTTGCCGGTGGCGCGGGTGTAGCCATCGGCAATCATGCCGCCCGAGGTTTCGTGCGCGCAGTCCCAGAAGGTGATGCCGGCTTCGGGAAACAGGTCCGAGATCGGCATCATCGCCGAGCCGATGATGCCGAAGGCATGCTCGATCCCGTGCATCTGCAGAACCTTGATGAAGGCCTCTTCGGTGGTCATTTTCATGGGAAGGTCTCCTGTTAATTCAGTGAAATCAGAGGGTTTCGTCGCGCAGCTGATACCAGGGGTAGAGCATGCGCTGGCCGAGCCTGCGAAACGGGGTGAGGATGCCGTGGCCGGGCAGCGGCGAGTTGAAGATCGGCAGCTCGGGCACGGGCTGGCCCGCGACGAGCTGCGCCATGCGGCGGCCCGCCTGCGCGGAATACATCACGCCGTTGCCGCCATAGCCCATGGCGTAGAAGATGCCCGTCTCCGGCTCGGCCTCGGTGATGCGCGGCATCATGTCGTGGCTGACATCGACCCAGCCCCACCAGGAATAGTCGAGCGCGATGCCGGTCAGGGCGGGGAACTTGGCGTAAAGGCCCTTCTTCAGAAGCTCCAGGTGCTTGGGATTCTCCGCGTCGCGCCCGGTGATGGCGCTGCGCGAGCCGATCTGCATCCGCCCGTCGGGCAAATAGCGGTAGTAGTGGCGCAGCGTGCGGGTGTCGGTCAGCGGCGAGCCGGTCTGAAAGCCGCAGGCGGCGCGCTCCTCCTCGGTCAGCACCCGCGTGACGACCGAGTTCGACAGGATCGGCATCAGCCGGTGCCGGGTGCGCCGGTCGAGGCCGGGGGGCGTGTAGCCCGCCGTGGCGATGGCGACGCGGCGCGCGCGCACCGTTCCGCCGGGCGTGCGCAGGTGGTGATAGCCGCCCTCGGTGGTCCAGCCGCCGACCGGGCTCGCGGTGTGGACCTTGGCGCCGAGCTTGCGGGCGAGGCGGACATAGGAATAGGCAAGCTTGGCGGCGTGGATCGAGGTGCCGTCGGGCTCCCACATCGCGCCATGCGCCTCCTGGTCCTTCACGTAGCGCTCGTGCAGCTCCTCGCGGCCCATCACCTTGGCGCCGTAGCCGAAGACCTCGTCGAGCAGCCGCGCCTCGGCTTCGAGCCTGGGCATGACCTTGGCGCGGTGGGCGATGTAGAAATGCCCGCCGGGCTGCGGATCGCAGTCGATCTCGTCCGAAGCGATGAGATCGTCGAACAGCTCGAAGGCCTCGACCACCTCGGCATGCATGGCCTTGGCCGTCTCGGTGCCCCAGCGCTTGATCCATTCGGACCGCTTGAGCCGCCCGGCCGAGATCTGCGCCTGACCGCCATTGCGGGTCGAGCAGCCCCAGGCCACGGCATTGGCTTCGAGCACCACCGCCTCAATGCCGTGATCGCGGGCGAGGTGGATGGCGGTCGACAGGCCGGTATAGCCCGAGCCGATGATCGCCACCTCGACGGTCATGTCGGCGGTGACGGGGCCGTCATCCTCGGGCGCGGGGCCCGCGGTGCCGATCCAGTAGGTCGGCGCGTGGTCGCGGTTGTGCCCCGGCCCGGCATCGGTGAGCGGGTCGTAGCGCGGATCGTAGCTGGCGCGGGGGAAGCCGCTGAAAGCTCTCGCTTGGTCGAGCATGTCCATCTCCTTGGAGCCGGGGCGCGGGGGGTCAGACGGCGAAGGGCGGGCGGTTCTTGCGCAGCGCCTGCTTCACCACGAGCTTGCCGTCCCGCACGGTGAAGAGATCCGCGCCCTCGGCCTCGATGCGCATGCCGTCGCGGTCGGTGCCCGAGAAGGTCCATTCCGACACGGCGCGGTCGCCCGCGACGAAATGCGAATGATGGTCCCAATGCGCGTCGGGCATCGCCTGCCAGACCGCCTCGAAGGCGCGGGCGATGGCGTCGCGGCCTTCGATCTTGGTGCCATGCGCCTCGGCGCCCGCGACGGTGTAGAACACGCAGTCATCGGCGAAATGGGTCATCACCGCGTCGATGTCGTGCCGGTTGAAGGCGTCGAAGGTGGCGGCGAGATCGGCGGGCGTCAGGCGGGTCTCGGTCAGTAGTTCGGACACAGGTCTTGCTCCTTGTTGGCGGGGGTGTGGTCGTGCGCGGCGTCGGTGCGCGGCAGGTGCGGCACGATCAGGGGGGGGATGCGGGCGCGGCGCAGCACGCGCTTGGCGGTGGTGCCGAGAAAGGTCTGGCTCAGCCCGTGATGCTCATGCGCGCCCATGACGATCATGTCGGCGCGGATCGCCTCGGCGCGCGACAGGATCGCCTCGGCCGGGTGGCCCTCGACCACCTCGGTCGCGGTGACGAGCTGGCGCGCGGCCGGGTCGCGGGCCTCCATCTCGCTCCAGAAGGCGGCTTGGCGCTCTTCGAGCACGCGCGCGGCCAACTCGGCGCGCCGCTCGGTCGCGTCACGGCGCGAGCCCTCGTTGAGGAGGAACATCTCCAGCGTGACGCGGGCGTCGTCGGAGAGCGGCTCCTGCACGTGCAGCACGTGGATCCGGGCGCCGGTGGCGCGGGCCAACTGGGCGGCGTGGCACAGCGCGTGGCACGAGGCGTCCGAAAGCGCGGTGGCGAAGAGGATGCGGGTCAGTCGGGGCTGCATGGCGGGCCTCAATATCCGAGCAGGCGGGGGAGCCAGAGCGACAGCTCCGGAAAGAAAGCGATGACGAAGATCGCGATCGTGTTGACGGCAGCGAAGGGCAGGGCGCGGAGCGAGATCGTCTCGAGCGTCGAGCCGGAGATGCCCGAGGCGATGAAGAGGTTCTCGCCCAGGGGCGGCGTCTGGAAGCCGATCCCCAGCGTGCAGATCATCACCACCCCGAAATGGATCGGGTCGATGCCGACCGAGTAGGCGACGGGCAGCATCACCGGCACGAGGATCAGGATCGCGGCCAGCGTCTCCATGAACATGCCGACGAAGAGCAGGAACATCACGATCAGCGCCCAGATCACGTAGATGTTCTGGGTGAGCGACAGCATCCCGTCGGCGATCATCGCCGGGATCTGGTTTTCGACCAAAAGCCGCCCGAACACGGTCGCGGTGAACAGGATCAGCAGCACGCGGCCGGTGAGCCAGGTCGTGGTTTCGAGCGCGCGGTTCAGCGAGGCGAGGTTCAGCTCGCGGTAGATCACGATGCCGACGAAGAGCGTGTAGAAGATCGCGACGATCGCGGCCTCGGTGGGGGTGAAGAAGCCGGTATAGATGCCGCCTAGGATCACCACCGGGGCCATCAGCGACCAGAAGCCGCGATAGATCTCGCGCCCGATGCCGCCCATCGACCAGCCCTCGGCCGAGCCGGTGTAGCCGTGCTTGCGGCACAGCGCCCAGTTCATGACCAGAAGGCTCGAGGCGATCAGGAAGGCCGGGACGAAGCCCGCGATGAAGAGCTTGGAGATCGAGACGGACTGGAAGGTGCCGAATTTCTCGATCGCCGCGGGCGGCGCGGCCATGCCGAGCGCGGCGATGCCGAAGATCACCATCGGGATCGAGGGCGGGATGACGATGCCGAGCCCCCCCGCCGAGGCGGTGACGGCGGCGGAATATCCCTTGTCGTAGCCGCGGTTGATCATTGCCGGGATCATCAGCATGCCGACGGCGGCGGTGGTCGCAGGTCCCGAGCCCGAGATCGCGCCGAAGAACAGGCAGGCCATGACGGCCGAGGCCGAGAGGCCGCCGGTGAAGGGGCCCGCGAGGCTTTCGGCGACGTTGATCAGCCGCCGCGATATGCCCGCGGCCTCCATCAGCGCGCCCGCCAGGATGAAGGCCGGCAGCGCCATCAGCGGGAAGCTTCCCACCGAGGTGAAGGCGATCTGGACGAGCTTGATCGGGTTGTCGCCGAGATAGAGGAAGGAGAGCAGCGACGAGACGCCAAGGGCCACGGTGATCGGCGCGCCGATCAGCAGCAGGAGGCCGAAGCTGCCGAAGAGAATGAGAGCGATCTGGCTTTCCATGGCGCGATCCTCACGAAGCCGGGTTGGAGGCAGGGGCGAGGTCGGCCGGATCGATCCGGTCGGGATCGTGGACCTCGCGGCCAGCGACCAGCCGGGTCCAGTTGACCTGCAGGATGCGCAGGCTCATCAGCGCGAAGGCGAGCGGCAGGACGAGATAGATCCACTTCATCTGGATCCCCAGCGTCTGCGAGGTCCAGAACTTGTTCATCCGGTTGAAGACGAAATCGACCGCGAGCCAGGTGAAGTAGAGGTTGAAGCCGAGCCAGAAGAGATCCGCGAAGGCTTCGATCCAACGGCGCCACGCGGCGGGCAAGAGGTTGAACTGGAAGGTGACGCGGTTATGCGCGCCGATCTTGGCGGCATGGCTCGCGCCGAAGAAGACGAACCAGACGAACATGTAGATCGACAGCTCCTCGATCCACGAAAACGAATGTCCGAAGACCTCGCGCGAGACGATCTGCACGAAGAGCAGGCCGACGAAACCGGCGAGCAGCACGCGGCAGAGATAGCTCTCCACGTTGTTCAGGACGGACCAGAGACGGGCCATGACAGACCTCCTGTGACGGCGGGGCGGCGAAGCGCGGAAATGGCGGAATGTTCGGGGGCGCATGCGGGGGGAGGAGATGCGCCCCCGGGGGAGGCCGGTCTTATTCGACCGGATCTCTGCCAAGCGCGGTCAGCGCGGCGTTGAGCTTCTCGACGCCGCCGATGGAGTCGTAGAATTGCGGCCAGACCGCCTCGGTCGCGAGGTCGATGAACTCCTGCTCATCATTGGCGGGATCGGTGATCTGCATGCCGCGCGAGGCGAGCTCCTGCTTGATCGTCTCTTCCTGCGCGCGCAGGAATTCCTCGGAGGCCTCGGTCGCGGCCTCGCCCGCCGCCAGCACCGCCTGCTGCTCTTCCTCGGACATGTCCTGGAACACCGCCTCGGAGACGATCAGCGGCTCGATCGAGAAGATGTAGCGCAGATTGGTGACGTAGTCCTGCACCTCGTCGAACTTCATGGAGTAGATGGTGATGTAGGGGTTGTCCTGCCCGTCCACGACCTTCTGCTGAAGCCCGGCGAAGGTTTCGGACCAGGCCATCGGCGTCGGGTTCACGCCCCAGGCCTTGTAGGTGGCGATCATGATCTCGTTGCGCGGCACCCGGATCACGAGGCCATCGAGGTCCTCGACCGTCTCGACCGGGCGGGACGAGTTGGTCAGCACGCGAAAGCCCGAATAGGCCCAGCCGATGATGCGCACGCCCGCGTCGCGGATCGTGTTCTCGACCATCTCCTGCCCGATGGGCCCCTGGGTCAGCGTCACCGCGTCTTCGAGGCTCAGGATGACGTAAGGCAGCGTCATGGTGCCGACGGTCGGCGAGAAGGGCGTGAGATTGTTGATCGCGAGGATCGAGAAATCGAGCGTGCCGATGGCGGCGTCGTTCACCGTGTCCTGCTCGGAGCCGAGCTGGCCGTTGAGAAACAGCTTGGCGGTGTGTTCGCCGCCGGTGTTCTCCTCGAGTGCTGCGATGAACGCCTTGCCGAGCGCTTCATGGGTGCCGCCGGCACCGTCGCCCGCGGCGATCTTGAATTCCTTGGCCTGCGCGCCGGCGGCCAGCAGAACGGATGCGGCAGCGATCGCGGCGGCACGGCTCAGGCGTTGCGTGATGGTCATGTCTTCCTCCCTCGATGGTGCGGCCTTGCTGCCGCGTGCCGCGTCAAGCCTCCTCAAGCCGGCCGCGACGCCGCCGATCTAGCGCCCGATCGCGCCGCATTCTTAGGGCCAGTTTGGGATTTGACATGGTCCAGTTTCGCGACGATCCTCGCGCCCATGCCGATCAGCCGGATCCCGCCCGACGTGTTCTTTCTCGACCGCGCCTCGGGCCGGTCGCTGCAGGCGCAGCTGCGCGAAACCGTGGTCGCGCTGCTGCGCACCGGGCAGGCCGCGCCGGGGGCGCGCCTGCCCTCGTCGCGCAAGCTCGCGGCGCATCTGGGCATCGCCCGAATGACGGTGACGCTGGCCTATCAGGAGCTCGTGGCGCAGGGGGTGGTCGAAGCGCGCGACCGCCGCGGCTATGTGCTTTCCAAGGGTGCCATGCCCGAGCTGCCACGCCCGCTGCGGGCCGAACCACGACGGCCCGGCGCCCCGGACTGGGACGATTTTCTCGATCTGGGGCTGTCGCAGAGGCGCCGGGTGATCAAGCCGCCGGATTGGCGGCACATGCCCTACCCCTTCGTCTACGGCCAGATGGACGCATCGCTCTTCGATCACGCCGCCTGGCGCGATTGCGCCCGCCAGGCCAGCGGCGGGCGCGACTTCTTCGATCTGGCGGGGGACCAGGCCGTGGCCGATGACCCGGTGCTGGTGAACTATATCCGCTCCACCATGCTGCCGCGGCGCGGGATCAGCGCCGAGACCGAAGAGATCCTGATCACCGTGGGCGCGCAGAACGCGCTGTGGCTCGCGGCCGAGCTGCTGACCCGAAGGCCGCTGAAGGCGATCGGCGAGAATCCGGGCTATCCCGACACGCTGCAGGCGCTGCGCTGGTGCGGCGCCGAGGTCGGGACGGTCGATGTCGACGAGCACGGGCTGCCGCCCGCCGCCATTCCCGAGGGCACCGGCGCGGTCTTCGTCAGCCCCAGCCACCATGCCCCCACCGGCGCGACCATGCCGGTCAAGCGCCGCCGCCAGCTGCTGCGCGCCGCCGCCGAGCGCGATTTCGTGGTGATCGAGGATGATTACGATTTCGAGATGAGCTTTCTGGAGGCGCCGAGCCCGGCCCTGAAATCGCTCGATCGCGACGGGCGCGTCATCTATGTCGGCAGCTTTTCCAAGGCGCTGTTTCCGGGACTCCGGCTCGGCTACCTGGTCGGGCCGGCGCGCTTCATCGCCGAGGCGCGCGAACTCAGGGCGCTGATCCTGCGCCATCCGCCGGGGCATCTGCAGCGCACCGCCGCCTATTTCCTGGCGCAGGGGCATTACGACCGGCTGATGCGCGAGCTGCGCCGGGCCTTCGCGCGACGGCGCTCCGAGATGCAGGCGGCGCTGCGGGGGACAGGGCTCAGCGTCGCCGGGGCGGCGCGGTTCGGTGGCTCCAGCATCTGGGTCGAGGGGCCGCCGGGGCTGTGTTCGATCGCTCTTGCCGAGGCGCTGCTGGAAGAGGGGGTGGTGATCGAGCCCGGCGCGCCGTTCTTCGACCATTTCGAGGGGCCTTGCCCGTTCTTCCGGCTCGGCTATTCCTCCATCGCCTCCGACCGGATCGCGCCGGGCATCGCCCGGATCGCGGATCGGGTGCGGCACCTGCGATCGGCGCACGCTGCGCTGCCCGTCTAGGCCGAACGCCCGGCGATCCCGGCCGAACGCGGCCGACCGCGCGACGGAATGCCGGTCGGGCGGCGCGTCGGCACGGAACTGCGGTCAGCGGGCGGCCGTCACGACGATCTCGATCAATACGCCTTCGCCGAGATCCGCGACACCGATTGTCGCCCGGGTCGGGAGATGCTCGGCGGGAAGCCAGCTCAGCCACGCCTCGTTCATGCCGTCCTTCTGCGAGAAATCCGTGATGTAGATCATGGTAGCGAGCGTCGTCAGATCGAAGATCGGCAATTCGAACTCCTGCTGCAGGCCGTGGGCATGGGGCGGCAAATCCGTGCATTCGAGCACGAGCGCGCGGATGCCGGGCGCGCGGTCGAGAAGCGCCCGCCTTCGCAGATCTCGCGCGCCTTCGCGGATACGCTCAGGCGGGAGCTGGATATCTATGGCCCGGGGGCCGCGATAGACGCAGGTTTCGCCTCGGATGCGGGCCGAAAGAGGCCCAAGGGCGAGACCCGAAACCGGCCCCCGCCATCGCGTGCGAAGCCTCGTGGTCGAAGCCGCCCCCGCGCCACCCGTCGAAGGAAAGGCGCCCCGCGGGGTGCCTTGTCCAGAACCGGGCGACCGAAGGATCAGTCTTCCATCCAGCGCTGGTCGAACCACCCTGACACGTCGCCGGGCCAGGCGAGGGGCTGACCGTCGCTGCCACGCAGCACGCCGCTGTCGTAGAGGAACCTGGCCATCGTCTCCAGCCGGTCGCCATCGATCCGGCCCGGGGGCGTGGTGCCATCGGTCAGATAGCCGCCCTTGTCGATCACCCGCATCGAACCGCGGACCAGCTCTTCATTGGGAAAGTCACCGGCCTCGATGAGGATCTCCGCCGCGGCCTGCGGGTTCTCGGCCGCCCAGGCATATCCCTTGGAAGCCGCCTCCATGAAGGCATCGACCATCTCGGGATCGTCCCGCAGCAGGGAATCGCGGGTCCCGATATAGCCGCCCTGCGGCTCGGGCACGCCGTAATCCGAATAGATGAAATGCGACTGCTCCCGTCCGAGCAGCTCGCTGTTCACGCCCTCCCAGGTGGCGACCTCGAGCGTGAAGTCGACCGCGCCGGAGGCGAGCGCCTCGTAAGCGCCGGTGCCAAGGGTGACGGTGTCGTAGTCAGGAGTTCCGCCGTCCTGCTCGATCATCGTGGAGATCAGCGCGGCTTCCCAGGCGCTGCCGAAGCCGGCATAGGTCTTGCCCTCCAGGTCGGCCGGACGGGAAATCTCCGCATTGTCGCTGTTATAGACCAGCCGCCCCGCCTCGCGCTGCATCGTGGCCCATAACGCGGTGATGTCCGCGCCACCCGCCTTGGCGCTCATGAACCCCAGCGCGGTCATGTAGGCGAAGTCCACCGCCCCCGCGGCGAGGAGCGCCGTCGATGAGCTGTCCGAATAGGGCAGGATGTCGACCTCCAACCCGGCGTCAGCAAAATATCCCTTCTCCTGCGCGACGACCAACCCGACATGATTGGTGTTCAGCGTCCAGTCGAGCGCGATGCTCACCTCCTCGGCATGCGCCATGGGGGCGAGAAGGCAGGCGACGAGGCCCGGTGTGGCGAGCTTCATGATGTTTCCTCCAGTAGCATGGATTTGAGCGTCGATCGGATATCGGCCAGCCTGGTCTCGCTGCGATCGGCGCGCGGCGTGTCGATCGGAATGTCGGCGATGATGCGGCCGGGGCCGCCGGCCATCACCAGAACGCGGTCGGCCATCTGCGTGGCCTCGTAGAGGTCATGGGTGACCATCAGCACGGCCCGCGGGCGCTCCGCCAGCCTTTCGATCAGCCATGCCTGCATCCGCAGGCGCGTGACCGCATCCAGCGCCGAGAAGGGCTCATCCAGCAGCAGCAGCCGGGCCTCCTGAACCATGGCGCGCAAAAAGGCCACCCGCTGGCGCATCCCGCCGGAAAGCTGATCGGGAAAGCTGTTCTCGTGGCCCTCCAGCCCGAAGACCGGCAGCAGGTCACGCACATGTTCGCGGGCGGCCTTCCGGTCCCGACCCCGGATCTCCGGGCCGAGGCTCGCATTCTCGGTGACGGTGAGCCATGGGAAGAGCGTGTCCTGCTGCGGCTGGTAGGCGATGTTCCTGTTCGGCAGGGCCGCGGCCTCGCCGGACAGGAAGGCACGGCCCTGCACGCGCAGCTCTCGCGCCGAAACGCCGGCCAGCCATTTGACCACCGAGCTCTTGCCGCAGCCCGATGGGCCGATCAGGCAGGTCAGCTCCCCCTCGGCGAGATCGAGCGACAGGTCTTCGACGATCGTCTCGGTCCCCGCCCGAATGCAGACCCCGCGCACCTCAAGCACCGGACACCCTCCGGTAGCGACGGCCCGTGGCCCGTTCGACCCCCTGGATGGCGGCCAAGAGCGCAAGCGTGAGGCAGGCCGAGACCAGCACCGCCGAAAGGACGAGATCCGCTCGAAAGTTGTTCTTGGCCGACAGGATGTAGATGCCGAGGCCCTTTCGTGCGCCGGCATATTCGGCAAAGATCGTCGCGACGATCGCATAGGTCGCCGAGATCCTCAGGCCCGAGAAGAAAGGCCCCCGGGCCGAGGGCAGCGTGGCGCGGCGATAGACCGTCCAGCCCGACGCCCCCATCGAGACGAGCTGGTCGCGAAACGATCGCGGCAGGCTCGCATATCCGGCCATGAGGCTGACGACCATCGGAAAGAAGGTGACGAGGATCACCAGCAGCACCTTCGGCACCAGCCCGAAGCCGAACCAGAGCACCATGAGGGGCGCAAGCGCGACGATGGGCACCGTCTGGCTCGACACGAGGAGCGGCATCAGGCCCCTGCGCAGCCAGCCGGAAAAATGCAGCATGACGGAGACCGCGAAAGCGAAGGCCACCGACAGGCCGAACCCGATGCCGGTGACGCTCAGCGTCGCCAGGGCGTGTTGCATGATATCGCCCTGTTCGATCCACAGCCCGCGCAGGACGTCGGATGGCGCGGGAAGCACGAGCGGCGAGGCATCCGTCAGAGCCACATAGCCTTCCCAGCCCCCCAGAAAGGCGCAGCCCAGCATCAGGGCGGGATAGAAATAGCGGATATACGTCATGGTTTGCCTGCCGCAGATCACCGGTGACCGGGTCGGGGGAGAACTCAGCCGCGGCTGGGGCTGTTGGCCGAAGCCGTGAGATCGATCGTCACATGCCCCTCGGCCGGACCGAAGCGAAGGAAGGCCTGGCGCAATGTCTCGAACACCGCGCCGGCATCGCCGCGCAGCCGCGTGCAGAAATTCTTCGACTTCAGGAAGGTGCCGCTGGATTTCAGGAAATCGATGCAGCCGAGGATCTCGTCCATGTGGTTGCCCGCCCCCATGACATAGAGCGAGAACTGCACGTCGATTTCCACGCCGAGCACGGGGGCCTCCCGCACCGCCTGCGCCGCGAGGTCCTGCCGTTCGGCAAGCGGCTGATGCTGGGCCTGCTCCAGCGTATCGCAACGACAGCTCGTATCGTCCGGCTCACCGGGGCAGCCGCGCGACAGGGTCACATGCATGGTGACGTGCTCGGGGCGTTTGGCGCAAACCGCGAACAGGTCACGGACCGCATCGAGCAACGGCCCCGGCGCACCGACCATGAGCGTCGACATGTCGTCCGTCTCGATCTTCAGATCGTCGGTATAGGGCCGAAGGGCGTCCAGCCCGGCGGTGATGATGTCCACGAAATGGGAGGACATCGGATAAAGCGACACTTGCGCGCCTATGAACATGGTAGCACCTCGCTCCGCTGGCATTATCCAGATCAGCTGTGAAGGGTTCACGCCATGCGCGCATCTCAGCTCTTTTCAGAGCACCCCCGGTTATGTGGGCGCACCGTTGCCGAAGCTTCGCCCCTTGTCAACCGGCCCTTGGAACGTCCAGGTTTCGGAATGCCTCCGTTCGACGATTTGATCACGCGGCCGCGGAGGCGGGATCAACTTGCGCGGCCGGGCGCGTCGTGCCGCTGCACGGTGCCGACCCGGCCGGCGCGCATTGCCGCGGCGGGAGGGATGATCGCGGCCCGCCGCCCCGAGGCGCGGGCGGCGGCGCGGGAACCCGAATGGCATTCGTCGGCTTCTCGTTTCAAGAGGCAGAGATAGGTCGCATGAACCGCCGGCGCGGACCGGCGCGTTTGCCGGGCGCCATATGGTTGAGCGCAGCCGTCGAAGCGGCCCCGGTGGCATGGTTCGCACGGCCCCTCGTCTCGTCGAGAAGGCAGCGAACGGCAAGATCAGGGGAGATGATGGCATGAGAAACGCAAAAACGCGCATGGTCCGGGCATGAGCAGGATTACCGAGGACTGGACCGCCGCCATCGAAGCGGATGCCCGGCTGGACCGGCCCGCCTACGACGTCTCCCACGCGGCGTCGCTGGTGCTCCACCCGATGGGCCGCGCGGCAAAGCCCCTGCAGAATGCGCTTCACGGCACCTGGCTGGGACATCCGCTGCATCCTGTTCTCGCCACGATCCCGGTGGGCGCCTGGACACTGGCCTTCGCGATCGACAGCGCGGAGACGCTGGGTGTGGAGGCCGGACCCGCGACGCCCCGCGCCGCCGACATCGCGCTTGCCGCGGGAACGATCGGTGCCGTCGCCGCCGCAGCGGCGGGCATGGCGGACTACCGGCAGGTACACGGGCGGGACCGCCGCACCGGCCTCGTTCATGCGGCCATGAACACGACCGCGCTCGCGCTCGCCGCAGGCTCACTCCTGTTGCGCCGCCAAGGCCGCAGGGGCGCTGGCCGGGCCGCGAGCGCGGCGGGCTGGGCCGCGATGATGGGGGGCGCCTATCTCGGCGGGCATCTCGTCTACCGGCGGGGTGTCGGTGTCGATCAGGCCGACCGCTCGCCCGAACCACGCGGCTTCCAGCCCGTGATGCCGCTCGAGACGCTCGAGGAAGACAGGCCGCGGCGGGTGGAGGTCTGGGACGAGGCCGCGCGGGCCTCCATCGGGGTGGCGCTTGTGCTGCATCGCGGGCGCGTCCACGCGCTCGGCGCGCGTTGTTCGCACATGGGTGGACCGCTCGACGAGGGTTGGGTGCAGGATGGCGGCCTGGTCTGCCCCTGGCACGGATCGCGATTCTGCCTGGAGCATGGCGGCATCATGGACGGCCCCTCCACCGCGCCGCAGCCGCGCTATGAAACGCGCATCGTGCAAGGCGTCGTCGAGCTGCGCCGCGTGCCCGACCCCGGCGACGAAGCGCTGAGACCCGAAGAGATCGCGAAGGAGCAGCAACGTCCGCAGCCGGTGCCGCCCCCCGGCGCCCGCCCCGCGGACGAGGTGCTTTTCGAGCATCACGAACTCATGCGCAGGCTCTTCGAGAGGATCGCGGACATGTCGCCCACCGACCCCGAGCGGCGCGACTTGATGCGCGTCCTCGCCGGTGAATTGCAGATCCACGAGCATGTGGAGGACGAGATCTTCTACCCGGAGGTCCGGCCTGTGAGCGAAGACGTCCCCGCCGCGCATGCCGAGCACCAGCAGCTGGCGGACATGCTCGCCGTCGTGCTGCGGCTTTCTCCGTCGGACCCGGAATTCGAGGCCCAGCTGCGCAGCCTGCACGAGGCCGTGGACCATCACGCCACCGCCGAGGAACGCTCGATGTTCGTCGATGCCCGGCGGCTCGGCGATGCCCGCCTGCGCGAGATGGGCGCCCGGATCGAAGCGATGCTCGACGAGGAGCGTGCCTCGCTCGCCCGGCGCAGCTGGCGCGATCTGAAGATCCGGCTGCTCGAAGGCGTCTGACCCTCCGGGCGGCTGGACCCGCGTGAACGGTCCCGACGAGGGCTTGCCAGCCGCTCGGTCCGGCGTGGCAGGGCCATCCTGTCTTTTTGGCCAAGTCCCTGAACTGCTCTATGTAAAATAAAAGGAGGGCGCATCCGACGAGAGGAGGAAGCACGATGGAGGAGAACTACTCAGAGGGCAGAGGCAATCCGGACATGCAATCCGCGCCCTCATCGAACCATGGAGAGGTCGGCGCATTGCGGCGGGTCAAGCTCGATCCCCCGCCCCGATCGATCTCCGAGGTGTCCTTCATGGACCCGGCCTGCCAGATGGAGAAAGCTTCGCGCCGCCTGCACGACACCGCGGCCCAGCTTTGCGTGCTGCCCAGCAGGTTGCGCAAGAGGATCCGCGCGAGAAAGCTTCTCGGCTTCTGGTCCGAGCAGGACAAATGCTGGAAGCTGCCCGACATCCAGTTCGACGGACCGCTGCCGCTTGCCGGGCTGGCCCCGATCCTCCAGGCCATGCCGGCGGACATGCAGCCGGTGGATATCTACGCGTTCCTGACGACACCGCGGCCCGGCCTCGAGGATGAGAAGGGGCGCGCCATGACCGCAGCCGCGTGGCTTCGCGCAGGCGGGGACGTCGAGACGGTGATCCGTCTCATCGAAGCATGACGGCGACGCGCCGCTTTGATGTCCGCGACCGGCAGCGGCGGGCAGGCATGACGGGCATCGCCGAAGCATGACACGGTCCCGGCGCCCTTGCGATCGGCCGGTCGGACGCGCGGGCAGGCTCGGGCCGACCGCGCGATTTTCGAAACTCCTCCGAATGCGGTGATGCGATGACCCAGCTCGTCCAGCCTCGTCTCGTGAACCCGCCCGATGGCGATCCCGGCGTCTATCTCGATTTCCGCTTCGGCCGCCGCGCCATGCTCTTCGATCTCGGCGATCTCGCGGCGCTCACGCCGCGGGAGCTGCTGCGCGTCAGCCATGCCTTCGTCTCGCACGCCCATATGGATCATGTCGCCGGTTTCGACCGCCTGCTGCGGCTGCGGCTGCACCGGCCGCGCCCGCTCACCGTCATCGGCCCCGAAGGCTTCCTGAAGCAGACCGAGAACCGGCTGGGGGCCTTCACCTGGAACCTGCTCGATGCGCGCTCCGTCGATTTCCGCCTCACGGCGCAGGAGTTCGACGGCCGGCGCATTTCGGCGGCGGCCGAGTTTCGCGCCCGCGAGGCGTTCCGCCGCCGCGATCTGCCGCTGCCCGCGCTCGAGCCCGGTCTCGTCCTGTCCGAGGCCGATTTCACCGTCGAGGCCGTGGCGCTCGATCACAAGGTGACCTCGCTCGCCTTTGCGCTGCAGGAGCGGCTGCGCGTGAATGTCTGGCGCAGCGCG
>JACLAD010016321.1_pt1 | contig 16836 bp, 4 predicted proteins | sample 8027901 | NCBI WGS metagenome assembly JACLAD01 (sample SAMN15725071, study PRJNA655200) | protist metagenome | isolation source: fluorescence activated cell sorting (FACS) single amplified genomes of... | place: Spain: Blaines Bay Microbial Observatory, Mediterranean Sea | collected 2016-07-05 | reverse complement strand
TACTGTGGCTTGTGTCTATTATATTTGTTGTTGTTGTTGTATAATAACACCACATGTGCTGAGGATGGTCATGTAGTATATACAATGCTATTTATATGTTAAATACTACGACAACAGCCTTTTTTTTTTACGAAAAAAATGAAAGTATAATTCTATCTATAATAATACTTTATAAGTTTTATATATACTGTATTTATTATAACGTATAAAAGTTAAAGTGTACTTGATGATATTAGTATAGGAAAATGCTATCCTATGTTTAGTGTTCGAACATCCCGCCGCGCCGTCCAGAAATTTGTCCACTTTTTTTCACCCAAAAAGTAGTTCAATATTTATCGTATTACACATTTACATTTGAAGTTATTATCACAATGAATGTGAATGCGAACCAATATAATCATCTATCATTAAATTGTAATTTTTATTACATAAGTAATTTGTTGCAAAAGATATTGATTAAAAAAAGATCGAAAATGCCTTTTCGTAAAAGAACAAAATCAAAAAAGGCATATAATAAAAAATCATCGTCGAATACAAAGAATAATGAACAAAAACAAATATTATTGAAAAATTCTTCCAGTGATGAAAATGATATTGGTGTTGTATTATGTAAATTAAATGATATAAAAGAAAATGCACGAAATGTATTATTAAATTCACTACGTAATGTATCAATCTTTGAAAAAATATATCGATATATTCAATTGATCGTTGTAGCGCCGTTTATAATAGTAGTGTATATATCTTTATATTCTCTTTTGAAAATTTTCCCATTTATACCATTTCCATCTTTTTTACCTGTAGGAGTAAAAAATATTTTTGGAAGAGGATCCTTAAAAGATGTAGTTACGACAGATGTGCCAAATTATAAAAGCGAAAAAATTGATGGAGAACAATTTGTAGAAGTGAAAAATATGAATTGGGAATTTCCATGGAAACAAGATAATGGTTTGTATTGGTATGGTAAAGGAAATGTATGTTCAAAAATGAAAAAAATATTGAAAAACACCGATGATAAAGAAGAAGAATATGAATTGTCTGAATTTTTTGATCCAACGAAGCCATCTATGATTTATATCCATGGTTATTCCCCTGGAACGACTAAACGTGGATTTAGAGAAACTATTAATTGGCGTGAGAAGGATAAAGGTTTATTTAAAAGCACAAATACACTTGATTTATGGATCGAGAAAGGATATAATTGTGGTATATTTTATTGGAATAGCCAAGCTGATGAATTAGATGTGAAAGTTGCGGAACGTAAAATATATTCTGAAAATGGTAAAGAAAAAATGCGATATTTAGTTCGAGGTGGGGAAGATGGGCAATCTTTTTGGTATGAACCAGGATTAAGTTCAAATAAAACAGATGACGATATATTTATGATAAATGACAAATCAATTGCATTGCAATTTTATTATCACTATTATGAACATTTCATGCCACGACATGTTGCACCAATACATATTGTTGGACATAGTTTAGGATGCCAAATCGCATTAGCAAGTATTAAAATCATTCGAGACAGAAGTCTTTTTTATCCATTGCCAACAAGATTAACATTGCTTGATCCATTTTGTTCCAAGGTACGTGCAAATGATTTCAAGCAAAATTTACAATACGTTGCTAATAACATTGTCAACGATAACGTAAATGCTATGGTGATTGAAACGTATGCTACATCTATCATTGGAGAAGGTTTCCTTATAAGTCATACACCTGTTCGTTTGTTAAAAAAGTTGACATATTACAATGTCATTAATAGCAGTTTGATTCCTTGGTATAGCATTAAATGGCGACATATATGTGTATTGCATTATTATTTTTCATCCATTGTTTTTGATATGGATGATTACCATAATAAAAATGAAACATGGAATACATCTATACCACATGCAGGTGCAAGTTTAGAAATGATTCGCCAACGTATGGGAAAATGAGAAATGTGTTTTTTGTGATTATTGTTTTATAGACGAGAGGAGAGTTTTTTGTTTTATGACGCGTGTAGAAAGACATGGTCTTTTAATAAAAAGAAAAATTTTGAAATTTGATTTTTAAGTCTGCAAAAAATTACTTTTAACTTCTCTCACTGTCTCTAGAAAAATACACACACACATACACACACCCCTGTGAAATTACATGTAGGTAATTCTATTGCCACCATCATTGTCACCCTTTGGTTTCGTAACTTTGTCTAAATTTTTAGTGATCATATCAAATAATGTTGCATAATTATTTCTTAAATCAATAATAGCACTTCGCCTTGACATCCATTCCATTTGATCACGTTCAATAATCGCACGTCTGAAATCGTCAATATGTGGATGTTTAATCGTTTTTTCAACATATTTAGCTCGAATTTGATGATATTTTTGGCATCCTTCTAATACATTATATGTATGTGATTCCACTTCATCCAATGCATTATTTACTTCTTCTTGTACAGCAACGCCAAAATTATTTCCATCTTCCATTTTTGGTATCAACATGGTGATCCATATTTTAATTGTTGATACAATTTGGATACCATCTCTTACCTCTTTTTTCAAGATTTTTAATAATTCTTTTAAATTATTATTTGACGGTATACCATGTTTTAATGGATCAACAATAATTCCATCATTGCTTACTGAACTTTGATTGTCGATTGTTTCTCCATCTGGTGTATTTGCAGTGCTACTGGTTACAGCAATAGCATTAGAAGAAGAAGAATCTGTAGTTGTAGATGTCTTTTGCTTTTTTGGTTTAGGTTCTTCACTATTGTCGCCACTTCGTTTACCTCCAGCTTGTTTATATATATCTACATTTTCCAAAACGCCTTCTGGATGTTTAAAATTCAATAATGGAGATTCAGCTATAAATCTATCAAGATATAAAAGCTTTTCTGGCAAACTAACATTGATGGCATGAATTGCTTTCTTTTCATTGTCATGTTTTCTGTATATGGAGTCGTATAACAATTTGTTGATATTGTTGTTGTTGTTAGAGAGGAGTAATAAAGAGAGAGATAGAGAGTTGGGTTCCTACGTTAGGATAACTTTGCGCTCAGAATTCCTAATTCTGGGCTGTAGCAAGGGGAGACGAGACGATTTTATGAGTGTAGGGACCGAGTAGGATAACTTACAAATTATCCAATGATTCAATAACCTGTTTGGATACTTTAATTTTAGTTGGTGTCATTGACATGATGATGATGATGATTAATCAATATGTCTATACTAGTACAGAATAGTAGGGGGAGAGAGAGAGAAGAGAAAAACTGGAATACGAGAAATATTAAAATTTTGAATTTTCTGTTTCTTCTATTTGTTCGGAAACAACTTTATCTATTGCATTTTTTTTTAAATTTAAAAAAAAATTTCGATTAATTATAGCACATTTTCAAAACGTCATCAATCAAGTGATTTAAGGTTTTGCCATCGATTTGTTGCTATTTAGCATATAAATAGCACTAATGTTATTTATATGCTAATTTGTGCAATATATAGCTATCTGTGGTAAATCGATTAATTCTATCTAAAGAGTATTATTATCGGTACCAGGTATAGACTTATACCATTCAATAAATAATTGTATTCCTAATTCCTAATTCCTTTAATAAAAATATCATGAATAAAGTATACAGGTCAACACATACACATATATATATATAGAGAGAGAGATGTAGATATAGATATAATAATATATATATAATACTAAGAGATTCTTGTGATTTTGTATAGGATAAGCTAACATAAACAATATAATATAATAATAAGAATAATATGAGTTCATTTGCCAAAAATAATAATAATAATAAACAACAACGTAGTAATAATAAGACGACGAAGAAAAATAATAACAATAATAATAACAATAGTAATACAACTTCGAATAATGATGCGGAGAAAAAAAAATTGGCAAGAAAAGCGCGCAAGTTAGGGAAACGGCAACTGCAATTACAAAAAATGGCCGAAAAAGCGGAAAGAGAAGATAAAGCTTTTCGACTTGAATTGGAGAAATTTTCTTCCATCTCCAATTCAAATAAAGGATATTTACCTTCAAAATATAACCAACCTGTGTCAGAAACTCAGCTGTTTGAAAAGCAAGGTGCAGCTGGAATCAAATTTGACCAATATGATGAAATCGAAGTGAAATTATCTGGAAACAATGCAAAAACATTTAAACCATTATCATCTTTCGCAAAAGATATAAGTCTACCAAAATTTTTGAAGCACAATATTACTTTAATGAAATATGAACGCCCTACCCCTATACAATCATATGCATTACCAATTGCTTTTGCAAACAGGGATTTAATGTGTTGCGCTCAGACTGGTAGTGGGAAAACATGTGCTTTTTTATTGCCTGTAGTATTAAAATTAAGTTCTAATGGAAAAGGTAAGAGATGGAACGACCAATTTGTAAACTACAAAAACAACAACAAGAATAATCGTTTCACTGCAGCAGCACCATCAGCACTTGTCTTAGCACCAACACGTGAATTAGCTATACAAATTGAAATTGAATGTGAGAAATTATGCAATGGCAAAAGTAATGTATCATCATGTGTTGTATATGGTGGTGCAAATGCAAAGGGGCAACTTGTCAATTTGGCAAAAGGGAAAGATATCCTTGTAGCAACACCTGGTCGTTTACAAGATTTTGTTGATAGGAATTTAGTATCATTGGAAAAAATACAATTTTTAATTTTGGATGAAGCCGATCGAATGCTTGATATGGGTTTTGAACCTCAAATAAGAAAACTGGTGCAAAAATCAAATATGCCACCACCGAAGAAACGCCAAACATTTATGTTTAGTGCAACATTTCCAAATCCAATGCAAAAATTAGCTGGTGAATTTTTAAATGATTATGTATGGATCGGTGTTGGCCGTGTAGGGAGTACTGTTTCAAGTATAACTCAAAAATTGGTATTAGCAACTAATAACAAACGTGAAAAGTTACAATTATTGAAACAAGCATTGGCGACTGCAAGGAAAGGTGCCAGGACATTAATTTTTGTGAAAAAGAAATCAAGTGCACGTTGGGTCAGTAAACAATTGCGAAAAGTTGATGGTGATTTTGGCAACGATGGTATCACCAGTGCAGAAATTCATGGAGATAGGAGTCAAAGTCAACGTGAAGCAGCATTGAATTCCTTTCGAAATGGGCAAATACAAATTTTAGTTGCAACTGATGTTGCTGCACGTGGTTTAGATATTAATGGAGTCGAGCATGTGATCAATTTTGATTTAGGAGCGACCAAGGATGAATTTGATTCATATGTACATCGCATCGGTCGAACCGGGCGTGCTGGTAAAACAGGATTAGCGACTAGTTTTTATGTACCAGGTTATGAGCCAAAAGTAGGGTGTGGTAATGTTGCCAAAGATTTATTGCATTTATTACAAGAATCGAAGCAAGAAGTTCCAAATTGGTTTTTAGAGTTGCCTGAAATTGTAAAATTATCATCATCATCATCTGGTAATGGTAGTAAACAGAAAAAAAGAAAAGGAAAATTTGGTGGTACGGATGTTCGTGGTAACACAAACAACGATGCAATATCAACAAAAGTATCTAATAGTCATAAAAATGAACAAGATATTATGAGACAAAATAAAAAAGAACATGATAGGCAACGAAATCGAAATCATCAAACGAAGCAAAATAAAAGCAATAACAACAATGCTAAACGTCAGCATGAACCTAATAATTCAAAAAGACCGAAAAACAACAAGAAAAGAACAAATACGCGTAATTCAAATGGCAATCATAGCAATCAAAGAAAAAGTAGCAATGCAAGTAACACTACTACAACGAGGAGTAATAATACGAATAATAAAAATAAGATGGGTAATAAGAATGGTGGCGGTAGTGGTGCTGTTAATAGTAGGAAAAACCAGAAGAAGAAGAGAGATAAAAAATAATTTTATATATCAATATTAAAAATTTAAACGCCGCGAATAATTTTTACATTTTACTTCATAATGATGATAATTCCTTCTAATGATACTCTTCAAAATTCAAAAGAATATTGCATATGCATATAGGATACACTTCCTATTTTCTGTTGATTGGTTTATTTTTCGTTATTATTTGTGGAACAAACTGCTGAATGTCTAGGGATAAATTATCATACGTTGGCTTAACACGAAGTTTTGTATATGGCCCAAAAATTTCACCATCCAGCATCACAGAGAAACCTTTTCCATCCCTAGATTTAATTACTATATCATTTGCAACAAACGTTGAAGCATCTTCATGATTTGTCAAACATCTCTCAATTTCCTTAATGTCCTTTGTTCTTAACTCTTTTCTATTCTTTTTATTGGCGATAATTTCTTCACATTTAGAAGAGACTTTGTACATAGAACAATATAAATATGTTTCAGCAAGTGAAACTTTAGATTTTTCATGTTCTGGTATATTGGATACACAAAATCGTATTAAAGGATCTGAACTTTCAATAGGGATAAGTTTCTTATCCGCTGACGCATCTGAAGTACGACGAATATCCCTCAATTCATAATTTTTTTCAAGCTTCTTAATGCTTTTCTTTAAGAAAAAAACTTCAAATGTTTTTGACAAACTTTCACGTTCACTTATTGTCAGATATTGCATATACTTGCGCAATTTTTTAACATCTTTCTCATACGTTAGGCTACTATAACTGTCTTTATGACCAACTTCACTTCCAGAATTGTCATCTGCATATTTCGATGAATATACTTCTGGATAAATACCAATCTCAAGACTAGAACAAAAAGGTATGGATAAATCTGAGGAGGAATCGTTACTCTCCTCGTCATCGCCAGTGTCATGAACCCTTTCCCAACATTCACACATAAATATAGGTACAGAAAAGGTAGATTCAGCATTTTGAAAATAATGCTGTTTTAATGAAGATAAAACTTTTTGAGGACCTGTGCCTGCTGTTGTATTCAACGTCTTTGGACTCTCTTCTGCTTCTACATCGTCGTCTGACGTTACCCACGGTGGTCTTACAAATGGAATTGTCCATGATGGATAGCAAAAAGGTATGTATACATGTCGACAGTACCAAGGATCCACTGCAGCAATAGCTTCTGCTAAAAACGAATGTTGTGATGGTATCAAATAAAGACGGATATTCGGATTAAATTTGTTTTGTTCTACAAAGGAGACATATGCACAAACGTAGCGGTGAACGACTTCAATACCACCGAGCAAACATATTGGCGTTTGCTTATCAAACTTTAAGACTAGGTCTTCCAATTCTTTTAAATCCGCATTATCTACGTAGCTACTATTGCCCTCCCTTAACGATGGAAAATCAACATTACTCCGTTTAAACGATTTCAATTTTATTTGATATGATGCACGATCGCTCCAGGTCAACTGTTTCAACTCATTTCTTGAAGAGAAATCTTTTAATAGACCAGATACTCTTGGTTTACATTTTTCATATGTTTCGTCATCAAATGCTTCCAACAATTGCGATTTAATATCTTTATACGTTACATTTATTTCCCCGCGAGTGCTAATGGCGTTCTGCATAAGGTCTACTGCTTTTTCGATAAGTGCCGTTTCTTTTTCTTCAATATTTAATGATTCTATTTTTTCCTTATCCTCCCTGTTGCTTTTTTCCTTTTTCCTTTTTAAATCCTTAAAATACTCAAACTGCAGATTTTTTACTAGCTTTGTGACAACTTTCACACGATTTTCAAACACTTCGACATGGCTCAGTTTAGCCAAATCTTCCATAATGTAAAATGTATCATTGACAAAACGTTGCACATCCTCACTACTCATAACATGACGTATGTAACTCAAAAGATGATCCCGTGTATAAAATGTATATATTTCTCTATCTCTATCTTTTGACTCAACGTCGTCGTAAGTGTCTAATACCTTTTCGTCTAAAAAGCTTGAACTAATAAAATTAATCAATAAAAGTCTTTTAATCGAATCGACTTTTTGGCTGTATTTTTTTCGCGCCACACTATCTTCTCTTACATCATCCCAAAAATGATAAAATATATAGGAGCGAGAGTTGGAATTTTCACCAGAAAATATATAAATTTTATTTAATTCAACGGTCTCGTCGTTTTCGATATCATGAAAATCAATTAATTCGCCAAGGACATTAATATTATGCTCCCATGCCATACGACCAGGTATTTTCGATTCATTAAATATTCTATCCAATACTTGCAATGCAACGTATCCATAAGGGCTAGGCCATGACGACATAATTTGTACTGCACGTGCAACCTCAGCTAGGACAGATCGATCCTCAAACGGTGCAATGGTTAGCAACCATTTGGTTAAAGTTAAAGCAGATAAAGAGTACACCATAGCTTCGGTAGCATTTTGTTTAGCCATAGATATAATTAGCGCAAATACATGTTGTAGGCATTCATATGCCTCCCTTGCATTTTTAGCACTGGATTTAGAATCAATTGAAAGCAATTGTTCAAGATATACGAACCAAAAGGCATTGTTGCCTTGCTCTAGAAATGCCAGTCGTTGGCTTTGACATGGCTGGGAACAATTTCGGTTAATGCTATTAATATTGTTGCCATTGTTGCTCGAATAGCCATATTTGCTGTTCGAATGATAAGTATTATCTTTGTTACTATTCCCGTTACGGTTGCGGAAACCGCCACTATATGACTTACTCATCTTTGAATCTTTTTCTTCATTTGTTGCATAAAACCTATTACCAAAAGTACAGCGATATATACATTGTTTCACCTCCGAATCGCTTACTTTGAATTTTTCATCCATGATTAATAAACCACAATCTATTTGTTTTTCCAGTCTATGAATAATAAATTTTGTATCCCAATATATAATGCTCTGATTCTCGATGAGTTCACTAAATAAGCTGCCTTTACCTCTGAAATATTTTATGAATGATTTAATGGACTCTTTTACTAATTTTTTATTCCCGCTTTGAGTATTCACGCTATCATTAAATAGACAAATATATGTAACACAGTTACGAACGCATGCATACATTTCTAATAGTTCAAATAAGACTAAATCATTACTTTTGTTATTCTTCATTTCTTTATCTATCGTTTGAATTGAAGATATTAAAAAATGAAGATAGTTATTTAGATGACGATTTTCTCCATTCCAAAAACAAGTATGATCATCAGGAGTTAAAACTGCTAGCTCTTTATCAGTCAACTTTGTCATTATTTTTGTAATATGAGTCCACCAATTACTTGCTGTTATTGAACGATTTTTTTTTGTACTTCTTGACATCGTATTAAAACGTTTACGAAAAGTCATATTATTCTTCTTGTATTGTCTATACACAATAATAATGTTAAAAGAGAAACAAACCTGTTTTAGGGATAATAATAAAAATAATAATAGCAGAAGAAAAGCTATTAAATATATATATTGAAGTGGTTATATAATCTAATGAGTGGTTTTATAAATCATCAATAAATCATTCTATATAAAATATATATTATATAAATAAAAAATAAATTAATAATTATTTCCATTCATTTTTGTTGAGATCGGTGATGATGAAAAAAAAATATCTTTTTTTTTCTTTTTTCTTTCCTCACAGTTTCACTCAATTTAAAATTAGGGTTTCATCAAGGCCATGCGTGTGGGATTTTTTGTTGCTACACAGTCTTTTATTTTTAAAATGTACAAATATTATTACTGCCCCTACTCTTATAAAGTGCTGCAGTTGACTGGTGAATAAATATGTATTTATAATAAAAAAGCAAATAAAAAGACAAAGATATTGCATATGGGGTATATATTTTGTCAAATATTTAAACAGCTTTAATCTTATATTCATTTATTCGTTGTGTTTATGTTCCGGGTGCTGTGCCATTTGGTTGACATTTTTCTTAATGCTGTTGGCATGCTATTTCACATTTTTTATCTTCTACATGTAAAAAATAAAAAACACTGTAATAAATAATAATTAGAATAATAATAATGTTGTTAATAACTAAAAAAACAATAGAATATAGATTTAAATATGCAATATTACATACAAAACAGAAAAAAGTAATACGATCAAAGAGAAAGATTTATAAAAACTATTAACTTTCTCCAAAATCGAAATACAGATTAAAAAGACATATATATATTTATTATATTAGTATATATAAAATGTCTACCCCACCTCCATTAGTGTGGGAAAAGGTAACACCAAAAACTAGTTTTAGGCCACCACGTCGTTCCGGCCATACAATTACTAGTGTCGACGAATTTTTATTTTTATTTGGTGGATGTATATATGATGATGGGTTCGAAAGAAGCGAAAGCAAAGCAAGAACTAGCAATAGTCTCTTCACGTACAACATTGATATGAACGAGTGGAAGCAACCAAAAATAGGTTCCAATGAAGTGCCAGCACCTCGTTGGCATCATACTTGTACACGGTTTGAGAATAAACTTGTAGTTTTTGGTGGTTTTCAAGATGATGCAAAAAGACTGAATGATGTATGGGTGTTAGATACTCGTGCATACAAGTGGTCACAACCTATTAAACTAAAGTCAGAGTCTGAAATATCACCAGATACGACATTGCGAAATAGACTAGGGCCAACTCCATTGCCAAGGGGTGAACACGCATCTGCAAAAATAGGCAATAAGCTCTACGTTTTTGGCGGTTACGGTGGTCTTGGCTTTGCGAGAAGAGATTTTAATGATATGTACGCACTAGACACGGAAACGTGGTCATGGGAACGTATTGAATATGCAAAAATCGAGCTCGGAGAAGATGATGAAGATGATGAAGACGAGGAAGCATTGAATCCTGAACCACCAGCCAGAGCAGGGCATAAAATGGATGCCATCGGTGATACAAAACTTGTTGTACATGGTGGTTGGTCAAATAAAGAACAATTTAACGATGTTTGGATTTTTGACGTTGTAACAAGACGATGGGAAGAACTTGTATGGGATGAAGAGGCGCCATCCGGCCCAGCTAGATGGAGTCATGGGGCAGTAGTTATTAATGCTATTCCAGATCCCCAGCTTTATATATGGGGTGGCTTAACGGGGGCTTTGAGCACTGGTAAAAAACCGTCTGGTACTTACATGAACGATACGAGACTATATAATATAACAAACCAGACATGGAAAGAGCTACCGTTTCAAAAGAAATTTCGTGGACGATGCGATACTCCTTTAACATATCGCCAGAAAACTGGGAGCTTTTATGTTTTTGGAGGTTGGTCAAATAAATGGTACAATGATTTATGGAAAGCAGATATGAATAGCATTATTGGGCCACCATATCACGTAACCAAAGTCGAACCAACATTTGGTAGTATTAAGGGAGGCACCAATATTACTTTGACCGGAATAGGTTTTAACGATACAAGAAATGTGAAAGTGCAATTCGATGCCGGGGATGCATATCAAAATGAAGAGGCATTTGGAGTATACGTCTCAGATACTGAAATCAAGTGTGAAACTCCAAACTTGGAAGCGTTTTTAAATAAAACGGGGCGTGTTTGTAATATTTCCGTTTCGTTAGATGGTCAAATACATACTATTTATAACGTAAATTTTGAATTTTTCACGGTCACAAGCGCTGTACATTCAGCCGTATTTGGCCCAGCATTGTTAAATGGTGTGCCTACAGGACAACGATCTGAATTCACAATAATTACTCGGGATAAATTTGGTGAGATTCGTAAATATGGTGGCGATGAGTTTACCGTACTTGTTCAAAGAGTCGTGCCACAAGCTGAAATAGATGCTGAGAAGGAAGAAGAAGAAGGTGAAGAAAAAGAAGATGATGAAGACGAATCAGGAAGTGATTCTGATGACGAATCTGATGAGGAAGAAGAGGGAGAGAAAAAGGAAGAGGAAGAGGAAGAAAGACTTGAAGATATCGAATGTACCATCGTAGATAGCGGCAATGGATCTCATATCGTTTCTTTTTTCCCAGAGAAGACAGGTGAATATAGAATAACTCCTTCCTATGATGGTACTTTCGGTGGGAACCCAGGTCCTTTGTGCGAACCAGTTACAGTGCGTGTTGTTGATGGTGCCGGATTCGATGAAAATTACGGATTGATGACAGGTGACGCATATAAAAAAGTATTAAATGACATGATTAAAGGTTTTAGCCAAAAGATAAAAGGGTATGAAATTATTTTGGGTAGAACTGTGGAAGAAGGTGATGTAAAATCACTCCTTGATTGTAAATCTACCATTTTCGCTGTACAAAGTGGTCAAGCCGATATGCATAAGCTTTTTGAAGATTGCAAAATGGCAGTACATTACTTGCATGAGCAAGGAAATGATATGTCCACAGAAAGTAAATACATCACTTCTTCAGAAAATCTATGGAAAGTATTAACATCCAAAGCACCAGACAAGGCAAAAGAGATTAAAACAGCAGAAAAAGCGACGGGTAAACATGTACAAGGTGAATTAGATACTTACGTTCACGAATCAAAAGATTATCGTTACAACTTTGGCGTCACGCCAGACTTTTGGCGTTGGGATATCACGTATGCTGAAGCTTTGCAAGCAATTGAAAAATATGAGACAGGACATAAAATGAAAACAAATGAATTCAATCGTTGGTATGAACTTTCTATAGTATTTGACAAAGAAGATCAATTACAACAGACAAAAAAAGCAATGGAATTTATAGACAACACTTTGATGGCAATCCGTGATCTATGGAGTGTTATTAACAGTATCAGGGGTGAATACGACGAAGTCTCTCAGGAATTGTGGGATGAGTTAGACCCAGAGGCAATGGAGGCTCAATCCAAAAGAATGGTGAAAACTGTAAGAAAAATGCCACGGGATGTGAGAGGTCATGATGCATTTGATGGGATAGCTGACTTGGCTAAAAATTATATGACAGTTGTTCCGTTGATTGCAGCAATTTTACATCCATCGATGAGACCAAGACATTGGGATCAAATGAGAAAAGCAGCAAAAAAAGATTTCGAAGACCCATTGCAAAATCCAAAACAACAGCTGAAAGATATTTTAGCACTAGATATGCATTTGTTTGCTGGCGAAGTTGAAGATATCAGTGACCAAGCGCTAAAGGAAGAAAAAATGGAGAAGCAATTAGCAATATTGAAAGAGAATTGGGCATGCGTCGAATGGGTAGAAGAACAATACCAAGAAGGCTCTGATATATATATGTTACGTATCGGTGAGGACGACTTTGAAATGTTGGAAAATGACCAACTGACGGTCCAAGGTATGATGGGTTCTAGATTCTTAGCTACATTTGAAAAGGAAGTTACAACATGGCAAAAGGAACTTGCAGGTATTTCAGAAAATTCCAACTTGATATCCGAGGTACAGCGCCTTTGGTCCTATTTGGAGCCTTTGTTCATCGGATCAGAGGAGGTGAAAAAAGAATTGGCAGAAGATGCTGCAAGATTTGTCCAAATTGATATGGATGTGAAATCTATCTTAAAGGAAGCTCGCAAAACCAAAAGTATTATACGTGCCACTAACAAAGAAGGTTTATTTGAGCATCTTGAATCAACAGAAAAAGGGTTGAATATATGTAAACGATCGTTAATGGATTTCTTAGATCAAAAACGAACACAATTCCCACGGTTCTACTTCACTTCGGAAGCTGATCTTCTTGACATATTGAGTAATGGTAATGTACCAACAAAAATAGCACATCATGTCACGAAAGTATATTTGAAAGTGAAAGCATGGCAAATAGATGAGCGTAACCCAAAAGAAAGACCATGGGTACCTAGATTTTTTTCCACGGTAGGCGGAGAAAAAGTAACCCTGAACCAAGAAATTCAATTACTAGGAAAGCCTGAAGTGTACCTACAAACGTTTTTAGATGCAATGACAGAAACATTGAAGATAAAATTCCATGAATGTTGGAAGTATGCCCAAGAATTATCACGCGTTGATTGGTTGATGGAGCAAGTGCCTGATCCATTAGAAAAGAACGAAACACACGCGGATCCACGTTCCCCAGCTCAATTAACACTGCTTTGTTCATTTATTCAATATGTCATTGATTGTGAACAAGCCATATCCTCCGGTAAATTAAAGCAATTTAATCAAGCTCAAAGAAAGGATATTTCGGATTTGGTCAACATTACAATTAATCCAAAATTAACTAAAAATGAAAGACAGCGTGTGATGTGTATGATTACTATGGATGCTCACAATCGTGATATAGTGGCAAAATTAATCCGTGAAGAAGTAGACAGAGTAGATCATTTTCTGTGGCAATCCCAATTAAAACCAAGACGCGATCCAGAGAACGACAACTTGCCAACCTATACCGTTTTGAATGGTTTCTTCCCATATGGTTTTGAATACATTGGTAATGATGGTCGATTAGTTGTTACTCCATTAACAGATCGTATTTATGTAACGTCGACTGTTGGATTATATTTAAAAATGGGAGTAGCTCCTGCAGGGCCAGCTGGTACTGGAAAAACGGAGACCGTTAAGGATTTGTCAATGAACTTCGGTTATACTATTTATGTCTTCAATTGTTCTCCAGAGATGGACTACATTTCCATGGGTAATGTCTTTAAAGGTCTGGGTGCTACAGGATCATGGGGATGTTTCGATGAATTTAATAGACTTCGTGTAGAAGTTCTTTCTGTTGTAACAGTACAATTCAAGGCTCTTTGTGATGGTTTGAAAGCTGATCAACACAAGGTTACGATTGAAGGCGATACTGTTGCCTTGATTCATTCCGTAGGAGTATTCATTACCATGAATCCTGGATATATTGGACGTGCAGAGTTACCGGAAGGTTTAAAAGCGTTGTTCCGACCAATGACTGTGATGGTTCCTGATCTTGTTCTTATTTGTGAGAATATGCTGATGGCAGAAGGATTCCAAGAAGCTACGGCGCTTGCTTCAAAGTTTTATGGTTTATATTCCCTTTTAAATGATTTATTGTCAAAGCAGTTGCATTACGATTGGGGTCTTCGTGCTGTAAAGAGTGTATTGCGTGTAGCTGGTGGGTTCAAACGCCAAGAACCGGATGTAGATGAGCAGATTATTTTATGTCGTGCTTTGAGAGATTTCAATACGCCTAAAATTGTTGCACAGGATTGGGTTATTTTCTTCGGTTTATTGGGTGATCTTTTCCCGGGAATTGATCCTCCACGTAAGCGCGATATGGCACTAGAGGATTGCGTTGCCCAAGCATGCGAAGAGAAGGGCTTATGGAAAGACGAATACTTCCAACGAAAATGTGTCGAATTGTCTGAGTTACTTGCTATTAGGCATTGTGTTTTCGTCATGGGACCTCCAGCTGCAGGAAAGTCAGAAACTTGGAGAACATTGGCTAAAGCACAAACCATCGGTGGCCAAAAAACCAAGGTACAGGATATTAATCCTAAATCAATTACGCCGCAAGAATTGTATGGTTACATTACATTAGCCACAAGGGAGTGGAAAGATGGCTTATTGTCCAAAATCATGCGGGATATGGGTAACGAAAGCGACGAAAATCCCAAGTGGATTATCATGGACGGTGATTTAGATACTAATTGGATTGAGTCAATGAACAGTGTAATGGATATGAACAAAACGCTAACATTAGCAAGTAACGAAAGGATTCCATTAAAACCTCATATGAAAATGATGTTTGAAATCCGAGACTTAAGATTCGCGTCATTGGCAACCGTTAGTCGTGCTGGTGTCTTATACATCAGTACTGATGGTGGAGAGCAATGGCGAGCATTAATTTCTAGTTGGGTAGACAACAAATCAAAAGTTGGTGCGTCAACTGCTGTTCAAAATGTATTGCATGCGTTGTTTAAAGAGTATTGCGCAGATACATTGCATTACTTGAAAGCTGAATGTAAATCAATTGTACCATTAGAAGATATGGCATATATTATGTCCTTACTTTACATGTTGGATACCATGGTGAACGAGGAATATTTTGAAACCTTATCAAAGTTGGACGACGAGAAAGAAATCCGTACCACTTTCGAGCCTCGCTTTGTTTTTGCAGGTGTATGGGCATTTGGTGCATCCATGTTTGAATTTGAAGGAACAGATTATAGTGAAAAATTTAGTAAATGGTGGATGGGAAAATTTAAAAATGTTCGCCTGCCAACTCGTGGTTCCGTTTTTGATTTGTATTTAGATGTTGAAAATGAAGAAGGGGACACGTTTATACCATGGGCACAATCTAAATATTTTTATCCAGTAAAATACAAAGCTGGGACACCAATGGATTCTATTACAATTCCTACACCAGAATCAAGTGCAAATGCTCATTGGTTGGTATCGCTAATGCACATGACTAAGCCAGTAATGATTGTTGGCCCTGCTGGATGTGGTAAAACACAACTGATTTCTGGCATGTTGGGACAAGAGGACGAGGCAGTAAGGAAATCTGCGACAATTAATTTCAACTTTTATACATCAAGTCAAGCATTGCAAGATACCATTACAAGCAAAATTGTTAAACGGGTTGGATCCAATTTCGGGCCAGCCGGAAAAGCCAAAATGGTATTTTTCGTTGATGATTTTAATTTGCCAGAAGTTGATATTTACGACACTCAAAGTGCTATTGCCTTAATGAGACAAGTAATTGAATACCAACGATGGTTCGACCGCATTAAATTAGGGCCAATGAATATCCAAGATTGTCAATACATAGCTGCTATGAATCCAACGGCGGGAAGTTTCTACTTAAATCCACGCTTACAAAGGCATTTTGTTACAATGGCGATGGATCTTCCAGGTGCAACAAGTCTTTTGACAATTTTCACAACATATTTAGATGGTCATTTGCAAAAGTTCAACGACGATATTAAAGGAATTGCACCAAATTTGATTCAAGGTGCGTTGGAAGTACACAATTTAGTTATTAATACGTTTAGGAAATCTGCT
>JACLAD010007331.1_pt1 | contig 16851 bp, 13 predicted proteins | sample 8027901 | NCBI WGS metagenome assembly JACLAD01 (sample SAMN15725071, study PRJNA655200) | protist metagenome | isolation source: fluorescence activated cell sorting (FACS) single amplified genomes of... | place: Spain: Blaines Bay Microbial Observatory, Mediterranean Sea | collected 2016-07-05 | reverse complement strand
TATATTTTGCGACCATTTGCCATTATTATTTCCCATTAATAACTTATATCCATTACCAATCAATAAAATGCATAATATTCAGTGAAAAACAGAATCCTTTATACAACAAAAATACGTTCCAAATTCATTGTAAAATATACATCCAAATATTCATTGTTTTTGCTGTATTCATCCATTACCAATCAATACAAATACAATCAATTAGCTTCAAACAGAACGCATTTCCTTTCACTCATGTTTTTTTAGGTAAGCTCTACTTAGCAGTTTTCATCAATTTTTTGAACATGGCGCTCTTTCTTTTACTCTCAATCGATTTACTAACAATCAATCTGCATACCACCACCAATTAACACACATAAAACGAGAATAATATTATTAATTAATCAGAATGAATGATTGTTCCCATCATATTATTAGATTCAGATTGAATTTGAATCTCTAAAAAAACAGAAATCCAGCATTATTTCCAACACCTTCTCCAACAATATCTGATGTATATAATCAGTATACTTATGAATATGGCTATAATTATAATTCAGATCGTATGAGTTATCATGGATCAAAATTTAATTGTACTGGAGATTCAGCGTGTACACTCCATCTTCAACCCCTTGAAATGGCAGTACAAAAAATATCACGGAACGAGCGATTTGCATAATTAACTATGGGACGATAAGCACATCATTTGATAGCTGCGGTCAGCACAAATTCGATACTATAATAATAATTCATTTCTGTTCAGCCATTCTTGTGTTATGGTCGTTTGAATGATACCTTATCAAATTGGTATATTTTCTCAAGAAATTTCTGGGATTTCTTGTGTTTTTCGTTGCTACTGAGTTTTTACTTAAGCATTTTCAGTTTGAATGACAGCAGCAACAAACCCACGTCAACTAAAACGTTACCGATAGTTTTGCTTATCATCATATCCCTTTGTCAGGTGTATCATTCAGCAACAATGCCTGCCGATTCCTCATATTGCAAATATTAATCATGGTTTGAATGATGTAATTAATGAAAATAAAGAAGTGATGAATGAAACAGAGGCATTCACATTGAATTTGGATAAAACGGAATTAAAATTGGAGCATTTGGAATTGACACTATAGGTAATGAAGGAAGTAGAGGTTGAAACACAGGATCCTCATCAAATGGTATGGAATAAAGCTTTGATGAATGAACAATATGAGAATCAATATGAATATATCTGTTATGGAATATGCTTCTCGTTGAGCAAACTGAAAACCACAAGAAACTCGCAAAAAAACCTGTTATTTGACCGCCTTTGATCCTACGAGGGATTTGTTGATTTGACATCATATATGTATTTAGATTGAGTATAGATACTTTGTTTTAATCTCAGATTTCAAATTTATGCGAACCTCGTTTTATAGCCAAAATCCTTACCTCCTGTGAAGATGGAGTGCGTGTTATAATGATGTAATTAATTGTATTGATGATAGAACATGTTATATTGATTGTAATGGCCCTAATTCGTGTCAATATGCAACAATTAATTGTCCATTTAATGCAGAATGTAATATATATTGTCGTGGAGGTTATGATGCGTGTAAATATGGAATATTTTTTGCTCATCATTCTGAATCATTATTAATTGATTGTGGTGATGAAACAAAAGGATGTGATGATATATCGATACAATGTCCAGATAATGGAGTTGGTGGACCTTTATCATGCATTATATCGGGTATTAATAATAATAATGTTGTTTATGGAATGGATATTTTTGCTGTAGAGGGATTGAATGATGTTTTGGTGATGGGATCAGAATTAAATAATATATATTTACATTGCAAAGACGATTTTTCTTCGCAGTGTTTACTATCAAATATATCACCATTTAAATGTATATCAAATGAAACGAGCTGTGATATTAAACAATATTTGCTACCAACTTCCAAATCAACACAGCAAGCAATAATATTGACAGAACCACCAACATTGGATATTGTTGAACAGAATGTATTTAATATAACTAATACTATTAATAATGAACAGAATAAAGAGAGAGAATCTGTATCATCGACAATTAGGAATGTATTCATTTTAATTATTTGTATATTGATCATATTGGGAATAAAATACCGATGCAAAATAAGAGAAATATGGAATAAAAGAGAAATTTACAAAATATGTCAAAATATCGGTGATAATAAAATGTGTCAAATATCAGATAAATGTAAAAAATATAGGAATATATTGAGACATAATGAAAGTAAAGGTATTGATAATAACGACAATGAAACCAAACAGGATGTTATTTCCAAATTGAATAATAATGAATCACGTAATTTATTAATATCGACAGATTTTAATCTTGAATTAATGATGGAATCAGATATAGAAATGACAGCATTTAATGTTGCTAAATAATATATATTTATTTAATTTATTTTTTTGTTTAATTATATTTTTGCTTTACTTTTCCTTTTTAGTTTTGTGTGTATTCGTGCAATAATTTTAGTTTTTGTCTTTCTTAAAACGTATCTTTGGTTTAGTTTTCTGTACCTGCTTCTTTCAGTGTTTTTGTGAAAAACTCATCACTCAACTTCAGTACCATACTCTCTAAAATGAACCAGACATATATTGGTTACTGTCTGTTTTTCTTATTAGCATCGAATTTTTGCAGCATGGTTGCAACATTTGACGGCGTAAAAGATAAAATATGCATTGAAGACTCATCAGATGCAGAATTGAATAATGCAATGTATGAATGGTCATATTGGGATCGAAATTTTAATGGCTCAGTTTACAAACAGTCGAATACCATCTTGGATAGATATTTATATCCTTTTATTACAAGTTGGGATGGATATACATATAAAATAGGTGACAATACTTCGATTAGTACCGCTTTTTGGGCGCACTGTCCAATTGACAATCCTCTGACTGGGTATATATTTAATATTAATGATTGTATACGAAAATGGTATACTTGGTCAAATGACAGCTTGGTAGAAGATCCAAATATGATTGTTACATATTGTCAAGATATATGTATTACTGGTAATCGTGATGAAAGCATTGACGGAACGTATGTATTCAACCATTTCGACCACACCACAAATAGTACTGTATATTACTGTGAATCGTGTAATTCGACTAAAAAACCATATCTATATTTATATATAACACGAGATGATGATTATTATTGGTACATTAGTTCAAATTATACAAATATTGGAACATTCGATTGTTATTTGGGCACAAATCCGGATAGTACCAATTTGAATAATTGCGTATCAAAATGGGAGTTTTACAATGGAACGGATTGGATATCATATAATATAACAGTACAAAAATGTAATTATCCACCAGTTATCTCCACAACAAATCCTTCTTCAAAAACAAATTATTATGAGAGCATAATGGGAAATTTATATTATCGGATTGCAGTTGGAATTGTTGTAACGTTTCTCATTATTTGTTGTATTTCATTGTTTGATGCAAAATGTTGGTGTCGAAGAAACGATTACTTTTGCTCGACTGCATTATATGTGGCATCATTACAAATATTGGATATTGTGAGTGATCTATTTTTTCTGTCAGAGGTTGTCACTCAATATATCAACACACCAAATAAGGATAATATTCATAAAATTCAGTTTCTATTAATTTCTATATTATCTACTATTTTTATAGTGGTTCCAATAATAATTTCGTTGGGTCAATTACAACACGCATCGTCAAAACATTGGTTATATGATAATAGAACAAGAGAATGGTTATTATCATATAGCAATTTATTATATTTTGTGTCTGTATTTACAGGATCATCATTCACTGCGGTTGAGATATTCAATTCAAATTTATTTGGTTTAGATATATTTTATATGGATTTACCCAAACATTATTTATTGAGTTTTACCACAAAAAAGATTTATTCAATCATATTATTTGAAAATTGTCCTCAATTAGTATTATCTGTATGGTATATAGTAATTCTTGAGAGACCTGAAATAATTCCAATCGCTGCAATTATATTTAGTTTAATATCGATCATTGTTACCATTATATCCATGATATTACACAAACAAATTTATAAAACACAGGATTATGTTCATATTGTTATGGATATTACAGGAGAGGATGTAATGAGTAACATGAAATTTTGTAAAAATAGAATGAAAAACATCAAATTATATTTATGTCAGTCTGTGTTGGGAGTGAACGAAAAGTCAGTTCAATTTCAAAAACCGTTCAGTGGATCAGCTCGAAAGGGAGTACAATTACAAATATATATTTCGTATATTCACGACAAAGCAAATATAAATCCGGCTGATAATTATGAAGATTTATTGAATATTGCGACAGATAATGGTATGCTTCATAAAGTGATTCAAGAGGAATGGAGGTTATCAAATGAACCAGAAATTGGAAATCTTTTATGTAAATTTATTAGATCAAAGGAAAAGAAACAATTAAGTATTATTCAAAAACTATGAGGCAATCATCAATTGAATAAGTGCTTTATCGATTTATATTATGCATTACGATATATCTGCTCATATTCTGATTTATGTTTAGGTGTTGACGCAGTGTGTTGCATGATATTGTTGATTACTTGAAATTCGTTTTTTTTATTTTTGTTTGATGTGCGTCACTATTTATATTTATAATTTACCAAAATCCCCTTTATTTATATTTAATTTTTTAAATGGAACGGAAAGTGATTAAAAGTTTGTTCAATTTCTGTTGTTGCAAAGGATATTAATTGATGGAATTCATTGATGGAATTAATGATAGATGAATGTGATGAAGGATTGTGATGAATTTTGAGAGGATTTGGAACACATTTGATTTATCCCATTATCTCATAAAAGTTGTAATCCATACCTTAGTTAATTCAAAGAATATTGGATACAACATCTATTGTCGCTGACACTGCATGTGTTTTCTTATTCGGATCTTTCGGATTGGAATTCAAACAGTCATCTCCCTTGTATCTAAATGTTATTGCCCAATTTGCAATACATCACATTTCCTTCAAAACATTCTTAGCCAGGTCTTTACGTTTGCACCATGTCAAAGTTGTATGAAGGTGAGCATGTGTTGATGGTTGATGCTCATTATGTGTCCACATTGACTAAGTATAAAAATGACAATACTAGTTATTTCACATCTCCTATATTTAAATTAGCATCAAACGAGTGGCAGATACAGATATATCAAGATTTCTGTATATTTAGAGGTGGTATACTTGATATACGCTTACGATTAATGTCTACATTACCATCATGTTGTGAATTGCTGATGTGTAGAACTGTTCGTTGTGATGATTTAGAATTTGCAGATACTTCCGTTGTCGCATATCCACATAATATGCGTTTTGATCCATATCATAAGTATGCACCATCATTACAAGATGTAAAGAATAGAAAACTCAAAGAATTATCTATTGTGATTAAAATTAGAATATTACGAATTACCAATAGTAGTACAAAACAAATAATCTATCAAAATCAAACGATATTTCACAAACCAATTGCAAAGCAATCATTTGAATATAAAATTGATGCAAAATTAAAGAAACAAATGTTAGATGGTCATGTTGGGTCATTTTGTTCAGAGATTTATAATAAAATGTGGTGTGTACGGATTGCACCAAAGGAATGCTATCAAGGTGAGAACCGATTCATGATACATGTTTTCTTATGTGATCTACCACGAGATGTATCAAAAGTATATGTCCGCCCCACTGTGAATAGGCGTTTCTATTCTATAGAAAGTAAAGTTGCAAAGATATCATCAACGAAATTTAGTCCCAGAATTATGTCATTTGACACGTCTATATTTTGGGGGTATGATCTAGATAAAATAAATAAATTATTTGCTGAATCGGAAATGATAGTAATACAGTTTGATATAGAAATATTGGAAATGTATAATGTTAATGGGCATAAAATTAGAAAAAATGAGTGGAATCAACATATTGTTACGTCAATGCCACAGCAAAATCAATTAAATATTGAAGAATTAAAAAAAGAATATGAAGAGAAATTTGTGTCCTTGAAAAAGGAGATAAAATTATTAAAACAGGATCAGATGAAACAGACACAAAATATACAAAAGAGACAAATTGTACCACAGAAAATAGCATCACCATTATTATTAAAAATGAAACATAAATTTATTAATAATGCGTTAGTATTAACTATTTGTATCTCAACATATGATCGACCAAATGATGATATTCCTGGAGCTGAAATTGATAAAAGAACGATGAAGAAATTATTAGGTCGTAGATATGAATATAAAGTGATATCAAATACAACAGATCGTGTAAATATGGCTGAATTTAAGAAATTATTGGTTGAAGTTAGAAATAAATTACATGGACGAGAGAGAATGTATGATGGACTTATTATTATTATATCATGTCATGGAGAAGTAACACAAAGTAAAATTGGTGGAATAGTAACATCAGAGGGAAAAACGATGAATATTGAAGACATTAAGAAATATTTTAATGGTAAATCCTTACCAAAATTTGTGAATAAGTTAAAATTATTGGTATTGGATTGTTGTCGAGGAGATGTTGATGCAGTGAGGATATTAAATAATAATCATAACAGTAATTATAATGGATATAGCGATGATGATATGGATATATTACCTATATCAAAAGGAAGAAATAAACATCATCCTGATAAGAATATGATGACAATTTATTGTAATACCATAGGATATCAAACAAAGGATACAAAACAAGGAGGATATTTAATAAATTCATTGGATGATATATTAAGTAGTGATATGATTGAACGATGCGATTTAGTTCGTTTAGGAGAGAGAATTAAAAGAAGACTCTCTCAAAAATCAAACCAAATGAATTGTGCTGAGGTACATTCCTCTGAATTTGATTATGATTTTTATTTCCCACAAAATACATATTGATATTTATTTATTGTTTTTTATCAGATATACAAACAGCAGGTTCAGTGCAAGGAGGAAACCTAACAATTTCTAATAATGCTTGCTTTGTCTTTGTTTTTCTCATTAATCTCAATAGTTTATGGTGCTTGCAATCCAAGCAATATAACCTGTTGGCCAACCAATGAAGAAATCAATCGCTTTACACACTCATTAACAGCAACATTGTTGATACCAACATCCAATGAATACAGTAAATATTGCACTCCAAAGAATCTATTGATCACAACAAGACCATATTTCATTGTAGTAATTGAATCATCAGTTAACATCAAACAGGATATAATAAAGTCGATAATATTCACAAAAGAGCACGATTTGGAATTAACAATATTCTCAACAGGACATTCATACACTGGGCGTTCATCAGGAATATATAATTATTCATTACAAATAAATTTTAAAAATTATAAAAGAGTGAGTTTTAATACAAATAATGATTTGAATGAAACAATAATGACAGCAACAACTGGTAATACATTGGATGATGTATATTCTATTATTAATTCAACATTTCCATATAAACTATTTGCAGGAGGTCAATGTCCAACGGTTGGAATTGGTGGATATAGTTTAGGCGGAGGACATAGTCCGTTGTCATCATATTTAGGTTTAGCAATTGATACTATTTATTCATTTGAATTAATCACAGCAAATACATCACATATTATGTGTTATAAAAATGGAACATATTTTATTGATGATGATAGATGGAGTAATAATAGTGATTTATTTTGGGCATTAAGAGGTGGTGGAGGTGGTACATTTGGAATTATATTGAATATAAGTTATTATTTATATGATTTACAAAATGGATTAACATCATTGGTCATACTATATCCATATTATTATAATAACACATTGATTGCAAAAGATATATATAATAATTTTATGATCCATTTAGCAACTTTTAGTGAGAATGTCAATGGATACGCATTATCTGAGATATTTCCTCCATCACAGCCTCTTTTAACAATGTATATATTATATCTTGGAACAATGGAACAAGCAAAAACAGAGTTATTTGTATTGACTGATTATATGATAGAATGTCAGTTAAATGGTGGGTATAAATATGAATATTATTCAACTTATTATCAATGGCAAATTAATAATCATTTTCCTGGTGATTTTTATACAGTATTTTTTAGCGCGTTATATTCATATAATAATATTACAAATGATGAAATTCATTATATTGATAAAATTAATTCATTTTCAATTGAAGCATCAAATATATTTAATATTTCATTAAAGGGATCATTTGTATTTACAAATACTATGTTAAATGGAGGTGGACCAAATTCAAATATTGGATTCAATGATACTTCAATAACTGATGGATTTAGAGAAAGTCGAATTTATGCTGCTGCAGGAACACAATTTTTAAATTCAAATATTGTTGATAATGTTACAATATTTATGGATAAATATGCGGAAATATTTGAAAATATCAGTTTAGGCGCATATTTTAATGAGGATAGGTATAATAATCCAAATTGGATTGACCAATATTGGGATAATACACATTATAATACATTAATAAATATAAAACAAACTTGGGATCCAAAGCCATTTTTATTTACTTGTCATCATTGTGTCGGTGACGGTGATTAGTTTGTATTCTATCACCATTTAGAAATACTCATGGTTCAATATGATCATATTTATCAATAATACATTAATCAGATATAGAAATGACAGCATTCAATGTTGCTAAATAATTATATTGTTACTTCACTTTTCCTTTTCAGTTTTGTGTGTATGCGTGCAATACTTTTAGTTTGTGCCTTTCTCTATTCCTTGCCTCACCTCAACCATTAATGATGTGTTTATTTCTGACGCAAGGTAAAGCAAGGTTTAGTGTTTGTTGCTGAAAAGTTTTCAGTAACCTTGAGTTATGATACCTTATTTACAATTTCGCATTTTCTGCTGCATTGTATCATATGTTCACCAGAATATATTTGCTAAACAATGCTCTTATTTATTGTTCAAGGTTTCGGATGAAATGCTAATTTGGATGAAAGTTTCAATATGTTGTTATAAGTAAAACACACATAAAATGATTAAAATTATGAAAAAAAAGCAAAAAAAAAGACAGAAAAACATATAAAGTATATAAGGATTTAAAGGGTAAAACAATTTAAATAAATATAATATGAATAAATATAATATGAACAAAATCAAAAAATTAATATTAATCATTTTGTTTTAAAATGAATGTCCAGCATGATATGTTAATGATAATTTTTTGCATAAATTAGCAATCATTTTTTGAACATTTGGTGAACCGCAAAAGAAAACATTTGTATTTTTTGTAGCTTTATTTAATATTTCTTCAATATTTAATCTTCCAATATTTGAATCTCTTGTTTTTTTGATTGATTTTTTATTATATATTATATTGTCATGATTTGTTAAATGAGCATTAACAAATAAATTATTTATATTTTGGTTACATGTAATATCTGTAAACCATTGGAACATTGCAATTGATCGTGTTGAGAAATAAAATTGGACGGATTTTGTTAATTTAATATTATTATTTGTAATATAATGATAGAAATCAACCAATAATGAGCATCCAGCACCAGTTCCAATTAAAACTATTGGTGTTACCATATATTGATTAATTAATATTCTATATTCTGATCTATATGGACCCCATGTTCTTAATCCACAAAATAACCGTTGATCAATTTGTGATATTCCTGATGTCCATGTTTTACGATGATAACAATTTGTGTTTGTATGATGTGGTATAATTTGCATAATTATTCCTAAATTCCAATCACAGTCTGAATCAGAATGATGTTTATTGTCTTCATCTGAACATTCATCCAAATCCAAATCATAATCATCAACAAAATCATTATCAAATACTGTACTTTGTCTGGACATAATATATTGTGATTGCTCATTATCATCGTAATGTTTATCATTATAAATACTGAATTTATGCCCATTCCAATTTTTATTTAATTGATCGTCGGTTATCATTTTTTTCATATTTTTATGATTATAAAATACTGTAAATGGATGACTTCGATCCCATCCATTATCTAAAATATTAAAATAAAATACATCACCAATTGAATGTAATAGATAATATTTATGAGGAATTCTTAAATATAATATCAAATATTGTTGATCTAAATGTATTTTTTTAACAATTTTTGCAACACATCGTCGATAATAAAATATACCATAAATTCTGTCCAATATCCACCAAAAAATAAATGGTAAATTAAATACCCAGCAATGAGGATGAGAATACATTCGAATTAAATCAACGGTATATATTATACCTCCAAATAAATGGATATATTGAGCAAATGACCAACTTATACTATTTTGTAAACATTTAATTATTGAATATGGAATTAATATAAAAAATGTTATTGATGTTGAAATAATACGATATAAATCATTTAAACCTAAAGATAATAAATTATTGGAATAAAATGGTATGGAATTACCTGAAATGGGATCATTTGGTCTCATCCATTCAAAATATAATTTCATTTCATTTGGTGGATTTTGTGGGAATATCACAGCAAATATTATACTCCAAACATGCAATAAAACAGGAATTCCAATAAAATATATTCCAACATAATAATGTATCCGATTATTAATTTGATGAATATCTCCAATGGAAATATATTTATTAATTATTGGAATTTCAACAAACCAATTCCAAAATACACGATTTTGAAATAAAAAAATATACGATGAGGATACCAATAACATTCTGGATGAGATCCAACTAATTAAACTAAAACAAGTTACACTAAAATTACCAGGTATGGTGGGACCAGGACTATCAACCCATAATGGCCACAAATTAATGGTAAATCGATCAATTACAGCAATTAAAGTAAATAATATAATAAATATCCATTGCAATAATTCATATGATATTCTATTATCAATTATATCCATATTACCTTCATCATCATCATCTAAATCATCATCATTATTATCTGTATCATCATCGATCTCTTCATTTTCATCATCTCCATCATTATAATCATCCGATATATTTATTTCATTTACATTCATTTCTAAATGATTTGCAGTTCGATGATGTTTCGAATTCTGGTTATCATCATCATCGTAATTATCGTAATCGTCATAGTCAGAATCACGAGCATTAATTTGCTCAAATTTATGGGTTTGAGTAATATTATCGGAAGATGCTGCTCCTGCATCACGAAATGACGTCCTATCTTCATTACCTTTCTTTTCTTCCGTTGACGAAGAACCGTTTGAATCAAGACCTGCTGGTTGATATCCTCTCTGTTTTTGTTGCATCTTACCATTAATATTACGACGTATAATAAAATGACTGTCTTTGTAACTTGAGCGGTCACTCTCTGGTTCCATTTTCTTGGTAAATTAGTTGGTTCACACTTAACTAATGTTTTTTCACTAAAATCAGAGAAACATGTCAACACATTTGTTACTTCCAATATTATTACCATTTACCTTTTTAAATCCATCCATAACCGCAATAATCAAAACTGTAAATTTAACAACATCCAACACAAATCAGACAGGAGCAGCAATCAGTAAATCATCCACATGGACACATCCTGATGTTTCTGTATGGAACAATCTGTGGAATATCAATGTTGGTGACAATGATAATAGTCAAAGAGGCTATCATTTACAAATAGATCTAGATAATACATGGGGATTCCATCCCAGTAAACAATCCATAATATCCTTGACAATATATAGTACTACAACTCTTATACCAGATAGTCCAATCGATTTAGATCTATTGCTATCATTCAGTGTCAATAACAGTCAATATATCACCCATTGGTTAGCTGTTGATAACATAGGAAGCAATGATAATACCATCTACCCAGGATGTGATACAAACACAATTCCAACACAATCATTAGCAACTGGTAATATCAAAGAATGCGTTGAATCTGAATTATGCATTCCAATAAACAGTGCACTAAGAGATCAAAAAGCAAATGGAGGTAATTCTGGTGGTACGAATGCAAGAGTTGAACCTGATAATCTTGGTCATAATAAAAATAATGATTGGCCCATTACTATACAATTAATCAATAATCCTATTAATAATACATTATTTACATACATTATGGAACCATCATGGGGACAATGGAAGCAAGGATGTGGATTCGGTGAAGCATTTTACAGCGATCTAGGATTACAAATATATATTGCTTTGGATGATGCGGGAGAAACAATAAATATTACAACATTTCAAATTGAATATTCCTACAATACAGAGAGTCCCACTTTAACACCATCATCTAATCCCACTTCGACACCTTCTCAGAATCCATCAGTTAATCCAACTGAGATTCCAACAAGTTGAGACATAAATATTGCACTAATATGGCAAACAAATATATAATATGTATATATAAACAGAGTCTCCAACAACACCAACTTATAATGCATCTATTATGCCAAGTCAATCTCCTTCAAAATCTCCATCGAAATCTCCGAGTAATTATCCTAGTGCAAACCCCTCAACATCACCATTTACAACATCTCCAACAAAAGTACCAACAGAAACGCCAACGGCAAAAACACTTGTAATTGGATTTGATGGTCCAACCATAGCACCAACAAATATACCAACTACAGCTACAGCTACATTGAGTAAAAATGATGTGACAGTCAATGAATCTGCGGTATCCAATGAAGTAATATTGGGTATATCTAATATTATTATATTAATGTTGTCTATATTTCTGTTTTTGTTAATATGTCTTATTGGGATATATTTCTGTAGGAAATATAGAAAAAAACGTTATGACACCAAGCAAATGACAGTTGAAATGCAAACAAAAAATATAGCATCTAATTCAATGAAACACTCTGTTCCTGCTTCACCGTTACATAGTGATTCAGAGAATGTTAGTAATGCAGTGATTGATGGTTTAATGCAAACCACTGCAGGTGAACGACATGATGGATTGAATGAGCGATCAGGAGATGGATTGGATGTTCTATTTGGTACAGATACAACGCCAAATGGAAATCGTATAAAGACACATAGAGCTGCTCTTTCTTTACAATATGAGGATATGTACAAAAATGATAATGATATCAAACCTCACCATAAAGGGACAGCTGATATAGTAACGATTGAGTATAATGAGGAACAGAATGCAAATATATTTTCAATGGATGATAACTCAACAACGTATAGCAAGAGTATTGACAATGGAATAAATAATACAACGGCAATTGGGAGCACAATTGGAGATCAAAATGAGGGCAATCCAAAGGATGGTAACTCATACATTAACAATGATAAAGTCATTCCAACAAAACGTCAAAGTATTGGTGATCTTGTTTGTGGTGTTGATTGTTAATAATATATAATTGTAAAATAGATAGCAAGGTTTTTGGTTTAACACTCTGACCATGCCACAGTCAGGCGGTCCTCCACGATTACTGTTATTTAATATTCTTCTTATACAACATTCAATATCATCAGTAATTAAATCAGTAAATCTAACTACAATCAACACCAACCAAAATGATGCATCTATTGTCATAGGTAATGCATTTGTTGATGTGAACGTCGATAATATCAATGAAGCATGGGATATTTATGTTGGAATCGACAGTCAAAAGGGATATCATTTAGAAATTGATTTAAATAATACATGGGGATTTCATGCAACTAAAGAATCAGCAATATCCTTCACAATGCATAGTTCAACAACAACAAAGCCAGATGATTTAGATGTATTAGTAACATTTAGTGTCAATAATAACCAATATATAACAGCATTATTTGCTATTGATGGGAAAATTTCAAACAGGATATATCCAGCATTGTGCGATACATCTAGTTCACCAACAGTAACACTATCAACTGGAGATATTAAACAGTGTGTTGACTCTGATAACTGTGGAAATGGTGGTAATACAAGGGAAGATAAAGCTACTGGAGTCACTGGAGATGGCAATTATGTTCCTATTTTACCAAATAATTATGATCCTACAAATCGACGGACTGAATGGCTACTAACAATATCATTGGTAAACAATCCAATTACAGATACACTGTATACAACAATTAGTAATCCTTCCTGGAATGGATGGACTCAAAGTTGTGGATATGGTGATAGTTTTGCTACTAATTCAGGATTACAAATATATATTGGACTGGATGATGCAGATGAACAGGTCAGTTTTACTAAATTCGATATTAAGTATTCATATAATACAGATAATCCAACATCACATCCTACCACAAATCCAACAGGTTGGTAAAAAAATAATCTTCTGAAAACGCTTCTGTTCCCATAAGTGTTTCCTCACTCTAAAATCATATAAATAATTGTAATATTTTGTAGTAACACCAATTACAACTCAGATGACTTATACCACAATCAATGAAAGTTGGGGTAATGATTATACTGGGCTCCTCCAACAGGATGGCAGTTGACATTAAATGAAAATATAATGCAATATAATGTTATTAACACTGATGGCTATAAATATGATGTACCGTTTGTGAGTGTTACTGCTAATGAGGATATTTATAATTTATCACGACAATTTTATTGTGCCCAGGAATCATCAGTTGATGTCAGATACTATATGGTATATTGTGGTACTCAAAACACTGATTTTTTGTATTTATGGTTAAATGACAAATTCTCAATATATACACCAGCAACTGCAGGAACCACATTTAATGATCTTGGTTTAAATGAAACTTGCAATGGACAATGGTATTATACAGGAGAGCATGTGGCAAATATACCATTTGTTACTGTTGGTTCTTTGTTTTCAGTTGTTTTTGAAATACGTATTAATGGCAGTAATAAAGCAATAGCAATTAGGGGAATAAAAATACAGTGTATACAGATACTCCAACCTTCAACAAAAACGACTACATCGCCGACAGAAGTAGCATCAACAACAATTTCAACAGAGCAACCGGAAACTGCTGCACCATCACAATATCCATCCAAACAGCCAACACATTCTCCATCGACTTTATCCACAATGGGAGGAATCAGCAATGTTAGCACACCCTCTACAACTCTGTATGATAGAGTTTCTACATATGGCGGTGTTCAAGTACAGGAAACAACTAAATCAGATAGCAATCAAAATCCGCAAAGATCCGATGATAAATCACTGATATCACAGTGGATTTACATTACTATTGCGGTTGCCACTATTTGTTACATTTTGGGAGGTTTGTATTTGTTCTACATATACAACGAGAGAATATTTGGCAATGTAGTGATCTGCAATTACTATAGTTGTGGTGGGAGCGTATAAATTAAAACAAAAGAGATCTATGAACCATACAACAGCGATGGAAACAAATACAATCGAAAGAATTCAAAGTGTATCAGCAGGGCAGATACAAATGGAACACGTTTGTAATGTTAATAGTTTAAAAGAAGAGAGTGAAGGAGAAGAACTGTTTGAAAATATTGAATCTAGACAGACACATAATGCGAGTTGTAACTGCGGGTTTTAGTGATCATGAACGTCATGAGGAATATATTGATAATGATAAGCAGGAAATGTATGTGATGTCACCAACCAATTCTGGAGTCACACCGATGAGATTTGGTGATAATGAGAAAGAGTTAGTAGATGATGACAACGAGGATATGTATATCGCATCAACATCAGATAATGGCAATATACCAACTAAAGGTATCACAGAAGGTAATGGGAAAATGGATAGGATACAGAATGATAATGAGCGTGAATCAGATAAGAGTGATATGGAAACGAATATCGGGGATACAACAACGAAAGGTACCACAAAAGGGCGTGGTCAAATGGACATGGAAGGTTTGAAGAGAGATAATATTGCTACAGAAGGAGATGTGTAACCATGTTTATAACTGAAGTAATAGCTTGTAAGGTCATACTCCGCTGCTTCATATTGTTTTTGTTCAACAAATATTTGTAGTAAAAATATTTGTTATATTCATTACAAGTGATGTTCACGTCTCAATAGAACCTCATGGACAGCAGAATTTAGTTGGAAACTACCAATAAACATAAACTTTAAAAATGCACTGTTTTTAGAAATATCCTTTTGAACATTTAATCCCTTAATTTATACTTGACTTCCTGTACATAAATTTGTTCGATTTTGCGTGTTATATTTACTCAATGGGACTCACTGTCTGATTTGTATTTTTTTATCAATCTTTTCATAGCTTTTCGTTTTCTATATTTTTCCTTTCTCAATGCGTCCTCTTCCATTTGTTCTATGTCTACCTGATAATTATAATAATTATCCATTCCTGATTCATGGGCTTCTCCTGCTTCTTCAGCCGACCAATCTCTTTCACAGAGCCATCCTTTTTTGAGTTTATCTAAACATCGTGTTAAACCACAACACATTTTAGTCCCTGGATCTGAGTCTTCACAGTGATCTCCTTCTGCTATACATGCTTTTGGCATCTGCATCCAACCAGAATTGGCAATGGATAATAACACAATTAATAATGACAATGATAATATATTCATTGGGATTTTTTAGAGTTTATGTGTGTTAATTGGTGGTGGTATGCAGATTGATTGTTAGTAAATCGATTGAGAGTAAAAGAAAGAGCGCCATGTTCAAAAAATTGATGAAAACTGCTAAGTAGAGCTTACCTAAAAAAACATGAGTGAAAGGAAATGCGTTCTGTTTGAAGCTAATTGATTGTATTTGTATTGATTGGTAATGGATGAATACAGCAAAAACAATGAATATTTGGATGTATATTTTACAATGAATTTGGAACGTATTTTTGTTGTATAAAGGATTCTGTTTTTCACTGAATATTATGCATTTTATTGATTGGTAATGGATATAAGTTATTAATGGGAAATAATAATGGCAAATGGTCGCAAAATATA
>JACLAD010014552.1_pt1 | contig 16860 bp, 21 predicted proteins | sample 8027901 | NCBI WGS metagenome assembly JACLAD01 (sample SAMN15725071, study PRJNA655200) | protist metagenome | isolation source: fluorescence activated cell sorting (FACS) single amplified genomes of... | place: Spain: Blaines Bay Microbial Observatory, Mediterranean Sea | collected 2016-07-05 | reverse complement strand
TTGGCCGAAGGGCGCATCCAGATCCTCGTCGGCACCCATGCGGTGTTCCAGAAGGACGTGGTGTTCCGCGACCTGCGGCTTGCCGTGATCGACGAGCAGCACCGCTTCGGCGTCGCGCAGCGGATGGAGCTTGGCGCCAAGGGGCGCGGCGTCGACGTGCTGGTGATGACCGCCACGCCGATCCCGCGCAGCCTCGCGCTCACGCAATATGGCGACATGGACGTCAGCGTGCTCAATGAAAAGCCGCCCGGCCGCACGCCCGTCACCACCGCGCTCGTTTCCACCGAACGGCTGTGCGAGGTGGTCGAGAAGCTGCGCGCCGCCGTGGCGGAGGGGCGGCAGGCCTATTGGGTCTGCCCCCTGGTGGAGGAGAGCGAGGTTTCGGACATGACCGCCGCCGAGGAGCGGTTCAAGCGGCTGCGCGCGAGCTTGGGCGAGGATGCGGTGGGTCTCGTGCATGGGCAGCTGCCGCCCGCCGAGAAGGACGCCGCCATGGCGCGCTTTGTCTCCGGCGAGACCAAGGTGCTCGTGGCCACCACCGTCATTGAGGTGGGCGTCAACGTGCCCGCCGCCTCGATCATGGTGATCGAGCGGGCCGAAAATTTCGGGCTGGCGCAGCTGCACCAGCTTCGGGGGCGCGTCGGGCGGGGTAGCGCCAAGTCCACCTGCCTGTTGATGTATCAGCCCCCATTGGGAGAGACCGCGCGACGCAGGCTGGAGATCATGCGCGAGACCGAGGACGGCTTTCGCATCTCCGAAGAGGATCTGTCGATGCGCGGCGCGGGCGACGTGATCGGCACCGCGCAATCCGGCCTGCCGCGCTTTCGCATTGCCGATCTCGAACGCCATGCCGGGCTGATGGCGCTGGCGCAGAGCGATGCGCGCACGCTGTTGACCATCGACCCGGCATTGGAGGGAGAACGCGGGCGGTCCGCGCGTGTTCTCCTCTGGCTGATGGAGCAGGATCGGGCGATCCGGCTCATCTCGGTCGGCTAGGAATTTCTGCTTTCGCAACAAGGCGCTGGGCGTATGGGAACAAAGTGTTCTCATAAAGTTCTTTACAGGGCGCGCCCCATATGGGAACAAACAGGCAACGGAAGCATGGTGAGAGGAGACGCGGCATGGCACAGGAACTCAAACTGGTCGTGAACCGCTCTCGCGACACGCTTGTCGCCGACGCGCTGGGCGCGGCGTCTCTCATGGTTCTGTTGTTCGTCGGATTGTGGCTGCCCGGCCTGATCTGATCTGCCCGGATCTTCTTCCGATCGCCGCTGCCCGGTCCCGCGGGTCATCGCGGTGGATTGCCCGTCCATCGCCCGGAGCCATGCTCCGCCGGTTGATCGGAGCCCCGGAAGATCCCGCCTGCGCCGCCGCCATCCCCTGCCGGGATGCGCGGCGGTTTTTTTCAGGTTTCAGCCAGCGGCGCTGCGCTGCGCCTCGGCCTCCTCGACCGCCTGCGTCACCGCCTCGATCGCCAGCAGGATCGAGGCGTGGCGGTTGCGATATTCGCGCGCGGGCCAAAGCACCTTGAAGCCCTCGAACGGCGCTTCGGGCACGGGGCCGTCCTGCGCCAGCATGGCACGTAGTTCGTCGCGCGCGCGGCCAAGCTCCTGCCGGTCGCGCCCGATCACCGCGCCGCCGACGATCGCCGCCGCCGCCTGTCCCAGGGCGCAGGCCTTCACATCCTGCCCGTAGCCGGTGACCCGGCCATTCTCGAGCGTCACGTCCACCGTCACGGTCGAGCCGCAAAGCGGCGCGCGGCGGCGCACGGTGGCATCGGGGGCCGCGAGCCGCTCGGTCAGCGGCATCTCCGTCGTCAGCGCGAGGATGCGCTGCGAATAGAGCTTGATCAGGTCGGTTTCGCCGCTGGCGCGCTCGGTCATGTTTGCCTCTTCGATATCGTCCCTCTAGATAGGCGCGACGCCCCGGGATGCAAAAGGTTTGTGCCGATGTTCGACCCCAAGACGCTTCGCTATGACGCCAACGGCCTCATCCCCGCCATCGCGCAGGAGGCCGGCACGGGCGAGGTGCTGATGATGGCCTGGATGAACGCGGCCTCGATCGAGAAAACGCTGGCTTCGGGCCGCGTCACCTACTGGTCGCGCTCGCGGCAGGAATTCTGGGAAAAGGGCGCGACCTCGGGCAACCAGCAGGTGCTGGTCGAGATGCGCCTCGATTGCGACCGTGACTGTCTGCTGCTTCACGTCGAGCAATCCGGCCCCGCCTGCCATACCGGGCGGCGCAGCTGCTTTTATACGGCGGTGCGGGAGGGCGGTGAGGTCGAACTGACCCAGCCGATGGGGTAAGGGGCGGCTACCGCCCGGCCCCGAGCCCGACCATGCGGCGGATCTCGGCGGGGCTGATGCCTTCGTCGCGGTAAAGCCCGATGGCGCGCGCGTCGTCGCGCTTGGCGAGGCGGCGGCCCGTCTCGTCGCGGATCAGCCGGTGGTGGTGGTAGTCGGGCACGGGCAGCCCCATCAGCCGCTGCAACAGAACATGCAGCGGCGTCGCCTCGGCCAGATCGCGGCCGCGCACCACCTCGGTGACGTTCTGATGCGCATCGTCGATCACCACGGCAAGGTGGTAGGAGGTGCCCATCTCGCGCCGCGCCAGCACCGGATCGCCGATGGTGTCGATCAGCGCCGTGGGTGCCACCTCGCGCGGATCGGGGGCCTCGCCGGTTTCGACCCAGCCTAGCGGACCGTCGATCCGCTCCACCGCGCGGGCGAGGTCGAGGCGAAGCGGCGTATCTTCGGGCATCGGCCCGGCGCGGTCACCACCCCGGCAGGTTCCGGGATAGATCATTCCGTCCGGCCCGAAGCGCGGGCCCCCCTCCTGCGGCGCGCTGGCCGCTTCGAGAATGTCGCGTCGGTTGCAGCCGCAGGGATAAAGCAGCCCCTCGGCCCAGAGCCGTTCCAGCGCCGCGCGATAGGCGGGCAGGCGATCGGACTGGCGCAGCACCGGCGCGGGCCAGTCGAGCCCGAGCCAGCGCAGATCGTCATATATGCGGGCTTCCCATTCGGGTTTCGACCGCTGCCTGTCGATATCCTCGATCCGCAGCAGGAAAGCCCCGTCTCCGTTTCCGTCTTCGGCCCGCGCCCTCGCGGTCAGCGCGGAGAACGCATGGCCGAGATGCAGCGGCCCGGTGGGCGACGGGGCGAAGCGGGTGACGCGCATTCAGCCGCGCTTGACCGCGCTTTGATGGATGATGAGCCAGGCCAGCAGGATGAAGATCGGATGGCCGAGACCGCCGGAGATGAGGATCGCCGGAAACCAGATCACCAGCACCACGAGGCCGAGGATCAGGCGACCCGTCAGCATGATGGCGACCGGCGGCAGAAGAAGCGCGAGAATGTAGAGCATGTGAAATCCGTTCCGCTTGGGGTTGCCCCCGAGATGTGGTCCCGGGGGCCGCAGGGCAAGGGTTCAGGCGATCACCGCCTCCTGCGCGTCGAGCCAGCCCTGCCAATCGGCCTTGGCGCGGTCGGTATAGCCTTTGTAGCGGTCCTTGCGGCCCCGCCGCCCGCCGCGCATGCCTTCGAGCGGCGGGAACAGCCCGAAATTGACGTTCATCGGCTGGAAGGTCTTGGCCTCGGCCCCGCCGGTGATGTGGGTGACGAGCGCACCCATGGCGGTGGTCTGGGGCACCTCGGGCACGCGGCCGCCCATGATCTCGGCAGCGGCGAGGCGACCGGCCAGAAGCCCCATCGCCGCGCTTTCGACATATCCTTCGACGCCGGTGATCTGCCCGGCGAAGCGGATGTTGGGCCGCGCCTTGAGCCGCATCTCGCCATCGAGCAGCGTCGGGCTGTTGAGGAAGGTATTGCGATGGATGCCGCCGAGCCGCGCGAAGCGTGCTTCCTCGAGGCCGGGAATCATACGGAAAACATGCCCTTGCGCGCCGTATTTCATCTTGGTCTGAAAGCCGACGATGTTGTAGAGCGTGCCGAGCTTGTTGTCACGGCGCAGCTGCACAACGGCATAGGGCTTGTTTTCGGGGTCATGCGGGTTGGTCAGGCCCACCGGCTTCATCGGCCCGTGGCGCAGCGTCTCGCGCCCGCGCTCGGCCATCACCTCGATCGGCAGGCAGCCATCGAAATAGCCCGCCGTCTCGCCCTCGTGGAACTCGGCCTTGTCGGAGGCCAAGAGCGCGTCGATGAAGGCTTCGTGCTGCGCCTTGGTCATCGGGCAGTTGATATAGGCGGTGCGCTCCTCTTCCGTCTCGCCCTTGTCATAGCGCGATTGCAGCCACGCCTTCGACATGTCGATGCTCTCGGCATAGACGATGGGGGCGATGGCGTCGAAGAAGGCGAGCGCGCCGGTGCCGGTCACTGCCGCGATCGCCTCGGCCAGGGAGGGCGAGGTCAGCGGGCCGGTGGCGAAGATCCAGTGCCCCGTCTCGGGCAGCTCGGCGATCTCCTCGTAGCTCACGGTGACGTTCGGATGCGCCTTGAGCTGCGCCGTGACATCGGCGGCGAAGGGATCGCGGTCGACCGCCAGCGCGCCGCCGGCGGGCAGGCGGTGCCTGTCGGCGGTCTGCATGATGAGACCGCCCGCCGCGCGCATTTCCCAATGGAGAAGGCCCACGGCGTTCTGCTCATCATCATCCGAGCGGAACGAGTTGGAGCAGACCATCTCGGCGAGGTCGCCGGTGCGGTGCGCGAAGGTTTCGACCTTGGGGCGCATCTCGTGCAGGATCACGGGGATGCCGGCATTCGCGGCCTGCCATGCGGCTTCGGAGCCGGCCATGCCGCCGCCGACGATATGAAGGGGTTCTGTCATGGCGCCCAGATAGGCGCAGCGGCGGGCAAAGAAAAGCCCCGTCCGGTGGTCCGGACGGGGCATCGTTTCATTCCGCGTCGCCCTCGGGGGCTTCGGTCGCGGCCTCGACCGCCTCGACCGCGTCGCCCTGATCGGCGATCCGCGCCACCGAGACGACCTCTTCGCCGCGCCCGGTGTTGAACACCTTCACGCCGCCCGCCGAACGCGAGCGGAAGGAGATGCCGTCGACCGGCACCCGGATCGACTGCCCGGCGGAGGTGACCAGCATGATCTGGTCGCCGGTCTCGACCGGGAAGGCCGAGACGATCGGGCCGCCGCGCATCGCCTTGTCGGTCGCGCCCACGCCCATGCCGCCGCGCCCGCGCACGGGATAGTCGTGGCTCGACGAAAGCTTGCCGGTGCCGCGCGCGGAGATCGTCAGGATCAGCGTCTCGGAGGCCGACATCTCGGCATAGCGCTCGGGGCTGAGCGCGCCCGCCGCGACATTGTCCTCGTCCTCTTCCGTCTCGGCATCGTCGGGAAGGCCCGCCATGGCGCGGCGCATCTTGAGATAGGCGGCGCGCTCCGAGGCTTCGGCCTCGAAATGCGGGATCACCGCCATCGACACGATGTGATCGTCGCCCGCAAGGCGGATGCCGCGCACGCCGGTCGAGGAACGGCCCTGGAACACCCGCACATCGGTGGTGCGGAAGCGGATCGCGCGGCCCGAATCCGTGACCAGCATCACGTCGTCATCCTCGGACGCGATCCGCGCATTCACGAGGCTCACGCCCTCGGGCAGCTTCATCGCGATCTTGCCGTTGCGCATCACGTTGGTGAAGTCCGACAGCGCGTTGCGCCGCACGTCGCCCGCGGAGGTGGCAAAGACGATCTGCAGGTCGGACCATTCCTCCTCGGGCCGGTCGACCGGCATGATCGCCGCGATCGAGACGCCGGTGGGGATCGGCAGGATGTTGACGATCGCCTTGCCGCGCGCGGTGCGGCTGCCGAGCGGCAGGCGCCAGCATTTCAGCTTGTAGACCATGCCCTCGGTGGTGAAGAACAGCATCTGGTCATGCGTGTTCGCCACGAAGAGCGAGGTGACGACGTCGTCCTCCTTGGTCTGCATGGAGCCCAGCCCCTTGCCGCCGCGCCGCTGGGAGCGGAATTCGGCCAGCGGCGTGCGCTTGATGTAGCCGCCCTGGGTCACGGTGACGACCATGTCCTCGCGCTCGATGAGGTCCTCGTCCTCCATGTCGCCGGCCCAGTCGACGATCTCGGTGCGGCGCGGCACGGCGAAGAGATCGCGCACCTCGCGCAGCTCCTCGCGGATGATCGTCAGGATGCGCTCGCGCGAGGACAGGATGTCGAGATAGTCGCGGATCTTCGCGGCCAGTTCCTGCAGCTCGTCGGTGACCTCCTGCACGCCGATCTGGGTCAGCCGCTGCAGGCGCAGCTCGAGGATGGCGCGGGCCTGCGCCTCGGACAGGTTGTAGGTGCCGTCCTCGTTCACCGGATGCAGCGGATCGTCGATCAGCTTGATGTATTCGATGATCTCATGCGCGGGCCAGTTGCGGGTCATCAGCTTCTCGCGCGCGTCGGCCGCGTCGGCCGAGGCGCGGATCGTCGCCACGACCTCGTCGACATTGGAGACGGCGACGGCGAGGCCGCACAGGATGTGGCTGCGCTCGCGCGCCTTCCTGAGAAGGAACGCCGTGCGCCGGGCAATCGCGTCCTCGCGGAAATCGAGAAAGGCCGTGAGGAAGCCGCGCAGGCTCAGCGTCTCGGGGCGACCGCCATTGAGCGCCAGCATGTTGCAGCCGAAGGAGGTCTGCATCGGCGTGAAGCGGAACAGCTGGTTCAGCACCACGTCGGGCGTCGCGTCGCGTTTGAGTTCGACCACGACGCGCACGCCGTTTCGGTCGCTCTCGTCCTGCACATGGGCGATGCCCTCGATCCGCTTGTCGCGCGCGGCCTCGGCGATCCGGTCGATCATCGACGCCTTGTTGACCTGGTAGGGGATCTCGTCGACGACGATGGCGTAGCGATCCTTGCGCAGCTCCTCCACATGGGTCTTGGCGCGGATGATCACCGAGCCGCGCCCTTCGAGATAGGCCTTGCGCGCGCCCGAGCGGCCGAGCATCAGCCCGCCGGTCGGAAAATCGGGGCCGGGGACGTATTCCATCAGCCCCTCGGAGGACAGGTCCGGATCGTCGATCAGCGCGAGGCAGGCGTCGATGACCTCGCCCAAATTGTGCGGCGGGATATTGGTCGCCATGCCGACGGCGATGCCGCCCGCGCCGTTGACCAGCATGTTGGGAAAGCGCGCGGGCAGGACGGTGGGCTCGCGGTCCTTGCCGTCGTAATTGTCCTGAAAATCGACCGTGTCCTTGTCGATATCCGACAGAAGGAACGCGGCCGGGCGGTCCATGCGGACCTCGGTGTAGCGCATGGCCGCGGCGTTGTCGCCATCCATGGAGCCGAAATTGCCCTGACCGTCCAGAAGCGGCAGCGACATCGAGAAGTCCTGCGCCATGCGCACCAGCGCGTCATAGATCGCGCTGTCGCCATGCGGGTGATACTTGCCCATCACGTCGCCCACGGGGCGGGCCGATTTGCGGTAAGGCTTGTCGTGGCTGTTGCCGGTCTCGTGCATGGCATAGAGGATGCGCCGATGCACGGGCTTGAGCCCGTCGCGCAGATCGGGGATCGCGCGGCTGACGATCACGCTCATCGCGTAATCGAGATAGGAGGTCTTCATCTCCTCGACGATGGAGACCGTGGGGCCGGTCGGCACGGGGCGCTCGGGCGTGGAATCGTCGGTCTCGGGTGTGTCGGGAATGTCGCTCACGGGGGGAAGCCTGCTGTCTTGTGACTGCTATATCTTGTGAGCCAAACCTATAGCACCCGCGCCATATGGGGCGCAACAGAGGATGCCCCGCGCCTCTGGCAGCCACCGGGCGGGTCGGCTAACAAATTGGGATAATTGACTTTTCACAGGCTTGTGCTGGAATCGCATGGCGCGGTCAAGACCGCGCGTCACGCAGGAGGCATTCCATGGCGCACTCGCCATCCGAAACCGAGCTGATGCTCAAGGGCTACGGCCTCACGACGGCCGAGATCTTCTACCGGATTCCCGACTACCGCAACGTGCTCAACAGCTTCGTCTGGCAGGAATACGACCTTGCCCCCGACCATCCGAAGCTGTTCGAGTTCATCGAGTTCTGGCATGACGAGATCGAGGGGCCGCTGCATTCGTTGCGCTTCACCCATCGCAAGCTAATCTCGCCGGGCGAATGGCGCAACGTGACCGGCGAGTTCCACTACCATTGAGGCGCGGCGGGGACGGGCCCCGCCGCGAGATGGTGCAAGCTCAGTGGCCGCGCGGCGTCGGCCTGTCGAAGACGCGGCGGCCCATCAGCGAGGCGGTCAGCTCGACCATCAGCGCCGCGGTGCGGCCGCGCTCGTCGAGCGAGGGGTTCAGCTCCACCAGATCGAGCGAGCCGACGAGGCCGCTGTCCGACAGCATTTCCATCGCCAGATGCGCCTCGCGCACCGTGGCGCCGCCCGGCACGGTGGTGCCCACGGCGGGGGCGGCGGCGGGGTCGAGGAAATCGACGTCGAGCGAGACATGCAGGATGCCGTTCGCCGCCTCGACCTTGGCAAGAAACTCCGACAGCGGCTTGGCGATGCCGATCTCGTCGATCATCCGCATGTCGACCAGCGTGGCATCGCCATCCTCGAGGGCTGCGCGCTCCTCGGGATCGACGCTTCTGAGCCCGATCATGCCGACCTGGCTGACCGGCACGGTGGCGGGCAGGGCGGGAAAGGCGTCGAACCCCTCGCGCCCCGTCACATAGCCCAGCGGCGTGCCGTGCAGGTTGCCGGTGGTGGTGCTGTCGGGGGTGTGGAAATCGCTATGCGCGTCGAGCCAGAGCACGAAGAGCGGGCGGCCCAGATCCTCGGCATGGGCGGCCATGCCGGCAACGCTGCCGAGCGACAGCGCGTGATCGCCGCCCATGAAGATCGGAAAGCCGTTCGGCGCCTGCTCGCGGGCGGTGCGCATCAAGGCGGCGGTCCAGCCGACATTGAGCGCCAGCTCATGCACCACGCCGTTGCGCGGTGGCGCGACCTCGACCTTGTCGGGGGCGACGTTGCCGATATCGGTGACGCCGTGACCGAGCGAGGCGAGCGCCTCGGCCAGTCCGGCGGTGCGGTAGGCGTCCGGGCCCATGAGGCAGCCGCGGCGCTTCTTGCCGCAGTCCACCGGGGCGCCGATGAGAATGCAATCTGTCATGCGCGGGATCATGGCGCGAGGCCGAGGGCGCGGGCAAGGGGTTTCCTCGGGTCGCCTTCAGCTGCGGCGCAGCGCCGCGATCCAGAGCACCACCAGCACGGCCGAGAACAGCGCGTTCCAGCTCGCCATGGAGAGGCCGAGCATTTCCCAGCTCACCACGTCGCACATGACGAGCCGCGGCCCGTCGGTCGCCAGCAGGTCGCCGCCCGAAAGCGAGCCGAGCCCCGGCCCCGCGCCGGTGCAGCTCGACGGGCCCTCCCACCAGCCGCGCTCGACCCCGGTGTGGAACACGCCGATCGCGGCGGTGGTCGCGGCGGCCAGCGCGCCGAGCACGGGCAGGGCGCGGCCCGGCAGCACCATCGCGATCAGCCCGATCGCGATGGCCACGCCATGCGGCCAGCGCTGCCAGATGCACATCGCGCAGGGCGGATAGCCGAAGGCCTGAAAGACGAAGGCCCCGCCCAGAAGCGCGGCCGAGCCGAGCGTGGCGAGAAAGATGGTCAGCTGGCGGCTCACAGATACCTCATCGCGTAAAATCCGGCGAAGAGCATGACGCAGAAGGCGGAAAAGACCAGCCCGAGCCGCCGCTCGATGAAGTCGCGCGCCGGGTCGCCGAAGCGGCGCAGGATCGCCGCGACGAGAAAGAACCGCGCCGCGCGCGCCACCAGCGATGAGACGATGAACACCGGCAGCGACAGCCCCGTCACGCCGGAGGCAATGGTGATCACCTTGAAGGGAAAGGGCGTGACGCCCGCCACCAGCACCGCCCAGGCGCCCCAGTCGTTGTAGGTCAGCTTGAAGGTCTCGAACTTCTCGGCCTTGCCGTAAAGATCGAACACCCATTGGCCGATGCTGTCGAAGAAGGCGGCACCGATCCAGTAGCCCAGAAGCGCGCCCGCCACCGAGGCCAGCGTGCAGACCAGCGCGATCATCCATGCCTTGCGCGGCCGCGCAAGGATCATCGGGATCATCAGCGCGTCCGGCGGGATCGGGAAGACCGAGGATTCGGCAAAGCTCACCGCGCCGAGCGCGGGGACCGCGTGGCGGTGCGCCGCGAGGGAGATCGTCATGTCGTAGAAACGGCGCAGCATGGAACCCGCATCACCTGTGAAACGTCACCTGTTCAGGAACACGACCCCGTCGCGGGGTCAACCGGGCATTCGCGCGAAGGGGAGAACGGCGGGGATGAAGTGGCGCGGACGCCGTGGCAGCGGCAATATCATCGACAGGCGGCGCGCGAGCGGGCGAAGCCGGGGCCGCGGTGTCGCGGTGGGCGGCGCGGGCGGCTTCGGGCTTCTCGCCATCGTGGTCGTCGGCTATTTTCTCGGCGTCGACCTGACGCCGCTGCTCGATGACGGTCGGATGCAGACCGGCGGCGGGGGCGGCGAGATCACCGCCGCCGACGAGGAGGCGGCGCAGTTCGTCTCCGTCACCCTTGCCGATACGGAGGAAATCTGGGCCGACATCTTCGCAAACGAGCTGGGCCAAAGCTACGACCCCGCCGAGCTTGTGCTGTTCAAGGGCGCGACGCAATCGGCCTGCGGCGGCGCTTCGGCGGCGACGGGGCCGTTCTACTGCCCGCCAGAGGAGCGCATCTTCCTCGATACCGGCTTCTTCACCACGCTGGAGCGGCAGCTTGGCGCGCGCGGCGATTTCGCCGCCGCCTATGTCGTGGCCCATGAGGTCGCGCATCACGTCCAGAACGAGCTTGGCGTGCTGGGCGAGATCAACGCCGTGCGCCGGCAAAGCGACGAGGCGACCTCGAACGCGCTGTCGGTGCGCATCGAGCTTCAGGCCGATTGCTTCGCGGGCATCTGGGCGCGCAGCGCCGAGGCGATGTTCGGCTCGCTCGAGCCCGGCGACATCGAGGAGGCGATGAACGCCGCCGCCCGGATCGGCGACGACACGCTGCAGCGCGAGGCGGGGCGCACCGTGCGGCCCGACAGCTTCACCCATGGCACCTCCGAACAGCGCCAGCGCTGGTTCGCCACCGGCTACCGGGAGGCCAGCATCGCCGCCTGCGACACCTTTGCCGCGGATCGCATCTGAGGCGCGTTGACGAGGCAGCGGCCGCGGTCTATGCGGTTGGCGCTGGCCGGTGTGGCGGAACGGTAGACGCAGCGGATTCAAAATCCGCCGCCCACAAGGCGTGGGGGTTCGAGTCCCCCCACCGGCACCAGCAACCGCTGAAAACAAAGAGGTTTTTGCGTCCGACATTCTTAGCCCCCCATCTAGCCCCCCAAGCTTCTAGTCGTAGAAATCTCTCGAGTTCCGAGGATTGCAACTATAACACATCCAAAATTAGTTGCTTACTAGAACTGGTTGTGGTGCGCCGGAGGTAGCAACTTAGAGGTTGATAGGTGTAGGATGAGCGGAGGCAACGTCTCGATCATGGCCCTAGCGATTGCGGTGTGCAGAGGTGGGCACTGAAGATTCACAGGCCCACGATCGAAAAGGCCTCTCGAGCGAACGAGTTTTAATGAAACCTTTCCTGAAGTGGGCTGGTGGTAAGCGCTGGCTGTTCACCAAAGAATTTATCTCGAAAATACCTGAATATAATAGGTACATAGAGCCGTTCATTGGGGGAGGGGCGGGCTTTTTTGCTTTGGAGCCGAAAGAGTCTATAATTTCTGACGCAAACAAAGATCTTATAAATCTCTACATGGTGGTTCGTGACGACCCTGTCGCGCTGCAGGGGCTTCTAGCCAATCATCAAGCATTGCATTGCAAAGATTATTATTATGAAGTTAGGGCTTCGGAGCCATCGCTCGGCGTCGAGAAAGCGGCTCGCTTTCTATATTTGAACAGGACGTGTTGGAATGGCCTATACAGGCTGAACCGGGAAGGAAGGTTCAATGTTCCAATTGGAACGAAAAGTCAAGTTCTGTTCGACGATGACGACTTTCTAAAGGCATCGGCTGTTCTTCAGAGGTCAGATATACGAAATGCGGACTTTGAAGAAGTAATTTGCGAAGCTGCATCGGGAGATCTGCTTTTTGTGGACCCACCCTATACCGTGGCTCACAATAAGAACGGCTTCGTTAAGTACAATGAGAAAATATTTTCATGGGATGACCAAATTAGGCTTCGTAACGCTGTAGTTGGAGCAATTAACCGAGGTGCATCCCTGCTGTTAACGAACGCCGATCATGAGTCAGTCAGGGAATTGTACAGCGGCCTAGGCGTAGTCTCGCAGCTTAGCCGACCCTCAGTTATCAGTGGGATCACAAAAGGCCGTTCCGCAATTACCGAGCTAATGGTGAGGGTGTGATGTATTGGGTTAAGCAATACTTTACTAGACTTGACGCTCATTTCTGGGCCGTTTTCGAAGTCCTTATCACATTCGCGCTCGCTATCTTGCCGTTCCTGGTTACATACCTGATCGCGTCTGCAGGTCGAGATGACAATCAATTCGGAAGCTTTACGGCAATGGTGGGTAAGGGGCAGCTTTACCTTCTGGCGTATGGATTGTTTGGGCCGATAATTTGGCTTGCTTTTATAAAGCCAGATGTTCCGCGTCATAACGCAAGGGCGGTAATTGGGGTGTTCGCGTTGCTCGCCATTATCCCTGTTGTTGGGTTCTTGGGCGTTGACCCTTCTTTCAGTAGTATTCGAAATGATAGAATTGTAGAGTGGAGTTACTACTTCTACGGAGGGTTTCTTCTTATAAATTACCTCTTGGTTTTCTATTGTAACATATCTCCTCCTTCCGCGAACGATAGCCTTGAACGGGGTTCCTCAAACATGAAGAATAGGTACGATGAGGAGTTTGGGGGATGAGCGAGAAATTTTTGTCTGTTCCTTTTTTTGAAGTCACCCAAGCGGTTGGAACATTTTATTCCTGTGTAGTTGCGGCTCAGGATCTATTGGGTATCTGCCAGTTTGACTTTCGTCAGATTAATGAGAATGGCGGTGTCAAAGAGTTTCTAGGAATTCAGAGGCCATTGAAGGACGAGCGAGTTCGGGAGATCCGGAGGTTTATTGGAACCGTCGATGGAAGTTTTCCTACCTCTATTGTAATATCAATTGACGAGCGATGCGCTGCGATTGAGGGTAAAGGTGCTGAAAGGAGATTGGTACTTCGGGCTTATAAAGATGATGAGACCGGGGAGACGGTAGTCCCTTTTGATTCGATCGCTACTATTATTGACGGGCAGCATCGCCTCAAGGCTTTTGATGGGGCGGATGCCAATTGGTTGTTAAGCGTCAATATGTTTGTCGGAGTGAGTGAAGGAACTCAGGCGATGCTTTTTTCTAAGGTCAATTTGGCGCAGACTAAGGTTAATAAAAGTTTGGTCTACGACCTGTTCTCTTTGGACAAAGGTAGGAGCCCGGAAAAGACTTGTCACGAGCTGGTAGTTAACCTGAACGACATGAGAGCGAGTCCATTCCAGAATCGTATTAAAAGGCTTGGATCTGCGACAGACGGTGTCTTTGGGGAAACGCTTTCTCAGGCCACGGTAGTGCACGGCGTTCTACCTCTAATCACCAATGACGCAATGGGTGATCGGGATATTGGGAAGAGGTCAGGAAATTTCCCTGACCGGGGCGCCCGGGACTTTGAGCGCAGAATATTCTATCCCTTCTTTCGTGCGAATGAAGATCATAAGATCCTTGCGGTAATGATAAATTACTTTTCAGCAGTATCAGAAAGGTGGCCGATTGCATGGAGTCAAGCTGGTCGTGGGGCTGTATTGCCTAAGACCAACGGCTTCAATGGATCTGTGCGCTTCCTTAGAAATGCTTATCTAAACATTGCAAATGGTCCTAGTGTTCCCGGGAAGGAAGAATTTCGGCGCATCCTCGATCGAGTGCAGCTTCGTGATAATGATTTCACAACCGAAAGATTTCCACCGGGCTCAAGCGGCTCGTCTTTGATATATAACGAGTTTATGAAAGCTCTAGATTAACCTTAAGTAAGAATCCTAATTGGCAGGCATCGGAGTGATGTGCGCTTCCTCTTTGGTTAGTGCGCGTCTCAATGTAGATTTGACAAAGAACAGATTTATGATGATGCTTCTACTCGACAGTGTTGCCGTAGCTATCAATCTTGGTGGGCTCGAATGCTATTTGCAGGCGCACTGAGCACTTTCAGTGCGCTTGGTCGTCGATGTAGTTGGCGAGCTCAGCTGTGAGTACGAATGTCGCTGAGCCACGCTTGCGTAGCCTCAGCCGAGGCTCACGTCTCTCGGCCTTGGCAATCTCGGCCTCCGCTTCGACCCAGCGGTAAAGTGTTGAGCGGTGGATGCCAAAGACCTCTTGGACGCGGCAGGCTCGGATGAACAGCGGTTCGATCGATGTGGTGCTCATTGGTATGGTCCGTTCTTTGCCATCTCGAAGAGGCGGATCGTGTTGTCGGCATGCGGGGCGAATTCGTCGACCATCCGCTTCAGCGTATCTGTGTCCTGGCTGGCGATCCGCCCAGCCAGAATGGCGGCGTTCATCAGCACCACCGCCGTCCGATACGGGTTGCTCCCGCATTCGACGTGGGTTTTGTGCAGGAGATCGATAGAGTGGTCGTATGCTCCATCCACTTTCGTCGCCATCACGCCACCCTCTCGAATGTGCCGATGTTCTCGCGGCTCACCCGAAACCGGATGACCTGGACCCATGGGTTCTTCTTCCATGCGCCGCGCCCGTACAGCTTCTCCCAGAGGCGCTCGAACCCCTCGCGCGGACCGCGAAGAGGCGCCATCTGGTGCTCTGTGCCGTTGGGACCGCGCATCGTCTCGGGGTGATCCTTATCGAAGTACGGCCGCGCACCGTCGAGGATGGCGTCGCCTTCGGTCATGTCCTGCAGGCGCTCGATGCGAGTACCGCTGAGGTGCAGTGTCAGGCGCGAGAGCGTCATCGGCATTCCATTCGGGTTGATCCATTTGCCCCGTTCGGCGGGCCAGCTGCCATCATCGGTTGCCCGATAGAAGGGGCGTCCGGTGCCGTCGATCTGCCAGTGCTCCCGAACCCATAGCCTCTCGCCCGGCTCGATCGGGACGGGCAGGCGGCCGAGGTGATCCGGCGCCACCATCGCATCTGGGCCGAGAGCCTCGATCGCATCGAGCGCGCCCTGGGCACGGATGATCCGGCGAGCCTGAACCATCCGCCCTTCGAGCAGCATGCGGATCTGGCAGGCGGGCATGGTGATCGGCCGGGCGTTCATGCTGCGCTCCGGTGCTCAACCACTCGCCGTGCGCACCGGGCGGTCCGATACCATTCTCGGGCTGCATCCTCGTCTGTCGCGGCGACGGCTACGACGCCATGCAACTCGACCAGAACCCGGCCGGGCTTGCCCGTCCAGTGCCCGGCTTCGCTCTCCTGCGCCGCCTGCCAGATGGCATCGGCGCGCTCATTCTCGGGCAGCTGGTCGAGGTGTTCGACCAGCGCCGGCAGTTCATCGATCTGGTTCGGCGTCATCGGCCACCTCCGAAGGGCAGGCCGAAGGTGGCGAGGTGGTGCATCACCATGGCCAGCACCGCCGCGCCGAGGACCCAGAGAAGCCCGGCGAGGATCGTGGTCGTCGCCGCCTCGAGGGCGCCCATCGCGCGGTCTGCCGCGCTGGGCGTAGGGTCGATGGTTTCGTTCATCTTGGCGCGGCGCTTGTCCCAATGGGTCGCAGTGCGCGCGCGGGGGATGTCGGCGATGCAAGTCATGCCGCCACCTCGCAGATGGTCCGCTGGGGCAGCGCCGGAGGGCGCGGCGGCTTGGGATGCTGGTCGATGAGCTTCCCTGGGACGTAGCGGTCATCGATCGACCATGCCCAGACGCCGGAGGGCAAATAGATGCCGCATCCATTGAAGCGGCCTTGTGTGATTGGCCCGTTCACTCCGCCCGTCTGGACGCAGCGCAGCGGCCGCTTTTCCTCAGCGCTGCAGCCTGATGCTTCGATGCTCGATGTTTGTCGCATATTGCCCCCTCGCGCCGCACCCTGCGGCATCATGGGCACTATTCTGGACGATACTTCCATCGTCAACAGCCGAATGGAAAATATTTCCAAAGGGCACATGGTTAGGCCGAGGGGTCTATTCTTGTGCGGGCCGGCCCTTCATATCTACGCCGAGAGGCGCGTTTACCTCTGGTCAGGCAATACCTGAGCGGGAGTCCGGCTGGCGTCATTACGCGGCGTAGGGTAATCACGCCGCCCTACGAGGCAGGCGCAGTTCGGCTGGCCATAGACATGGACACGTGCAGGGTGTTCCTGCATTGTTCCGAAAACTGTAGGGGACTGAATGTCGAAAAGTACCGAGATCGAGCCTGGAGATGACCTCTTGTTCGCACTGGCTGATGCAACAGGCGCGTCGATTGACACGCTGTATAGCTATCGCTTGCTGAGGCTCGTGATGATGGTCCGACGCAAGTGCTCTGGTATCCGACTAAGGTCGCCGCGATAGAGGAAGTCCATCGACACACCCCATCTCTCTGCGATGGTATAGGCGTGATCGGTCTTTAGCGGCTTCGCGCCGGCTATCACCTTGCTGTAGCTGGAGGGGTCGAGGCCGAAGCTCTGGGCGAAGGCTCCCTTATCCAGCTCTAGGGCGAGGCGTAAGCACTCGAGGCGTTCGGCGACGCCTTCATGGTCGATCTGGGGCAATTTGCTGCGCGGAATCATGGCTCTATTCTGCCATAAACATGGCGCCGCACCATTGATGAAACTTCTAGCTTGATTGTATGGAAGATTTGTCCATTCTGCCTGCATGTCTCAGTCCCTTCCCACCGTCACTGATTTGATCTCGCATTGGCCGAACCGCTCTGCTTTCGCAGCCGCGGTCGGCGCCTCTGTAGCACTCGTACACAAGTGGGCCGAAACC
>JACLAD010003436.1_pt1 | contig 16874 bp, 17 predicted proteins | sample 8027901 | NCBI WGS metagenome assembly JACLAD01 (sample SAMN15725071, study PRJNA655200) | protist metagenome | isolation source: fluorescence activated cell sorting (FACS) single amplified genomes of... | place: Spain: Blaines Bay Microbial Observatory, Mediterranean Sea | collected 2016-07-05 | reverse complement strand
GGCACCGCTCTCGATCGCGGCATTCGCGCGGCGCAGCGATTCGATCGAGTATTCATCCATCTGCTCGCGGGTGAGCTGGTACTCATTGGCGGTGTCCTGCGCGAAGGTGCCCATCGCGCGGCCTTCTTCGTAGGCATCCTCCAGCCCATCGAGGAACATGTGGTCATAGGTGGTGTCGTGCCCGAGCCGCGCGCCGCTGCGGTGCTTCTTGAGAAGATATGGCGCGTTGGTCATGCTCTCCATCCCGCCGGCAACGACATAGTCCACCGTGCCGCTGGCGAGAGCTTCGGCGCCCATGATGACCGTCTGCATGCCGCTGCCGCAAACCTTGTTGACCGTGGTCGCCTGCACGGATTTGGGCAGGCCCGCCTTGATCGACGCCTGACGCGCCGGCGCCTGGCCCAGACCCGCTGGCAGCACGCAGCCCATGTAGGTGCGATCGAAGCTGTCCACCGGCACGCCCGAGCGCTCGACCGCGGCCTTTACTGCCGTGGCCCCGAGATCGGTGGCCGAGACATCGGCGAGCGCGCCCTGCATGCCGCCCATCGGAGTGCGGGCGTAAGACAGGATGACGACGGGATCGGATGCGCTGAACTGGGTCATGCTTGTGTATGTCCTTCGGTTCTGGAATATCGGTTGCCAATGGCGACCTATCTGGTGGCGCACAACCTAGTGCTGCGATGCAGCAATATCAAACGGAGAGAGCAATGGCGGACGACCGGAAAACCGAAATGGAAGCCGTGCTGCGCAAACAGCGTGCCGCGCACAACCAGATGCGCCCCGAACCCATGGCGCTGCGCAAGGATCGTATCCAGCGCGCGATGAAACTGCTCACCGACCACGCCGAGGATCTGTGCAAGGTGATGGCGGCCGATTTCGGCAATCGTTCTCCGCACCAGTCGATGATCACCGACATCGCGGGCACGGTGAATTTCGGCAAATACTGTCTCAAGCACATGGACAAATGGTCGCGCGCTGAAAAACGCCATGTCCAGTTTCCGCTGGGTCTGCTCGGGGCAAAGGCCGAGGTGCGCTACGAGCCGAAGGGCGTAGTCGGCATCCTCAGTCCGTGGAATTTCCCCGTCAATCTCAGCTTCGGCCCGCTGATGCAGATTTTCGCGGCGGGCAATCGCGCGATGATCAAGCCGAGCGAATTCACCGAAAAGACCAGCCTGCTGACCAAAGAACTGGTCGAGGAATATTTCACCCCCGACGAATGCGCGGTCTTCACCGGTGGGCCCGAAGTCGCCGCGGCGTTCAGCGAGTTGCCGTTCGACCATCTGATCTTTACCGGTTCGACCGCCACCGGTCGCCGTGTGATGGAATCGGCAGCCAAGAATCTTGTCCCGGTCACGCTTGAACTGGGCGGAAAGAGCCCCGTGTTCATGGGCGAGAGCGCCGATTTCGCCAAGGCCGGCGAACGCGTGGCGCTGGGCAAGATGATGAATGCGGGGCAGATCTGCCTTGCGCCCGATTATCTCTATGTCCCCGAAAGCAAGCAGGACGAGGCGATCCACGGGGTGTGGCAGGGCACCGCCAACATGTATCCCACGCTGCTCGACAACGAGGACTACGCCAGCGTCGTCACCGATCGCCATTTCGATCGTTTGCAGGACCTGGTCGCCGATGCGCGCGACAAGGGTGCCGAAGTGATCGAGGTCAATCCGGGTAATGAGGATTTCTCCAACACCAATGCGCGCAAGATGCCGCTGACCATTCTCAAGAACGTCACCGACGACATGAAGGCGATGCAGGAGGAGATCTTCGGTCCGGTCCTGCCGGTGAAGACCTATGGCCATATCGACGAGGCGATCGAATACGTGAACGAACACGATCGTCCGCTCGGGCTCTATTATTTCGGCCAGAATGCGGACGAGCGCGAGAAGGTGCTGACCAAGACGATCAGCGGCGGCGTGACCGTCAACGACGTGATCTTCCACGTTTCGATGGAGGACCTGCCCTTCGGGGGTGTCGGTCCCAGCGGGATGGGCAGCTATCACGGCGTCGAAGGTTTCCGCGAATTCAGCCACGCGCGCAGCATCTATACACAGCCCAAGATCGATGTCGCCAAGCTCGGCGGGTTCAAGCCTCCCTATGGCCCGGCTACCGAAAAAGCGGTCAAAAGCATGATGAAGTAACCCACGCCCGCAAGGGTATGGTGCAAGGTGCGGATTTGTTGCGAATTGTTCGCATTTCTGCACCCTTGCACCATCTGGGTGAGGGGCCTAGAGGCGGGCGCGAAACCAAGCCCGACGCCTAGGAATCATTCGTGGTCGACCTCGAACAATACCTGCCTATCCTGATCTTCCTGTTTGTGGCTGCCGCGCTGTCGGCGCTCTTCGTTTTCCTGCCGATGGGCGTGTCGCGGCTGACCGGCGCGCACAAGCCCGACGCCGAGAAACTGAGCGAATATGAATGCGGCTTCCCCGCGTTCGAAGACCCGCGCAGCCAGTTCGACGTGAAGTTCTATCTCGTCGCGATCAGCTTCCTGCTGTTCGACCTCGAGGCGTCCTTCCTGTTTCCGTGGGCAGTCAGCCTCGAATACACGGGCTGGACCGGGTGGTCGGCCATGGTGATCTTCCTTGGCATCCTGGCCGTCGGCCTCGCTTACGAATGGAAGATGGGCGCACTGGACTGGCAATAGCATGAGCACTTCAACCATCATCACTCCGCCGCAGAGCGTGCCCGCCGCACAGGGCGGCGAGACGCGTCAGCCCGATGCGGATTATTTCAACGCGCTGCAGACCGAGGTGAACGACAAGGGTTTCCTCGTCACCAGCACCGAAGAACTGTTCCAGTGGGCGCGTACCGGCTCGCTGTGGTGGATGACTTTCGGCCTCGCCTGCTGCGCGGTCGAGATGATTCACGTCAACATGCCGCGCTACGACATGGAGCGTTTCGGTGTCGCGCCGCGCGCTTCGCCGCGGCAGAGCGACGTGATGATCGTCGCGGGTACGCTGTGCAACAAGATGGCCCCCGCGCTGCGCAAGGTCTACGACCAGATGTCGGAGCCCAAATACGTCATCTCGATGGGCAGCTGTGCCAATGGCGGTGGCTATTATCACTACAGCTATTCGGTGGTTCGCGGTTGCGACCGCATCGTGCCGGTCGACATCTACGTGCCGGGCTGTCCGCCGACAGCCGAGGCGCTGCTTTACGGCGTGATGCAATTGCAGCGGAAGATCCGCCGCGCCGGTACGATCGAAAGGTAGGGCGCGATGGCAGTGTTGCATTCCGCCCCCCGGTTCACTCTGATCGACGGGCTTCGCGACGTGCTCGGCAAGGCGCTGGGTGCGCATCTGGTCGAAGCGCATGAAGAGCATGGTGAACTGCTGTTCACCGTAAAGCGCGACAGCATCGAGGATGCCCTGCGCATCCTGCGTGACGATCACGGCTATCAGCAGCTGATGGAGATCGCCGGGGTCGACTATCCGAGCCGCCCCGAACGTTTCGAGGTGGTCTACATGCTGCTGTCGCTCACCACGAACAACCGCATCATGGTGAAATGCTCCGCGAGCGAGGACACGCCGGTTCCCACCGTGACAACGCTGTGGCCCAATGCGGGCTGGCTCGAGCGCGAAGTGTTCGACATGTATGGCGTGCTGTTCGCCGGTAATACCGACCTACGCCGGATCCTGACCGACTACGGCTTCGAAGGGCACCCCTTCCGCAAGGATTTCCCGCTCACCGGTTATCACGAGCTGCGCTATTCGGAAGACGAGAAGCGCGTGGTCTACGAACCGGTCGAGCTTGCGCAGGACCTGCGCCAGTTCGATTTCATGAGCCCGTGGGAAGGCGCGGACTACGTCCTTCCGGGCGATGAGAAAGCGGATACGCCTCCAGTCGACGAGCCCAAGACCACCGAGAAGGCCGGGGATACGGGTGCGGGCAAGAAAACCGACGAACACGCTGCCGACAAAGTGAGCGCCGGAGCGCCTGCCGAGGAGGACGGTGGTGAAGACGCGCCTGCGCCGGAACCGACCGAAGACCAGCCCGCGCGCCCCGAACGCGAGGGCAAGACCACCGACACCGCTGCCGCGACCGAACCCGATCCGTCGGATGACGACGCCGATGCCGCGAAGGACGCCAAGTGATGAACCGTCTCCTGCTCCTCGCAATACCGCTGGCGCTTGCAGCGTGCTCGTCAGAGCAGGCCCCGCAGGAAAGCGCCGAGGATTTCGCCAGCCGTATTGGTCAGGATGGCGAACCGACCGCTGGCGCCGGGGTCGACCCGGACAAGCCCAATACCGTCGCCAAGGCGCCGCCCGCCAATGCCGATCTCACGCAATTGCAGAAGCTCGGCGATATCGGCGGTGTCGATTTCGGACCGCGCGACGGCGGGTGCACGCTGATGGTCGGCAAGAATGAAATCATTATCGCCGGGGCGATGAATGACGCTGCCATCCCTGGTAAGGCGGTGGTCCGCGTGGGCGACAGTCTGACGCTGGCCGATGCGGCCGCGGGCGGGCTCGACGCCATTCGCAACGGCACCAGCTTCGCGGGTGAAGGGTTTACCGTCTCGGTCGCTCCTGCAGCGGGCGACGCGCAGCGCCGCCCTGCCAACGTCACCGTGACCGACGCCGCCGGCAAGACGCAAAGCTACAGCGGCAACTGGATTTGCTCATGAGCCACGCCATGCATCTGGAAGAGTCGCCGACGACCGGCGACGAAGTGATCACCAATTACACGATCAACTTCGGGCCCCAGCACCCCGCGGCGCACGGCGTGCTGCGGATGGTGATGGAACTCGACGGCGAGATCATCGAACGCGTCGATCCGCATGTCGGGCTGCTCCACCGCGGCACCGAAAAGCTGATCGAGCACAAGACCTATCTTCAGGCGCTGCCTTATTTCGACCGGCTCGACTACTGTTCGCCGCTGGCGCAGGAATACAGCTACGTCCTCGCGATCGAAAAGCTGCTCAACGTCGAAGTGCCCGAGCGGGCGCAGTATCTGCGCGTGCTGTTCGCGGAGCTGACGCGCATCTGCAACCACATGCTCAATATCGGTGCCCACGTCATGGACGTCGGTGCGATGACGCCGAACCTGTGGGTGTTCGAACTTCGCGAAGACTGCATGAATTTCTTCGAACGGGCATCGGGTGCGCGCATGCATAGCGCCTGGTTCCGCCCCGGCGGCGTTCACCAGGACGTGCCCGAGAAGCTGCTGGTCGATATCGGCAATTGGGTCGATGGGCGGCTCCAGGAACTGTTCGGCGATGCGATGAGCCTCGTGCTCGACAACCGAATCTTCAAGCAGCGCAATGTCGACATCGCCGTGGTCAGCAAGGACGATGCGGTTGCGTGGGGCTTCTCCGGGCCGATGATCCGCGCTGCGGGCATTCCGTGGGACCTGCGCAAATCGCAGCCCTACGATGTCTACGAACGCATGGAATTCGATATTCCCGTCGGCACCAATTCGGACTGTTACGACCGCTTCGTCGTGCGCGTGAAGGAAGTCTACGAAAGCGCGAAGATCATCAAGCAGTGCCTGGCGCAGATGCCGTCCGGCCCGATCTGCTCGGACGACCGCAAGGTCTCGCCGCCAAAGCGTGCCGAGATGAAGCAGTCGATGGAAGCGCTGATCCACCACTTCAAGCTCTACACTGAAGGCTTTCACGTGCCCGCGGGCGAAGTGTACGTGGCGACCGAAAGCCCCAAGGGCGAATTTGGCGTCTATCTGGTCAGCGACGGGTCGAACAAACCCTATCGCTGCAAGATCCGTCCGACCGCCTTCAGCCACCTGCAAGCAATGGATTTCATGTCGAAGGGCCACATGCTGCCTGATGCCACCGCCATTCTCGGCGCTATCGACGTCGTGTTCGGGGAGTGTGACCGCTAATGGCCGACCGTTCTCCCGCACCCGATACCCCCGAGCTGCGCGAGCGCTGGGGTGGCTTCGAATTCAACGAAAGCTACCGCGAGCGCGCGGACAAGGCGATCGCGCGCTATCCCGAGGGGCGGCAGCGCTCGGCGGTGATGCCGCTGCTCGATCTTGCGCAGCGCCAGGTGGGTGAAGAAACCGATACGCAGGGCTGGCTCCCGCTGCCGGTCATCGAATATGTCGCCGATTATCTCGACATGCCGGTAATACGCGTGCTCGAGGTCGCGACCTTCTATTTCATGTACAACATGAAGCCGGTGGGTAAGTACCACGTGCAGGTCTGCGGCACGACGCCCTGCATGCTGCGCGGTTCGGACGGTCTGTTCGAGACCTGCAAGAAGCGTGGCATGGAGAAGGGCCATGTCTCCGAGGACGGGCTGTGGACGCTGACCGAAGTCGAATGCATGGGCAATTGCGCTACCGCGCCGATGGTCCAGATCAACGACGACAATTACGAGGACCTGACGCCCGAGCGGCTCGATGCGGTGCTCGATGCGCTGGCCAAGGGCGAGCAACCCAAGACGGGCACGCAGGAGCCGGGACGTCACACCAGTGAACCCGCCAATGCACTGAGTTCGCTGCCCGAAATGGTCGACGCCAATCACGATTACCGGAAGGATTGGTGATGAGCATCGCCACCATCCTGATTGCGCTGGTGCTAGGCTTCGTCGCCTGGAAGGTGCTGGTCGGCCTCGTGAAATTCGGCGCGCTCGCGATCATCGCGGTCGCCGCAATCTATTTCCTCTCGCAAGGGGGCGCATTCTGATGCTTGCCGACAAGGATCGCATCTTTACCAATCTCTATGGCTTCCAGGACTGGGGCCTCAAAGCGGCGCAGCAGCGCGGCGACTGGGACGATACCAAGTCGCTGATCGCGCGCGGTCATGATGCCATCATCGAGGAAGTGAAGGCGTCGGGCTTGCGCGGGCGGGGCGGGGCAGGCTTCCCCACTGGGCTCAAATGGTCGTTCATGCCGAAGGAATCGAAGGACGGTCGTCCGAGCTTCCTCGTCATCAATGCCGACGAATCCGAACCGGGTTCGTGCAAGGACCGCGAGATCATCCGCCACGACCCGCACAAGCTCGTCGAAGGCGCGTTGGTTGCGGGTTACGCGATGCGCGCGCGCGCCGCCTATATCTACATCCGCGGTGAATACATTCGCGAGGCTGAGACGCTGCAGGCGGCGATCGACGAAGCCTATGACGCCGGGCTGATCGGCAAGAACGCCAGCAAGTCGGGCTACGATTTCGACGTCTTCCTGCACCGCGGGGCCGGCGCCTACATCTGCGGTGAAGAAACCGCGATGATCGAAAGCCTCGAGGGTAAGAAGGGCCAACCGCGCCTCAAGCCGCCGTTTCCGGCGGGCGCGGGCCTTTATGGCTGCCCGACCACGGTCAATAATGTGGAATCGATTGCTGTCGTCCCGACCATCCTGCGGCGTGGCGCATCGTGGTTCAGCTCCTTCGGACGCGAGAACAACAAGGGCACCAAGCTGTTCCAGATCAGCGGCCATGTGAACAAGCCCTGCGTGGTCGAGGAAGCGCTTTCGATCCCGTTCAGCGAGCTGATCGAAAAGCATTGCGGCGGCATCATCGGCGGCAAGGATAATCTGCTCGCGGTCATCCCGGGCGGTTCGTCGGTCCCGCTGGTTCCCGCCGAGCAAATCTGGGACGCGCCGATGGATTTCGACGGGCTCAAGGAATTGGGCTCGGGTCTCGGCACGGCGGGCGTCATCGTGATGGACAAGTCGACCGACATCGTGCGTGCGATCAGTCGCCTAAGCTATTTCTACAAGCACGAAAGCTGCGGCCAGTGCACGCCGTGCCGCGAAGGCACGGGCTGGATGTGGCGCATGATGGAGCGCCTGCGCACCGGCGATGCGGCGATCGAGGAAATCGACATGCTGCAACAGGTCACCAAGCAGGTCGAAGGCCACACGATCTGCGCGCTCGGCGACGCAGCGGCCTGGCCGATCCAGGGCCTCATCCGCCACTTCCGCCCCGAGCTCGAGCGCCGGATCGAAGAACACAACGCCAAGTTTGCCGAGGCAGCGGAATGAATCGACTTGCCTCCTTTTCAATGGCTGCATTCGTGGCCGGACACCTAGTCTGTGCCTCACCCGTACTGGCTCAGGGCAAGGGCGCTGCAGCATTGGAAGGTCTGGCTGACTGCACCGTTGGCCATCCGAAGTGGCGTAACGAAGCTTCTGCGTTTCTTTCGCTTTCTCAGTTCTCGCCCGAATACACAGAGCAATTGAAAACGCTCGCGTGGAACGAGGAATGTGACGATCACTTCAAGGGCATGATCTCTTTCACGCCCGAGACCTTCCGCAGGGTGTTGTTCGATGCCTGGAAGGCTACTCGACCGGACGGCGAAGAACTGAACGTCACGATGATGCAGATGCTGGCTGACTGTTTGGTACTCAGCAGTCCGGAGCTGGTCGCAGGTTTCGTCGAAACAGTGCCGGGGAGCGCAGCTGAAGAGGCCTCGATCGCGCAACTGGCGCAGAAATTGCCTTCCTGCGTTGACCTAGGTGCGTCGATTAATCTGACCAAGGCGTCTTTGCGCGAAGTGCTGACTTCGACCGCCGCTTTGGCGAAAGAAGTTGAGAATTCAAAGGAATTGAAGGCAGAAAAAGATGCCTAAAGTCACCGTAGACGGACAGGAAATCGAGGTTCCGGACGGCGCGACCGTCCTCCAGGCCTGCGAACTTGCGGGTAAGGAAATTCCGCGTTTCTGCTATCACGAGCGGCTGTCGATCGCCGGCAATTGCCGCATGTGCCTGGTCGAGGTAAAGCCCGGGCCGCCCAAGCCGCAGGCGAGCTGTGCGCTGCCGGCAACCGAAGGGCAGGAAATCCGGACCGACAGCGAGATGGTAAAGACCGCGCGCGAAGGCGTGATGGAATTCCTGCTGATCAACCACCCGCTCGACTGCCCGATCTGCGATCAGGGCGGCGAATGCGATTTGCAGGACCAGTCGGTCGCCTATGGCCGCGGTGCTACGCGCTATGAAGAGAACAAGCGCGCGGTGACCGAGAAATACATGGGGCCACTGATCAAGACGGTCATGACCCGCTGCATCCACTGCACCCGCTGCGTGCGCTTCTCGGAAGAGATCGCCGGCGTGGACGAGATCGGCGCGCTCTATCGCGGCGAGGACATGCAGATCACCACCTATCTCGAGCAGGCAGCGGAACACGAACTGTCCGCCAATGTAATCGATCTGTGCCCCGTCGGTGCTCTCACCTCGCGTCCCTACGCTTTCGAAGCGCGTCCGTGGGAGCTGAAGAAGACGCTTTCTATCGACGTTTCCGATGCGGTTGGTTCGAACATCCGTCTCGACAGCCGCGGTCGCGAAGTGATGCGCGCACTTCCGCGCATCAATGACGACGTCAACGAGGAGTGGATCTCGGACAAGGCGCGCTACCAGGTTGATGGCCTGAGCAAGCGTCGTCTCGACAAAGTCTTCATGCGCAAACGCGGCAAGCTGCAGCAGGCCAGCTGGGACGAGGCGTTCAAGGCCATCGCCAAGACCAAGCCGGGCAAGGACATCGCCGCCATCGCTGGCGACATGGTCGATTGCGAAACCATGTTCGCGGCCAAGGCGCTGCTCAAGGCCTGCGGTTCGACCCTGGTCGAGGGCCGCCAGACGGGCATGGACTACGATGTGTCCAACCTCGCCGCGGTCAACTTCAATTCGACCTTCGGCGGGATCGAGACCGCCGATGCGGTCCTGATCGTCGGCAGCAACATCCGCTGGGAAGCGGCGCTGGTGAATGTACGCATTCGCAAGGCGGTCAAGCGCGGTGCCAGGGTCTTCGTGGTCGGGCCCCATTGGGACACCACCTATCCGGCCGAATTCCTCGGCGACGATCTGTCGGTGCTGGGTGAGCTGCCCAAGCACGTGGTCGAAGCCTTCAAGGGCGCGGAACGCCCGGCCATCATCATGGGCGGTGCAGCGCTTGCGAAGGGCGCTCTCGGCGCCGGGCTTGCCTTCGCCGAAAGCTACGGCCTCGTGAAGGATGGCTGGAACGGCTTCAACGTCCTCCATTTGAGCGCGGCTCGCATGGGCGGCCTGATGCTCGGTTTCGCGCAGAAGGGCGGTATGAAAGACATCGTTGCTGCCAAGCCCAAGGTGGTCTTCAGCCTCGGTGCCGACGAAATGGATTTTGAACCCTTCGCCGATGCGCTCAAGGTTTATATCGGCCATCACGGCGATCGCGGCGCGCATGCTGCGGACATCATCTTGCCGGCCGCCAGCTTCGCTGAGAAGGACGGGACCTACGTCAACACCGAAGGTCGGGTGCAATTCGCCGAGAAAGCCGTGTTCGCGCCCGGTGATGCACGCGAGGACTGGACGATCCTGCGCGCGCTGGCCGATGCGCTCAAGGTCGAGGTCGGCTTCGACAGCTTTGCCGAATTGCAGGCTGCGATGATCCGCGAAGTCCCCGTGCTGGGCGAAGAAGGTCTCGCTGCCTATGGCGCGCTGCCCAAGGGCGGCAGCGCCGCGAAGGCCGAAGGCCGGATCGCGGCCTATCCGATCAAGGACTTCTACCTTACCAATCCGATCGCCCGCGCCAGCGCGGTGATGCAGCAGTGCTCGAGCGAACTGCTCGGCGGCGGCGAGCTTGCGGAGGCCGCGGAATGACCGAATTCTTCCAGTCTCTCGGCCTGACCTACGAATGGGCCTGGGGGCTCGCGACCATCGCGGGCATCCTGCTGATCGCACTGCCGCTGATGCTGAGCGTGGCGATGGTGATCTACGTCGACCGCAAGGTCTGGGCCGCGATCAACCTGCGGCGCGGTCCCAATGTGGTGGGCCCCTTCGGCCTGCTCCAGAGCTTCGCCGACGGTCTGAAGGTTTTCCTCCAGGAAACCATCATTCCCTCCGCTGCCAACAAGGGCATCTTCATTCTCGCGCCGATCGTGACCTTCACCGTCGCGCTCGCCGCTTGGGCGGTGGTGCCGTTCAGCGCCACTGCCGTGCTGGCGGACATCAACATCGGCCTGCTCTACATCCTCGCGATCAGTTCGCTGTCGGTCTATGGCGTGGTGATGAGCGGGTGGGCGAGTAACTCGAAATACCCGTTCTTCTCGGCCATGCGCGCGGCGGCGCAGATGATCAGCTACGAAGTCTCGATCGGCTTCATCCTGGTGTGCGTCGTGCTGTTCGCAGGCACGTTCAATCTCAACGACATCGTGCGTGCACAGGAAGGCTTCGGTCTCGGGGTGATCAATGCCTATGGCATTCATCCGCTGCTGTTCCCGATGTGGGTGATGTTCTTCATATCCTGCCTGGCGGAAACGCAGCGCGTGCCCTTCGATCTCACCGAGGCGGAAAGCGAACTCGTCGCAGGTTACCAGACCGAATACAGCTCGATGAGCTTCGCGCTCTTCTGGCTCGGCGAATATGCCAACATCCTGCTGATGTGTATTCTTAACGCGTTGCTGTTCTGGGGTGGCTGGCTGCCGCCGATCGACTGGGCGCCGCTGTATTACGTGCCCGGGATCGTCTGGCTGCTGCTCAAGACCTTCTTCTTCTTCTTCATGTTCAGCTGGGTCATGGCGACCGTACCGCGCTATCGCTACGACCAGCTGATGCGCCTTGGCTGGAAGGTCTTCCTTCCCATCAGCCTTGGCTTCGTTGTCGTCATTTCGGGCTATCTGATGGCCACGGGACATTTCGGATGAGTATCGCGCAAACCATCAAGGCGTTTACCCTGTGGGAATTCGTGAAGGCGCATGCCCTCACGCTGAAGTATTTCTTCAAGCCCAAGGTGACGATAAACTACCCGTTCGAGAAGAACCCGATCTCGCCCCGCTTCCGCGGCGAGCATGCGCTGCGCCGCTATCCCAACGGCGAGGAACGCTGCATCGCGTGCAAGCTGTGCGAAGCCGTGTGCCCGGCGCAGGCGATCACGATCGAGAGCGAACCGCGCGAAGACGGCAGCCGCCGCACCACGCGTTACGACATCGACATGACCAAATGCATCTATTGCGGTTTCTGCCAGGAAGCCTGCCCGGTCGATGCGGTGGTTGAAGGGCCGAACTTCGAATACGCCACGGAAACGCGTGAGGAACTGCTCTACGACAAGGCGAAACTGTTGGCGAACGGGGACAAGTGGGAGCGTGCGATTGCCGCGAACCTTGAAGCCGATGCGCCCTATCGATAGGGGCCCGCGACGATGATCCAGACGCTTGCCTTCTACCTCTTCGCTGCGCTCGTTATCGCCAGCGCCGTCATGGTCATCATGGCGCGCAATCCGGTGCATTCGGTGCTGTGGCTGATCCTCGCCTTCTTCAACGCCGCGGGCCTGATGGTTCTTGTCGGTGCGGAATTCATCGCTGCGCTGCTGTTGATCGTCTACGTCGGTGCGGTCGCGGTGCTGTTCCTGTTCGTGGTGATGATGCTCGACATCGACTTCGCCGAACTGCGTGCCGGTTTCGTCAAGAACTTCCCGCTCGGCATCGCGATCGCGCTGGTGCTCGCCGCCGAGTTGATCTTCGGCATCGGTGCCTACCAGGCGGGGCAGCTCGAACTAGGCGTGGCCAGCGGTGTTGCGGCGCCGGCGCTCGACGCGTCGAACACCGCCAGCATTGGTGCGGTGCTCTATCGCGACTACGTCTTCCTGTTCGAGGCTGCGGGCATAATCCTGCTGGTCGCGATGGTCGGCGCCATCGTGTTGACGCACCGTCGCACCGAAAACGCGCGTGGTCAGCAGGATATTTCGCGGCAGGTGCGCCGCAATCCCGATGAAGCAACCGTCATGAAGCAGCCCGAAGTGGGCCGGGGGGTCGACCTGTGATCGGGATCGAGCATTACATCGTTGTCAGCGCGATCCTGTTCGTGCTCGGCGTGCTGGGCATCTTCCTCAACCGCAAGAACATCATCGTCATTCTCATGGCAATCGAGCTGATCCTGCTCAGCGTGAATCTGCAACTGGTCGCATTCAGCGCATTTCTCGGCGACCTTGTCGGCCAGGTTTTCGCGATGTTCGTGCTGACCGTGGCAGCGGGCGAGGCCGCTGTCGGGCTCGCCATTCTCGTCATCTATTTCCGCGGCCGCGGTACCATCGCGGTCGACGACGTCGACCGGCTGAAGGGATAAGTTCCGGTGCATCCGATACTCCTTATCGTCTTCCTGCCGCTGCTTGCGGCGCTCGTTGCCGGCCTGACCAACAAGGCTGCTCCCAGCGTGTTCGCCAAGGCGGTCACCACGGGCGCGCTGTTCGTCAGCGCTGCGCTGAGCTGGCCGATTTTCCTCGGCTTCGTTGCGGGCACTTACGAACCGACGGTCGTTCCGGTCCTGAAATGGGTCCAGTCGGGCTCGCTGGCATTCGACTGGGCGCTGCGCGTCGACACGCTGACCGCGATCATGCTGGTGGTGATCAACACCGTCTCCGCGCTCGTGCACCTCTACAGCTGGGGGTACATGGACGAGGACCCGGACCAGCCGCGCTTCTTCGCCTATCTGTCGCTGTTTACCTTTGCCATGCTGATGCTGGTGACGGCGGACAACCTCGTGCAGATGTTCTTCGGTTGGGAAGGCGTCGGCCTCGCATCCTACCTGCTGATCGGTTTCTGGTTCCGCAAGCCTTCGGCAAGCGCCGCTGCGATCAAGGCGTTCGTGGTCAACCGCGTGGGTGACCTCGGCTTCATGCTGGGCATCTTCGGCACCTATCTGGTGTTCGACACCGTCTCCATCACCGAGATCCTCGCCGCCGCACCCGGCATGAGCGGGGCGACCATCGGTTTCCTGGGTTACAATGTCTACACGATGGACGTGCTGTGTGTGCTGCTGTTCATCGGCGCCATGGGTAAGTCCGCGCAGCTTGGCCTGCACACCTGGCTGCCCGACGCGATGGAAGGGCCGACCCCGGTGTCGGCGCTCATCCACGCCGCCACCATGGTCACCGCGGGCGTGTTCATGGTTTGCCGATTGTCGCCGATGTTCGAGACCGCGCCTGTTGCGCTGGGCCTCGTCACCTTCATCGGTGCCGCGACCTGCATTTTCGCCGCTACCGTCGGGACGACGCAGTGGGACATCAAGCGCGTCATCGCCTATTCGACCTGTTCGCAGCTCGGTTACATGTTCTTCGCTGCGGGCGTCGGCGCTTATGGCGCGGCGATGTTCCACCTCTTCACGCACGCCTTTTTCAAGGCCCTGCTGTTCCTCGGTGCGGGGTCGGTCATCCACGCGATGCACCACGAACAGGACATGCGTTATTATGGCGAACTGCGGAAACACATCCCGTTGACCTTCTGGGCGATGATGGCGGGTACGCTGGCGATCACCGGCGTGGGCATCTACCATCTCGGCGCAGGCTTTGCCGGCTTCTGGTCGAAGGATGCGATCCTCGAAGTGGCCTATGGTCGTGGGACCGAGCTGGGCAATTTTGCGTTCTGGATGGGCACCTTCGCCGCGCTGCTTACAAGCTTCTACAGCTGGCGTCTGATGTTCCTGACTTTCTGGGGCAAGCCGCGCTGGATCGAAAGCGAGCACATCCAGCACTCGGTCCACAAGACACCCGAGGAAGCCGGCGAAGACACGACGGGTGGCTACCACCCGCATGAGAGCCCGCTGACCATGCTCATCCCGCTCGGCGTCCTGTCGATCGGCGCAGTTCTGGCCGGGCAGATCTTCGCCCCGACCTTCCTCGATGATGCGGCATTCTGGGGCAGCTCGATCTTCTACAACGAGCCGCTGATCCACGCGATGCACAACGTGCCATATCTGGTGAAGTATGCGGCGCTGATCGTGATGGTGATCGGCCTGGTGGTGGCGTGGTACGCCTATATCAAGGATACGAGCATTCCCGCCAAGACGGCGGAGCAGCTTGGACCGATCTATCGCTTCCTCTACAACAAGTGGTATTTCGACGAACTCTACCACTATCTTTTCGTGGTGCCGGCCTTCTGGCTTGGCCGCCAGTTCTGGAAAATCGGCGACGTCGGCACGATCGACCGCTTCGGCCCCAATGGCATTGCCTGGGTAGTCGAGAAGGGCTCCGTGGGTGCCCGCAAGTTCCAGACCGGTTATCTCTATAGCTATGCGTTGGTGATGCTCCTCGGGCTCGTCGCCGCGATCACCTGGGTGATGTTCTGATGGAATTCCCCATCCTCTCGCTGATGCTTGCCGTGCCGCTAGCAGGTGCCATTGCCTGCCTGTTCCTCGGGGCGCAGAGTGCGCGCATGGTCGCGCTGGTCGCCACGCTGGTCGACCTCGTGCTGGGCATCCTCCTGTGGATCAATTACGACATCGGCGGCGCGCAGTGGCAGTTTACCGAGCGCGCCGAGATCTTCGCCGGTTTCAGCTATGCGCTGGGGATCGACGGGATCGCCTTGATGCTGATCATGCTCAGCGTTTTCCTGATGCCGATCTGCATCCTTGCGAGCTGGGAAGCGATCAGCAAGCGCGTCGGCGAATACATGAGCGCCTTCCTGCTGATGGAAGTGCTGATGATCGGCGTGTTCGCCGCGCAGGACCTGTTCCTGTTCTACATCTTCTTCGAAGCCGGCCTCATCCCGATGTATCTCATCATCGGCGTGTGGGGCGGCGACAACCGGATCTATGCCTCGTACAAATTCTTCCTCTACACGCTGCTCGGCTCGGTCCTGATGCTGATCGCGATGATGTGGATGGTGAACGAAGCGGGCACCACCGACATCCCGACACTGCTCAACTACGATTTCGATCCGTCGGCGCAGACGTGGCTGTGGTTGGCCTTTTTCGCCAGCTTCGCAGTGAAGATGCCGATGTGGCCGGTACACACCTGGCTACCCGATGCGCACGTCCAGGCGCCCACTGCCGGATCGGTGATCCTTGCAGGCGTGCTGCTCAAGCTCGGCGGTTACGGATTCATCCGCTTCAGCCTGCCGATGTTTCCCGAGGCAAGCGCGCAATTCGCATGGCTCGTTTTCGTGCTGTCGATGGTCGCGGTGATCTACACCTCGCTCGTTGCCCTCGTGCAGAACGACATGAAGAAGCTGATCGCCTATTCCTCGGTTGCGCATATGGCGATCGTCACGGTCGGCATCTTCGCCTTCAACGTGCAGGGTATCGAGGGCGCGATGATGGTCATGCTCGGCCATGGCCTCGTGTCGGGCGCGCTGTTCCTGTGTGTCGGGGTGATCTACGACCGGCTGCATACCCGCGAGATCGCGCGTTATGGCGGGTTGAGCATCAACATGCCCAAGTACGCACTGTTTTTCCTGCTGTTCACCATGGCGTCGATCGGATTGCCGGGAACGAGCAACTTCGTGGGCGAATTCCTCGCGCTGGCAGGGATCTACAAGGTTTCGACGCTGGTGACGCTGGTTTGCACCACCGGCATCATCCTCGGGGCAGCCTATATGCTCTATCTCTACCGCCGCGTGGCGTTCGGCGAGCAGCTCAACGAAGACGCTGCGCGCATGCCCGATCTCAATGCCCGTGGATGGGCGTCTATCCCGAAAGCTTCCTTGCACCCATGCGTCAGGATATTGCCGCACTCGAGGCCCGCGTTGCGCGTGCCGCTCCCGATTTCGACGCCGACAATGTGGTCGGAACTCCGCGCGAGCATAATGCGAATTATGTCGAGGGCGCGCATGGCGAAGCCCACGGCATAGAAGGAGCGCACTGATGGATTACGCGACTTCCTTCTATTTCACCGCGACCGAGATCGGCCTTTCGCTGTCCGGCCTCGCCTTGCTGCTCGTCGCGGGCTGGCAGGGCAACAAGTCGGCGCGGATGGTCACTATCATCAGCGTCGCAGCATTGTTCGGTGCTGCCATCTTCAGCATCGGCCTGTTCGATCGCGCCACGGGCGAGGTTGCGGGCCGTGCATTCGGCGATCTCTATCGTGCCGATGCATTCGGCAGCTTTGCCAAGGTGCTCATCTATGTTGCGGCAGCCGCCGTGCTGATCGTCACGCCGCGTTTCTTCGAGCGGATCGACGCTTATCGTGCCGAATATCCCGTGCTGATGCTGTTCAACGCGGTCGGCATGGGGAT
>JACLAD010008663.1_pt1 | contig 16882 bp, 13 predicted proteins | sample 8027901 | NCBI WGS metagenome assembly JACLAD01 (sample SAMN15725071, study PRJNA655200) | protist metagenome | isolation source: fluorescence activated cell sorting (FACS) single amplified genomes of... | place: Spain: Blaines Bay Microbial Observatory, Mediterranean Sea | collected 2016-07-05 | reverse complement strand
ACCAAGGCGGCTCTGCGAGCGCGTTCGGAACGGTTGCGGTTGGTCCTCGATCCCTGAGCGGCTACACCCAAAGTGCAGGTGCACAAGCTGCGCAAGCGGTTGCGGTTGGTCCTCGATCCCTGAGCGGCTACACCCGACCTTCGTTAGAGCCCTGCTTCAGCAGGGCTCTTTCGTATCTCGGCTTGAGAAAAGCGGGCTCGATAAGCTCAGAACATAGCGAACTGGTCTGGGTTTTCACCGACGTGTTCCCGTTTTCGTCCCACGAAGACGCGGGCGTTGCCATATTGCTTGTCGGTTAGCGTGACGATGTGGACCGTGCCTGACTCGGACAGCGCGTCACCTACTCTCTTACAATACGTTTCAGCCTTCTGCTTGTCCGCCGCGTGGCGAAGATAGACCGAAAACTGCGCCATCTCGAACCCCTCGTTGAGAAGGAACTTGCGGAAACGCGTCGCCGCCTTGCGCTCCTTCTTGGTGCCGACGGGCAAGTCGAACATCACGTATAACCACATCAAACGGTACCCACTAAGCTGCGTTCGGCGTGGCGCAGTCACGTGCCCAGCGGGGTCGGACGTTTGGGAAAGTCCAACCCACCCCCGTTCTCGAAGACCTTGGCAAGGGAGAAGGCCAGCCGTTCCAAGCACAAGAACAGCGGCGTCATGCCCGCCGCCGTGGGTAGGTCGACGGTCATCGTGCCAGCGAGTCGCGCCCTGGCCGCCTTGTCGACCTCCGTCCCCGAGTCCTCGATGATCTCGCGCACTGTCAGGTCAATCTGTGGCCTGAACGGCTCCATCAAGTCGTCCACAAGTCCGAAGGCGTTGTGCCGCCCTATGTGTCCGAGCCCGAGCGAAGGGTGCAGGCCCGCCGCCATGACGGCGCGCGCAGTGGCAGAGCGCAGGACGGTGTAGCCGTAGTTCAGAAGGGCGTTCGCGCCGTCCGCGCCGCGGTCCCGCGTGAAACCCGCTCCCATGAAGAGGGGCCAGTAGCGGCGCGCTGCCTGCGCCTCGACGTTGTCGGGATCGCCCGATCGGACCTTGCGCGCGAGCAGTCCCAAACCCTGCGGGTCAACGCCGATCCGCTCGAGCGCGCCTGTCTGCTGCTCGATCTTTGAGCGGACGATCGCCGCCCAGACCCGCTTCTTGGTCGGCAGGCTCGCCGCGGCCTGGTCGGCAATGCGGCCGCCTTGATGGTGGTGGCTCTCGACCGCTTGCAGGTAGCCCATCGGCAGGAAATTCGGTCCGCAGAAGACGAAGGGCACGCCCCGCTCGGCGAGGGCGCAGACGAGCGACTTGGAGAAGGTGAGACCGTGGGCCGTGCCGATCACGGCGAGCAGGTCGTCGAGCGGGACGCGCCCGACCTCCTCGCCCACCTCCGACACCTTTAGAAAGCCCCTGTCCTTGGACAGGTGCCGTCCGTCATGACTGATCTCGACCACCCTCATCCCCATGAGGGCGACTGCTGCAAGATCAGGGCCGCATATCGGAAGCGCCCCTCCGAACTCGCCGCCGGTCATGCACGCGACCGAGGACGTCCACCTTCACCGGCCTAGCGCCCGCTGCCTGGAGCGCCTTGTAGGAAGGCAGGAGCCGTTTGTACGGATCGTCCTTGTCGAAGTGCCGCTCATCGAGCTTGCCGCCCTCGTAGTGCTCCGCGACCCGGACGCGGTTCGCTGAAGGTTCGAGAACGGTCACGCGGTAGAAGCGCTCCCCATCGCCCTCGCCGAAGTCGGCAGCGATCATGTCGTTCTTGTGCAGCGTCATCACCGGGCGGGCGCCGAGGTCGCTGCGGGAGGTGGGCACGAAGCTGGGGTCGTTCGCCTCCCACACAGAGACCCCCTCCCCGTGCCAGACGCCGTCCTTCTCGAAAATGTGGACGCGGTGGTTGTCGCCCTTCGCGTAGGCCTTGCGATGACGCTTGCATGAGACCGTGACCTCACCGTCCGGATCGTCCGCCTTCGGCGTCGTCACCGCCAGCGCCTCGTGCTCGATCCAGCGCACGTCGTCACGCTTGAGGATGCGGACGCGGGCGACGCGGGGGCCGCCGTCCGCTCTATTCTCCTCCTCGGGATCGGCCAGCGAGGCGAGCGCGTCGGCGAGACGTTTCTCCCTCTGGGGTTTGGTCAGACCTTCGGACTCGGCGATGTCGAGCGTCTCGTCCCGCAGGCGTTGTAGCCGCGCGCGCAGGGCGTGGTCGCGAACCTGGTCGATCTCGTTCGCGCTCAACGCGCCGACCGCTTTGCGGGTCACGAGATCGAACTGCTTGAGGACAGGCCCTCCGTCCTTGCCGATGACTGGCTCGCCCTTCTTGGTGTCCGGGATCCGGTCGCCGGCCGGACCGTAGGCGGTCTCCTCATGCAAGCGCCCAGTCGTCTGAGCCCGACCCTTGCGCTTCGTCTTCGGGTCGATGCCGTGGTCGGCACGGTGCGACACGACGCAGGCGCCCAGCGTCGCGCGCAGGGCCTTGCGGCCATCGGGCCAGACCTCCTGGCCTCGCTCGTTCTTGATCTCCCAGGGCGGCGGGACGGTCTCCCGCTTGAGGAGCCGGGCGCCATCGTCGTCGCCTTCCGCCTGTCGCGCCAAGTCCGCTACGCGCTTTAGGTAGCCGCGCGACGTACACGCCATGACGAAGGCGTCGACCAGGTGATGCCGATGGTCGTTGCGGTTCTTCTTGCCACGCGGCGCATTATCGGTGCCGAGCAGGTGATCGAGGCCCCAAAGGCCGCGCAGCGTCGCCGTCAGCTTGCCTGGGATCGCCTCGACCTTGTGGTCCGGCACGAGGTGGCTGAGATAGGTCTTCGCCAGCCGCGCCGTGTGCTGGGTGTCGGTCAGCTGACGCGCGAGGAAGTCGTGGTCGCGCTCGAAGCGGTCCATCGCGTCCGCGGCGAAGCGCCAGGCCTTCTTCGGGAACAGCCGCTTTGCGCGTTCCTCGACCTCGCGCTGTTTGGCCTCGGAGAAGGCGTCGGCGGGGCTCCGCGCCCCCTTGGCTCGGTTCTCCGTGCGCGTGCAGAGCACCTTGTTGGCGAAGCCGTCGTCCAGCGTCTTCGAGAACGGCAGGATGTGGTCGATCTCGTACTCGTGCAGCTTCGCCAGCTCGATCGGATCGCCGGAGTAGACGCAGACCCGCTCGGCGGCGGGCAGCTCCTTGAACAGGCGCATCCGAAGGCGGGTTTCGCCGCTGCCGTAGTCGAAGCCGAGATCCTCCGCATCCTTTCGGTTGCGCTCATGGGCCTCGGTGTTCTCCTTTTGCCGCTTCTTGACCTCGTCCTTCTTCGCCGTTGTCATCTTCAGCTCGCGGCCCAACTCGATAACGATCTCGTCGGGCTTGCCGTGCGCTTCGATGATCGCGTTCACGACCTGGCGCAGCTGGTTCATCGCAATGTGCACGGTCGGGTTCGGTACGCGGCCGCGATGCTCCATCGAACCTTCCGGCGCGTCGGGCCGAGCGATGACGTGGCGTTCGAGGACATCGCCGTAGTAGGGAAGTTCGTCGAGGAGGTCGTCTTCGGTCGGGCGGAAGTCGGAGTGGTGCTTCTGTCCGCCGTATGCTGACTTGATTGCTTCGTCGTAGCCCAGGAAGGACGTCACCGTTTCGGTGACGACGCCGTCCTTGTCATGCCAAACGTGCTCGCGAGTCTCCGTCTCCATGATATCGGCGAGCGTCTGAAGCGCCGTGACGCCGAGATTGCCATAGCCTTGCGGCAGACGGCTGCCGGCCATCGCCGACGCCGTCTCGTCATCCACGCCGAGTTCGTCCCGAAGGTACGAGGTGGCCTGCGCTTCGTTCTCTTCTTTAAGAAGCTTGAGGACGACCGAGTCCTGTCTGGCACGATCGAGGCCGCGCCAATCCTTCCAGTGCTTGCTTAGCGCCACCGCGGTAAGGTCAGGGTCGAAGCCCTTGCGATTCGTGCTCTCGTATTGGAACCGGTATGCTTTGTCCCAGGACGACAGCTTGCCGAGCGTGTTCCGCATCGCCTCCCAAGTGACGCGGCTCTTCCGGCCTCGGAGCAGACCGGCCAAGGCTTGCCGCTCCTCGACCATCAAGGGTCGCGACGGTTTCCCCGGCCGCTCGACGCGGATGCTGGAAAGGTCCTGCAGGATCCGGAAGCGTTGGAATGAGGGTAGCGCCTTGGGCGCGCGCTTCTCCGCAGGGTTGAGCGTGCAGCGGCCGACGATCTGCGGCTTCAGCGGCCGCTGGTCGATGACGATATGCCGGATGCGGTCGGCGAGCGTCGGCTGCTCCCGGCGCAGCTCGTTCACGTTGGCGAACGGCGGGCCTGCGAGGACCGGATGGTGCGGCGTCTGCGCCGCTAGGATGGCGTCCAGCTCGTTCTCCACCATCGTGCGCGTGGGGTAGAGATCGTAGACCGTCTTCGCCCCCTCCTTGCGCGGACGAAACCGCACGCCCTCGCGCTTCGTGAAAGCCTTGGCTTTCGCCGCCTTGCTGGCCGACGGGTCACGCAGGATCGCGTTCTCCTTCTCGAGCTGCAGGAACTGCCACTCGCCGAGCGTGCGCGCCTTTTTGCTGTCCACGGGCTTCGCCAGCGCGTCGCGGAGCTTCGCCATGCCGAGCTTCATCGCGCCGTCGTCGTCGCCCTCGGCGATGCGGTTGGCCTGGAAGCCTCGGCGCTGGTTCAGATGAAATAGCGCACGACCCAGCTCGTGCGGCGTCAGCGGACGGTCCAGCGCCTTTGCGCGCAACCAATACGGGTCGAGCGCGTCGAGCTTGCGCCGCTCGGCGGGGTCGAGCGGCATCAGCCCGCCCGCGACGAGCGTGCGGATCAATGCCTGTTGACGCCGCTGGAACCGCTCTCGCCGCCGCCGCATTTGCCGCTTGAGGCGACGGTCGGCAGCGAGCGATTGCTTGGACTTCGGGTCGCGCCCGGCCTCTTCCGACGGCGTCATGCGCCGCACGCCGCCCGCGAGGATGTCGTTCGTCCTACCCTTGGAATCGATTTTGATGAGGCACCAGCCGATAGAGTTGGTACCGAGGTCAATCCCTAGTCGCGTCGTCATGCTTTCCCCCTTTTTGCTGTTCTACCGCGATACGTCTTGCGGTTGGTCCTCGATCCCTAAGCGGCTACACTGAAGCGTCGCAGGGGTTCGGACCGGTTTGGAATCGGTTCGGTGAAGCCGGTTTGGACCCAGCCAGCCCCCCCGCTACGCGACGCGGGCCTCCACCCGACATCGGGACCGATCGCGAGTCGGTCCCGACGCTACCTTCCGTCTTGAATGAAAGGGGGTCAAGTGCGCAGATATTGGTTGGGTTGAAAAACTAAGACGTCCCTACTACATCGGATCACAGATAGCGGCGCCATCGATCGGCGCTCCGATATCTGTTGCGGTTGCCAGTCCTAACTGATTTGCGTCGCGTCGGCGATGCCGCTACACTGAAGCCGTTGACCGTCTTCAGAGTGTAGCCGCTCAGGGATCGAGGACCATCCGTCAACAAAGGCCCATCCGCCACGGCGGAACGAGGCCGCAAGATACGTCTTTGGACGAAGGGCGGGCCTTGGCCCGCCCTTTTCTCTTCATCGGCTCCTGCACGCATGTCCGTTTTTGGATGATGCCGTTGAAAAAGGCGTGTGCCAGCTCGGCCGAACAGTGATTCATTCCGTCAGCTGATGGAGGGAGAGTTCGGCATGATGGGCAAGCTCGGTGGCGGCGAGGAGAAGCTGTTCTACGCCTTCTCGATCGAGGACGCGGTACCGCAGGATCACCTGTTGCGCCGGATCGACCGGTTCCTGGACCTAAGCGAGCTGCGCGCCGAGCTTCGGCCTTACTACAGCGCCATCGGCAGGCCGTCCGTCGATCCCGAGCTGATGGTGAGGATGCTGCTGGTCGGCTACTGCTTCGGCATCCGCTCGGAGCGGCGCCTCTGCGAAGAGGTCCACCTCAACCTCGCTTATCGCTGGTTCTGTCGCCTCGGCCTCGAGGACCGGGTGCCGGATCACTCAACCTTCTCGAAGGCTCGGCACGGCCGCTTCCGCGAGGCGGGGCTCTTCCGCTCACTGTTCGAGGCGACGGTCCGGCGCTGCATGGCGGAAAGGCTCGTCGGCGGCGAAGGCTTCGCAACCGATGCCTCTCTGATCAATGCCGACGCCAGCAAGAACCGCTCGGCGTGGAAGGGGGAGCCGGTCGACTGGGTAGACCCGAAGATCGCGAGCCGTCCGGTCGGCGAGTATCTCGACGCGCTAGGGAGCGGCCCGAAGGTGAAGGAGAAGGCCCGCGTCTCGCTGACCGATCCGGCGGCGCAGTGGACCTGCGCCCATGTCGGACCGGCGCATCTCGCGTGGTCGACCAACTACCTTCTAGATGTCGAAGCGTCCGTCATCGTGGACGTCGAGGCGAGCCCTCATGTCCGGCCCGCTGAGGTGGCAGCCTCACGCCTCATGGTCGACCGGACCGAGGAGCGCTTCGGTCTGAAGCCGAAGCGGCTGATGGGCGACACGGCCTACGGCAGTGCCGAGATGCTAGGCTGGATGGTGAGCGAGAAGGGCATCGAGCCGCACGTCGCGCTGCTAAGGCAGCCCGACCGCAAGAAGGCCGATGGCTTCGGTCGATCGGACTTCTCCTACGATCTATCGGACGACGCCTACACCTGCCCGACCGGGAAGAAGCTGAAGCGCTTCCGCCGTGAAGGACGGGCGAAGAAGGCGAAGCCGCCATCCGACGGCACCTACCGCTACTACGCGCTGAAGGCCGACTGCGAGGGCTGCCCGCTTAAACCGCGCTGCTGTCCGGGCCAGCCGATGCGGAAGATCCCACGATCAATCCACGAGGACGCTTGCGGCGTCGTCCGGCGGCTGCAGCCGACCGAAGCCTACGCCGCCTCGCAACGCGACCGGAAGAAGGTCGAGATGGCCTTCGCCCATCTGAAGCGGAACCTCGGTCTGCGACGTCTCCGGCTCAGAGGCCCGACGGGTGCGCAAGACGAGTTTCTGCTCGCCGCAACCGTCCAGAACCTCAGGAAGCTCGCTCAGCGAGTGCCATCAGCTGCGGCGGGGGCAGTGTGATGGAAGGGGCGGGCGCCAAGCCCCGCCCGAAAGCGGTCGGGGAACCGATACCTACCGACGTCTGATCGACAATCCGGAGCGATCGAGAGGCTGAAGGATGTGTCTCGCCGACTTCTTCAACGGCATCGGATAGCTGCGGCCATCCACCCGCAGCAGCCGCACCTCCATCTCGCTCCTAGCTGGACGCAACGCACTGGCGGGGATGGTTCTAGCTCATCTTGGTTGCACCATCGTGTGACCGATTCCGGCCACACCCAGTATCCCGCCGATCCCCCTCACCCTCTCTCCGGGAACGCGAGCAGCGTCCGCTGCGCGTTCCAGTCCATCGGCACGGCCTTCAGGTTCGCGAGCCGGTTCGCGGTCAGCGTGACTGGCTGGCGGCCTTCGAGGATCGCTTCGGCGATGTCCGGCGCGAGGAAGGCGAGGCGCAGGATGCGCGCCACATAGGCGTCGCTGAGCCCGGCGGCTTCGGCGAGCCTGCCGAGCGAGCGGCCCTGATGGTCGAGGAGGAGCTTTCGCAGGCGATGCGCCTGCGCGATCAGCCGCACGAGCGCGGGATCGGGCGCACGCGTCTCCGCGTCGGCCGCCCCCTCCTCCAGCACCAGCCGCATTTCCATCCCCGCGCGGCGGATCGCGGCGGGGACGGTGAGGCGCAGCAGCTGGGTCTCGTCGGAGCTACCGTTCCCACTGCCGGCGCGTCCGGGTGATCCTGGCGTTGCCGTCTCTCGCGCCGGATTGTGACCCGTCGGGCCCGGTCGTTCGGTTTGCTCGGTCTCGGTCTCGGTCTCGGTCTCCGCTAGCCCCAGCGCCTCTTCCGGCAGCTCGGGCTTCCCGCTCTCGATCAGGCGCAGAAGGCGTCTCTCCCGCAGCACGATCTCGACCTCGGCTTGGTGGATCTGCACCCGGCCGATGACCTGCAGCGCCAGCGCCCGCTGGGTGTGCGCGGGCAGCACGGTGAGGGTTGCGGCGAGCGCGGCGGCCTTGTCCAGGAGCTGCTCCTGTACGTCAGGCGGCACGCCCTGCCGCGTCAGGAGGTCGTGCAGCGCGCCGCGGTCTGCGAGCAGCCGCTCGATCCGTCCGAGCACGAGCCCGTCAATGTCGGTCGCCGGCACGCGGACGCCCTCGGCGCCTCTCTCCCTCCGCCCGATCAGGCACTGCGAGGCGTAGTAGCGGTAACGCCGTCCGCGCTTGTTGGCGTGGGTGGGGGTGACCCGCTGGCCGCGCGCATCGAAGAGGAGGCCGGTCAGGAGTGCCGGCGCGCCCTCGGGCGTGCCGTAGCTGCGCCGGACGCGGTTCTCTTGAAGCTTCGCCTGCACCGCGTCGAAGAGGTCCCCTTCGACGATCGCCGCGTGCTGCCCCTGATGCACCTCGCCTTTGTAGGCGATCTGGCCGCGATAGAGCCGGTTCTGCAGCAGGTGGTAGAGCGGGCCGTCATGAGTGAAGGGCTTGCCGGGACCGGTGATCCTCCCCTCCCCGTCCCGCGGCGGCTTGCCGGTGCGGCCCTCCGCGATCAGCGAGAGCCGCACGTCGCGGACGTTTCCGAGCGTGAGGTAGCGGGTGAAGATTTCCCGGACGGTTCCCGCCTCCTCTTCGTTCACCACCAGCCTGGTGTTCACCGCGTCATAGCCGAGCGGCACGGTGCCGCCGGTCCACATCCCCTTCCTCTTGCTCGCCCCGATCTTGTCCCGGATCCGCTCCGAGGTGACCTCGCGCTCGAACTGCGCGAAGCTCAGGAGCATGTTGAGCGTCAGCCGGCCCATGGAGGTCGTGGTGTTGAAGCTCTGGGTCACCGAGACGAAGGAGGCGCCCGCCTGATCGAAGACGTCGACGATCTTGGCGAAGTCGGAGAGCGAGCGGGTCAGCCGGTCGACCTTGTAGACCACCACGGTGTCGATGCGGCCGGCCTTCACGTCCGACAGAAGCCGCTGCAGGCCCGGCCGGTCCATCGTTCCGCCGGAGATGCCGCCGTCGTCGTAGGGGTCCGCAAGGCAGAGCCAGCCCTCGGAGCGCTGACTCTGGATGTAGGCCTCGCAGGCCTCTCTCTGTGCATGCAGCGAGTTGAACTCCTGCTCCAGCCCCTCCTCGGAGGACTTCCGCGTGTAGACCGCGCAGCGCACCGCGGGACCAGTGCGGGCGCTGCGAGCAGAGGCACGTGTCTCTCCTCGCGGCACAGAGCGTGGCGAGCGGGCCGTTCCGAGCTCAGACATCCGTCACCTCCGCCCGAGCCGTATCAGAGCCGCTCGGTTCGTCCTCGCCTCCCGCACTCCCCGCCTGCCCCTGCCGGTCGAGGCCGAAGAAGCGGGGGCCGGACCAGCCGGCGCCGGTGATCGCTTTGGCCACGGCGCTCAAGGAGCGGTAGCGCTCCTCTTTCCAGGCGAAGCGGCCGTCTCCGCAGACCGTCACCTGGTGGACGGTGCCGTTCCACTCGCGCACCAGCCGCGTGCCGGGTTTGAGGCGGCCGCGGGGCTTCCGCCGCAGCGCCTGCTCGTCGCCCCGCTCGAGCGCGCTCGCGAGCCGGTCGAGCTGGCCTCTTAGGGAGGGGTCGTAGCCGCCCTCCCTCTTCGCCTGCAGCTGCCAGGCGAGGCCGAGCCGCATCAGCCCCTGCCGCGTGCGCGGCGGGGGCGGAGACCCGTAGTGCCTCTCCCACAGCGCGAGCAGCGCAGTCCGGTCCATGGCTTCGAGAGCCTCGAGCCGCTCACGCATTGTCCTGCGCCTCGCTCGCGATGCGATAGACGCGGCCGCGGCCGTCTTCGGGTGTGGCGGTCACCTCCAGCCCCAGCCGCTTCTTCACCGTGCCGCTGATCGCGCCCCTGACCGAGTGCGCCTGCCAGCCGGTGGCCTCCGAGATCTCCGACATGCTGGCGCCCTCCGCCCGCTGCAGCATCTCGACGAGCAGCGCGCCCTTGGTGCCGGGGCGCAGAGTGGGTGGTGATGCGGTAGCAGGAGCCGGATCGGGTCCGGGCGAAGATGCCGGTGGCGTTCCCTCCCCCGCCTCTGCCCCGACCTCTTCCGCGGTCTCCTCGACATCCGCGCCGATAGCGGAGAGGCCGGCCGGGGTGATGGTGAGAGGCGCTTCGCCGCCACTCATCTCGTCCGTACCCGTCTCTCCTTCGCCGCTCTCCCGTGGCGCCACCAGCTCCTTCGCTCGCAGCGCGCGCAGGATCGCCGATGCGGCGCTGCCGGTCAGCTTCAGCCGCTCCGGCAGCGGCAGCACCGCCCCGTCCTTCCGCCGCGCGGCTTCCGCCAGCACTTCGAGCTGCTTGTTGGTCAGTCGTCCCATCTCTCGGTCCTCCGGTCAGGAGGCGCGAGCGGGTCCCGCGCCCCGTACCGACCGAAGGCCCGAGGGTGAAGCGCCCGGGGGCCGGAGGGACAGCAAGGCTTGCCGGGCGAGCGAAGTCCAGCGGCGGCTGGCGTATTCTCGGAATGCCGCTGCGGACGGAGAGGTTAGTGATCAGTGAACAGCGGTGAGCTTGGTCGGCTCCTGCACCGCCCGAAAAATGTGAACCGCTTGACGTCGGCAAACGCCACTGAGGTGGTCCCACAAAACTGGACAGGGTCATAAGCTACTCCCGACGTGAAGGACGGACGGGATGAAGAGGACGAGGAAGCGCTACGGCGCGGCGTTCAAGGCGAAGGTGGCTCTGGAGGCGATCCGGGGCGAGGAGACGACGGCGGAGCTGGGCGCACGCCACAGCGTCCATCCGGCGATGGTCGTGGCCTGAAAGCGTGAGGCGATCGAAAGGATGACGGGGACGTTCTCCGGGCCTGCCGATGCGGGTCGGGCTGCGGGCGAGGCGGAGATCGAGAAGCTGCACGCGAAGACCGGTCAGCTCGTCGTGGAGCGGGATCCCCGATCAAGTCGGGGATAAGCTTTTTGGCCAAAGGGTCCGGTCGATGAGCCTGGCCGAGCGGCGGGCAATGATCGATCCGGAGCACGGTCATCTGTCAGTGGCCGTGCAGTGCCACTTGGCGTCGGTCAGCCGGTCCTCGTTCTACTACCGGCCGGTGCTCGAGGCGGCCGAGACGCTGGCGCTGATGCGGATGATCGACGAGGCGTTCCTAGAGATGCCTTGGTACGGCAGCCGCCAGATGGCGCGGCACCTGATGCGCGAGGGGCACGCGGTCGGCCGTCACCGCGTCCGAAGGCTGATGCGGAAGATGGGCCTCTCGCCGATCTACCAGCGGCCGAGGACGAGCGATCCGCACCCCGAGCACCGGGTCTACCCCTACCTCCTGCAAGATCTGGCGATCACCAAGCCGGACCACGTCTGGTGCGCGGACATCACCTACCTGCCGATGCGGCGAGGCTTCTTGTACCTCGTCGCCGTCATGGACTGGGCGCGCCGCAAGGTACTCGCCTGGCGCCTGTCGAACACGATGGCGGCGGACTCCTGCGTAGAGGCGCTCGAGGAGGCATTAAGGCGCTACGGTCGCCCTGCGATCTTCAACACCGATCAGGGCAGCCAGTTTACCGGCTCCGCCTTCACGGACGTGCTGCGAGCTGCCGAGGTGAGGATCAGCATGGACGGGCGAGGCCGCTGGATGGACAACGTCTTCATCGAACGGCTCTGGCGGTCCGTGAAGTACGAGTGCGTCTACCTGCATGCCTTCGAGACCGGGTCGGCGCTGCGCGCCGGCCTGCGCGACTGGATCGGCTACTACAACGCCCGAAGGCCGCACTCGGGGCTCGACGGCCTCACGCCGGACGAGGCCTACGGCGAGACGACGACGCCAGGAGCGGGACATGCCCCGCTCCTGGCCCTACGAAACCTGGCGGCATGAACCCCAAACCGAAGTAGCTTAGCCCAGCCGCCAATCTGTCCAGACGAGTGGGACCACCTCAGCCGGGTCTACGTCGATGGCGAGAGCAGGTTGATACATAAGGATCTTTGTCAGAACGGTCTAGCATCCTGCGGCGGTTCGGGGGGCGGGCAAAGGTGTGGTTTTCGCCAAGGGATCTTGCCACATCGATCCATGCGAGCCTTATCCGGGAGGGAAGGGGCGCCGCAGCTCCCGCCACACCGCTATCCTCCGGCTGAGGCGATTCCCTCCTTCAAGCTCGTCATCGTGTATGGCTTCTCGACCACCGGGCAGTCCGGGAACTGGCCCTCGAGCCCCTGACGGCCGTAGCCGGTCACGAAGAGGACAGGGACGCCGCGCGCGAGAAGGCGCCTTGCGATCTCGAAGCTGCGAGCATCGTCTCCGAGGTTCACGTCGAGGACGGCGAAGTCGTACCGGGCGTGACCGTTCACGGTGCGAAGGCCGCCCTCCAGCGTGTGTGCCGTGTCGGCGACCTCGTAGCCGAGCGCCTCGACGCTGGTCTCGAGCATCATCAGGAGGATCGGCTCGTCCTCGACCAGGAACGCCCGCTTCTTCGCAGCCACCCCGTCCCTCTCACACCCGGCCGGTCATGCGGCAGACAACTCCTTCTTTATCAAAGGCGATCGAGATCTCACCCTGGATCTCCATGGACAGAAGGCGGGTGAGCATGAGCGATCCGAACCCTCTGCGTTTCGGCTCCTCGACGGCCGGCCCTCCCCTCTCGCGCCACTCAAGCGCCAGCTGATCATTCTTGCAGGTCCAGGTCACGATCACCTTTCCCTCCTGATTCGAGAGAGCGCCATACTTCGCCGCGTTCGTCGCCAGTTCGTGAAGCGCCATGGCGAAAGACTGCGTCTTCTTCGCATCGAGCTCGATGCGAGGGCCGTGCAGCGTGAACCGGTCGTCGCCCTTCTCGTCGAGACCGAACGGCGTGAGCGCCAGGCGCAGAACGGTCCCAAGATCCGTCGGCCGCCACTCCGCCTTGGTGAGGAGGCTGTGAACGCCGGACAGCGCCTGAATGCGGCCGATGAAGTCCTCATAGGCGGTCTCATGCCCAGGCAGCCTGCGCAGCGAATGCGAGGCGATCGCCTGCACGGTCTGCAGCGTGTTCTTCACACGATGGTTCAGCTCCTTGGCGAGCAGGTCGGCATGCTCCTTCGCCAGCTTGAGATCGTGGACATCGGTGCAGGTGCCGAGCCAGCGGACGATGCTGCCCTCTCCGTCCCGAACCGGCAGGGCCCGACCAATCGTCCATCGGTAGACACCGGTGTGGTGGCGCAAACGGTACTCGACCTCATAGGGCTCTCCGGTCGCGAGGCTGTGCCGCCAGCGCTGCCAGGCTTCGCCTTGATCATCAGGATGGAAGAGATCGCTCCATCCCTCGCCGTCCGTCGACCCTTCGGGCACGCCGGTGAACTCGTACCAGCGGGCATTGTAGAAGTCGTGATGGCCGTCCGGCCGCGTCGCCCAGACGATCTGCGGCATCGCTTCGGTCATTGTCCGGAACTCCGCTTCGCGGCGAGCGAGTTCGAGTGCCTGCTCCTTTCGATGAGTGATGTCGTCGGCGACCGAGACGCAGTGGACAGGCTCGCCAGAGCTGCCTTGCAGCAAGCGGACGTGGAGGCTGACCCAGATCAGCGCGCCGTCCTTGCGGAAGTAGCGCTTCTCGATCGAGTAACGTTCCGTCTTGCCGGCCTTTAGGTCCTCGAAGCGGCTCAGGTCCGCATCGAGGTCGTCAGGATGGGTGACGTCCTGAAACGTCATCTCTCGAAGCTCATCCTCAGCGTAACCGAGAATCTCGCAGAAGCGGTCATTGGCTCGCAACCAGCCGCCGTCGAGGCCGATATGGGCGATCCCGACCGCGGCTGTCTGAAAGGTTGCAGCGAACAGCGCCTCGGTCGCCTGCTTGCCTCTCAAGTCGCGGACCTCGATGATCGTGCCGACCGGCAGGTCTTCTTCGTCCCGCAACGGGCTGGCGGTGAAGGCGACCGGGTAGAAGCTCCCGTCCTTGTGGATGAAGACCTCCTCGCCCTGCTCGCGCATGTTCTCGGGGAAGGCCTGGTCGATCGGACACTCTTCGAGGGGGTAAGGTGAGCCGTCCGGCCGTGTGTGATGCACGACGTCGTGGAGCGGCCGGCCTTTCGTTTCGGCGAGCGAATAGCCGGTCAGCGCCTCCGCGGCGGGATTCATGTAGATGCAGTGCTGGCGCTCATCCATGATGAACATGGCGAGCGTCGCGTTCTCGCAGACCGCCTGCCAGAGACCGATCCGGTCGAGTGAGCCCGGCAAGCCGTCGCGACTTGAGGACGGGGAAGCGGGACGTGCAGGCCGGGTGCTATCCATGAGGGTCCGTAACGAGAAATCCGTGCTGGTTCTGCGTTCTCGCGGAAGGGCTTAGATCGCGCAAGGCAGCTGTCCGCCGCACGGCGCGGAGCTTCGGGCCGCTTTTGCTGAGGCGGCAAAGGCAGGATGACGGTCCGGACGATCTTGCTCGAACCGCTAGGTTCGAGACATCGCGGCCCCAGAGAGGAGGCCCCTCATGGCTCGCCCCACTCCACACAGACGATCAGCGTATGAAGGGCTTGTCTCGCGATCGTGGTGCTCACGGGTGAAGCCATTGAGAGACGCCGCGCTTCAGTCGCCGCTTAGTCGCATTGGCAATCGCCGCAGAGTCGGCAGAACCACTTCCGCGCCATTGTGCAGGGCGGGAAGTTCGGCGCCAGAGAGCATCTGTCCGCAGGACGTAGAGGATTGCAGGGAGCCGCCCAAGAGAGCGGCCCGAGACGCCGGAGACACCTGGAGCGGGGGAACCCGGTAGCCGCTCGTCCTGTTCCGTCCGTCCGCACACTATGGAAAGCTCTCATGACCTCCAAGCTCTTTCTCAGCGCCGGCGCGACCGTTGCGCTGCTCGCAAGCCCCGCTCTCGCGCAGCCCCTGACGGCGCCCGAAGCGCCTTCCGCCGATGCCGTCGTCACGGAAACGCTGAGCGTGCCCGATATCGCCGACCTCGCCATGCCCGAGGACCGGGAGGGCGAGTATGCAGAGGTCAATGGCGCCCGCATCTTCTACGAGGTGAGCGGCGAAGGGCCTGCCATGGTGCTCCTGCACGGTTATCCTCTGTCGGGCGCTCTCTTCTCCCGCGTCCGCGATGCTCTCGATGACGACTTCACCGTCATCACCATGGATCATCGCGGCTATGGCAAGAGCGACGTCCCGGATGTGCCGGACACGATCGAAACCTATGCGAACGATGCCCTGTCCGTCCTCGAAGCGCTGGAGATTGACCGCGCGATCATCGGCGGTATGTCGATGGGCGGCCCGATCGTCCTGTCCATGTACGAGCAGGATCCGGACCGGTTCAGCGGCCTCGTCCTGATCGACACGACAGCCGCAGCCGCGACGCCGGCCGAGGCAGGCCTCTGGCGCGGCGTCGAGCAGGTGATAGCGGATAAGGGAATGGCGCCGATCTATCCCGCGCTCCTGCCCGACATGCTGTCCGGCGAGACGCGGCTCAACGAACCGCAGGTCGGCGACTATCTGACCGAGGTGATGAAGGCCGCGACCGCCGAGGCGGGACGCGGCGGCGCCATTGCCCTGGCCGAGCGGCCCGACCGGACGGCGCTGCTGGAAGAGATCGACGTGCCCGCCCTGGTTCTCGTCGGGCAGGAGGACGCGCTCTACGCGATGCAGACCTCCTATGACATGATGAAGAAGCTGCCGCGGGGCGAGCTGGCCATCATTCCGGGCGCCTCGCATGCCGCGATCTTCGAGAAGGCAGGGGAGAGCGCGGCCGCGATCTCGAACTGGGCGGGAGCCAATTTCGAGGTGAATGAAGACCGGTAAGCGCGGGATGGGGCGGCCCCGACGGCCGCCCCGGATGACGCTTCGGTGAAATCTTGCATCTTCACAGGCCAGCGCCTTGCGTCGGGATGATGGATGGTTCTGTCTGGACTGGCATGCTTCCCGGCGTGCCAGGGGCTTTCGTCCGAACCTTCGGAACCTTGCAGCGGGGGCCCCCTGCCCCGAGGCGCCTACCGCCCGTGTGAGACAGACTCCGCATCCTTGAGGCCGAGCCGGCTCAGCGCGAAGGCATTAAGATGCGCCCGCGAGTCAGAGTCTGCCTCGCTTCGGTTGCCGCTGCAGCACCTTTAGGCCCTCTGCCCGCCGGATGCGCCCGACCCGCTTGCGGTTCACCCGCCAGCCTGCGTCCCGCAGGAGGGCGGGGATCCGCCGGTTCCCATACCGCCCGTACCACCGTGAGGCCAGCTCGATGATATAGGCCCTTAGCGCTTCCTCGTCGTCTCTGCTCCGCGACGCCTTCCGCTGCGTCGACCGGTGCTGGCGAAGAACCGAGAGGCGCGATGTCAGCCGACAGCAGCCAACGAGGCATGGAGCCTGGACTTCGTCCACAACCAGCTGGTGAGCGGGCACAAGATTGGAGTGCTTACCGTGATCGATGTCTTCACCCGGGAATGCCTGGCGATCGAGGTCGGCTACTGGCTTCGGGGCGAGAACCTCGCCGAGGTGCTGAACCGCCTCGTCCGTTTGCGCAGTACACTGGAGGCCCTGTTCGCCGACAACAGCCTGCGCCGGACTTGATCCGGGGGTGCAGAGTTCACCGGGCAGATCGCCCGTCTCTGGGCCTACCACCACAAGGCCCGCCTTGACTTCTCGAGACCAGCGACCCCGACCGATAATGCGCACAATGGGTCGCTCCGGGACGAGTGCCTGAACGGTCACTGGTTCGAGATGCTGCCCGAAGCACGAAAGCAGATCGAGAGCTGGCGGATCGGTTACAATGAGAGCCGGCCTCACATGGTCTTCGGTAACCTCGCCCCTGCGCGATACGCTTTGCAGACTGGGCGATCCGTGTGAGCCGATGAAACTATCAGCTCCCGGAAACTAACGCTGACCCTGGACCACCAAACCTAAGCGCCGTCCGAACATATCGTCCGGACGACTCAGAAAGGGGGGTGAGGCGCTTGGGTCTGGTGGTCCGGTTCCAGGGTTAGTTTCCGGGGGCTGATGATTCTATCGTCTCACATGGTT
>JACLAD010003130.1_pt1 | contig 16884 bp, 18 predicted proteins | sample 8027901 | NCBI WGS metagenome assembly JACLAD01 (sample SAMN15725071, study PRJNA655200) | protist metagenome | isolation source: fluorescence activated cell sorting (FACS) single amplified genomes of... | place: Spain: Blaines Bay Microbial Observatory, Mediterranean Sea | collected 2016-07-05 | reverse complement strand
TGCTCAATCCCATTTTCTTCAAGCATCTGCTCAATCCCACCGGTACGATTGCACTTTGGGCAGTAGATGCGTGTACGTCGATCCAGAGCCAGCACGGCAACGGGTTTGTTTGCGTTGAAGTGAAAAGGACAGCGGGTGGTGTAGCTGAAGCCCTCGGAGACGGCTCCTTTTTTCAAAGTCAGCTGGACTGCCACTCCTGGACCGTACTTCTGACGTAGGAGGGCTAGGACAGTTTCCCGTGGAGTCCGCTCTAATTCTTCGAGAAGATCCGGCAGTAATTCAAATTCTTGATCAGAGGCAGGAACTTCCGTTCCGACCCCATCTAGGTTCATAGAGAGTTGTGTCATTAGAGAATAATAGGCAAGCAGACCGTCGATGCTCAGGCGATCTGCTAGATTTTTAGAATATTCAACTAGCCAGGATTGTTGTTGCTAGAAGAATGATCTTGTGAAGAGGTACCATCACTTTGATGGTGGATCCTGCGGAGTCTCTAAAGGCCAGTGCTGCTTGATCACCAGATAGTCACGATCGTTGAGATCTACTTCTGCAGTCATTCGACATTGAAGTAGATTCTCCAACTGGATCTTGCCTGAGGCTTCCGGCAAGAGACTCCTAATAAGTCGTGCCAATTTAGAACGGGAACCACGTTTCTGCTTTGGACAACTGTACTGAATTGGATCGTCCTGGGGCGCATCGACTGGATAGAAAACAAAGTCGAGGTAGTCGACAGTCTCTTCTGTTTCAGGATTCAGCCATTGCCGACTCTTGTATTGCTCAAGCTCCAATGTGTAGGTGCCTGGAGGCAACTCATCAACAAGATCAAATTCCATCTTCACAGGCTACCCCCGCTTATTTGATGACCAGGATGCCAGACGATTACCCCACAGTTAGGACAACGTTCATCGGCACACGGCTCATTACAATTTGGGCAGGTAATTTCTGAGGGAGGTTCGGTATCGAAGGCAACCAGAACAGGGATGTGTTCGGCAGGTTGAGATTTATCAGATAGAATAGAGAATCTATTCTCTGTTGCCGGTGCTTTTACACCGTTCTCAAATTCGTAGATCAACATATTTGTTCTCAGGGTTTGGCCCACCCCAACCGCAAGGACCGGCTCCAAGAGCTTGTTAAACAAGTCTGTTGGAGTTATCTTGCTGTCGTCCGGCATTTGACAGTAGCTGTAACTACTGTCAGCGCCTTCAGGTGAGGCCGGGTTGTGTAAGCCTGATCCCCCTTCTTGATGATGTAAGGGATCAGGCGACTGCGAGCTTTTCAGCCCAGATATCGCGGCAACTCTCACCGCAATAATTCTTCTACAAATTTAGATTTCTGTTGTCTGGGAACATGCTGGTCTATCATCGCGACGATTCGGTGGTTCACGAGTACGTTCAACTGACATCCCCATCTTTCTGTGACAGAAAGATTCCAAGTTCTGCCAATCTAGATATCTACGCTCCTAGAAATTTCGATTTGATATTCGGTAGTGAGAAAAGTACAACGTGTCATTGTTTCACGACGCTACTGTTCCCGATTTCCAGCTAGTCTTTCTGTTCCTCTTATTACTTGTACTGAGCCTGTCACCTACCCTGCTGAGGTAGAAAAAGCTTGCTAGACCAGAATTTACCAGGGGAAAGCTGTCAATTTAGCTCTTGAGGAGGTTGAGATGTGGAAATAAAGACATTGCGGAGTCCCAAACAAATTATCCAGGTAGTATCTGCTTCCTGGAGGGGGTGTTAAAGGGCAATATATAAACCTATCCAACTTTAACCGCCTTGGAATAACGTCAAAAAATCATGTTTTGTTAGCACCCAAACTGTGATTCGAAGAGTGATAGTTTTTGTAGGCCTGCACCCAAATACCTCCAAACATCCGAATTTACTACTCCTCTAGGACTCCTGCATCTACCATCCCGCGGTAGAGCATTTCGTAAGTACATTGGCTGAGACTTAAACGTTCACGACGAGCAACTCGCCTCAAAGCTGTCATTAAATCTGGATGGACTCTAACAGAGAGGTGAGGTCTTTTCCCCCGCCAAACTTTTAATTCCAACTTCTGCATCAGCTTTTCTTCCTTATTTGCCGATCGACTCACCGTCCATCCTTCATTGCTTTTTCCAACATGCTCTCTACTTCAGTCCTAGCGATAAATGTTCTGCCACCAATCTTGATCCGACGGAGGCGTTGCTGGCTCAGCCAGTTATTGATCGTATTTCGGCTGAGCCTCAAAGCATCTGCAGCTTCTGAAACCGTCATTAGGCGATGTGTTTCTTGATACATCAGAATTCTCTTGAAATTAGTTTTAGACTAAAATAGTCTCATAAAACTTTTTTAGTTTCACGCATTCTACTGTATTTTCTTTCTCTGTCAAGAGGTAGATAGAATGGGAAGACCGATAGGCAAACCATCGCATGAGCTCCCTCCTGCGGCGCAAAGACTTGATGAAGCAATAAAAGAAATGGAGATCAGCCGCAAAGATTTTGCGGAAAGACTGGGAATGTCTCCTAGCGGGTTTCGATCAATTTTTCAAAAAGGAGCAAAGATCTCTACTGTGTTAGCTAAGGCGATTGAATGTGAGTTTCAGATTAATCATCGCTGGTTGCTGGATGGTGAGGAGCCAAAGTACGTTGAGCGGTTTAATCGACTTTATCCCAGTGAGCATTGGCTGTTGGAATTTGCTTCACCCACAGATTACCCATCGCCAGCCACAATGGTGGATATTCCGTTGACTCTTGCAGCACTATACTTTCAAAGGATTTTAATCAGATTCACGAGACAACTGTCTTGGAGTCGGCTTCAAAATCACGAGATGATGAATGAAGTAGTCAAATGGCAGAAAAATATTCCACAACGTTTGAAAAAAGATTGGAAAGAATTGAAGCAAGCCGTACCTGTGAAAAGTAGTTATGAGGAACTACTTTCAGGTATCGATCGAGATGCTGTGCCAAAGGATCAACTAAAGCAGTGGAATACTGCACGATACTACTTTATGGATCTAATTATAACCGGTGTTGGCAAAAGACCTTCATCAGAAAGTGCAGATCTTCATTATGATGTAGATCAAGATTGGATTGATCAGCGCAGGAATGATTTCCAAGGCGAATGGCGAACACTGTGCGACAAAGTTTCAACTGTTTTGAATGAATCAGAAGATGGATTAATTCGTAGTGACTGAGTTAATTCTTTTCAACAAACATTGAAAAACCAGGAGGTACTATGGGACTAGAGATTGAGTGTCCAAAGTGCGGTCATTGGAACTCAGAAAGTACAAGCATCTGTAAGGGTCGGTTTCGGCGTGGGCCTAACAAAGGCAAAGCATGTGAATTTGCCCGACTGAAAAAAGAGCCGAATAAAAACTACCGCATTGAATATCGGCAAGGTGGCAAGAAAATTAGAGAGTCAATTGGGCCGTCCAAGGCAGCGGCTGTGGCCCGTCTACTGGAGGTGAAGAAGGCTCAGGTTGAAGACAGACATATTGAGCGCGATAAAAATTCGATGGTGACGCTTGAGCAATTGTTTGATTGGTTTCTTGCCTTGGAGGAAATCAAGAAGCTGGACAGTTATGCTCGAATGAAGGTCCAACTCAAAGCTTTGCGACGGCTGCTCATTCTACAGCAACTGATCAGAGATTTGACGATTGCACAGCTAGAAAATTTTGTGCATAAACGGCTACAAGAACCTTCTCCAAACAGGATTGGCAAAACCATTGCGCCGAAGACAGCAAAAGAAGAAATTAGCCTGCTGCGCAACATTCTCAACCGTGCATTGAGGCATGAGATCATTAGTAAGATTCCTGTCGCTTATTTCCCCTCGGTCAAAGTTGATAATGTCCGAAAGCGAATTTTTACTGACGATGAATATCAGCGCCTCCTAAAGGCATGCCCAGTATGGTTGCGCCGCATAGTGATCATGGCGTATTGGACGGGAATGCGTCAGACAGAAGTTATCCACTTAGAGTGGAATGCGGTTGATTTGAAGGCAGGGTTCATACGCCTGAAGGCATCACAGACTAAGACTGATGAGGCTCGCTCTGTTCGGCTATCACCCCAGGTCATTCAAATGATGAAAGAAATACCCAGAACACTGCACACCAGACATGTCTTTCTGTCGGTCACCCAAAAGCCAATTCTTCGGTGGGGTTCCTACCAGAAGAAGGTTTGGAACGAGTCTTTAAACAGGGCAGGAATTGAGGATGCTGTTTTTCATGATATGCGACACGACTTTGTCACTAAGGCAATGCGCAGAGGGAATCCTGCCTATTTAGTGATGAAGCAAGTAGGACACAAGTCTGATGCGATGCTACGAAGGTATCAACTCATTGATGAGCGTGATTTGTTTGAATTCAAGTTCTCGTCAGAGCCCCAAAAACTCACTGAAACAAGTTGATTTTTACGTGGGCGTATACGTGGGCAACAGCCGATTTAGAGGGGGCAAATCGAGGTAAAAAACAGTAAGAGAGAAAGAGGGAAAATTAGCCTTTAGGCCAGATGAATCAAAGGCTAGAAGTAAGTCGGAGTAAGTTGAGGGAATTGTAAGTAAAGTTGCAATGTGGTGGAGGCAAGGAGGATCGAACTCCTGACCTCAACGCTGCCAGCGTTGCGCTCTCCCAGCTGAGCTATGCCCCCACGTAGAGTTTGGTCGGAACCTAATGAGCAGGTCATTTTTGGAAGTGGCGTCCCCAAGGGGATTCGAACCCCTGTTACCGCCGTGAAAGGGCGATGTCCTAGGCCTCTAGACGATGGGGACCTGCTGAAGGCTCAGAAAGCCCTTAAATATAAATTCCTCCCCAAAAGCTGTCAACTCTCTTTTTGTGAAGCTGCGTACTTTTTCATTAAGAAGGAATCACACTCCTTGAAAAAACGGACGATTTCTTCTGCCAAAACCGGAGAAATTCCGGACACTTGCCGCAACTCCTCCACACTCGCCTCTCGCACCCGTTTCAAGCTGCCAAAGTGTTTGAGCAGAGCTCGCTTGCGTCGATTTCCTACTCCAGGGATTTCATCTAGCAGAGATTTTAGATTGTCTTGCCGCTTGAGCTTGCGCTGAAACTCAATGGCAAAGCGGTGCGCTTCATCACGGATATTCTGTAGGAAGTAGAGTACCGAAGAGTGGCGCTGAAGTCTGATCTCATTCTTTTGATTGGGTTTGACAACATATTCGTAGTCTTCATCATTGCCGCGAGTCACTCCTCGCCTGCGTTCCGAACGTCCCTTGGCCAGACCAATGATGTCTTGTTGATGCCAGTCAATTCCTAATTTTTCCAGAACAGCCAGAGCCGCATTAAGCTGTCCCTTTCCACCGTCAATGATGATCAGATCGGGCAGAGGTTGTTGGCCGCTCAACGCACGCTGGTAGCGACGAGTTAATACTTCCTCCATACTTGCAAAATCATCCGGGCTATGAATCGTCCGTAGCTTGTACTTGCGGTAGTTCTCTTTGGCAGGCTTGTTTCCTTCCCAGCAAACCATCGAAGCAACGGTCATTTCACCGCTGAAGTGTGAAATATCAAAGCACTCCACCCGATCTGGAAGTTTTTTCAGATGAAGAAAATTCTGAACTTGCCGGAGAATCTCGCTGTCTTTAACGACTCGCCTTCTCTGTTCCTCCAGATTTGCTCGAGCGTTTTGAAAAGCTAGGCTCACCAATTCTTTTTTATGACCACGCTTGGGAACCATTAACTGAACCCTGTGACCAGCTTGCTCAGACAAAGCATCTCCCAATATTTCTTCTTCAGGATACTCAAAGGGCAGCAATACCTGGCGAGGGATACCGGTCATTTCACTGGTGTAGAGCCGATTGATGGCCTGTCCAAGTAAATTTGCATCCGAGGCTTGTTCACTCGTATCAAAGAAGAAAAAGTCTGAGCCCAACAAGCGTCCATTGCGAATGAAGAGTACCTGAACACCAGCAGTTCCAGCTTCTCGGTAGAGATTGAAGACATCTCGATCCTCTCCATCTGGTGACATCACCGTCTGTCGAGTAAAGATGCGTTGCAATGATTGAATTTGGTCACGAAGTTGGGCGGCTCGTTCAAATTCCAGCGTTTCTGAAGCGATTTGCATTCGCCTTTCGAGATCCTGCAATAGTTCCTGATCACGGCCCCTGAGGAACAATCGAACCTGGCGCACCAATTTTCCATATTCATCAATGGCCACATTTCCACGACAGGGAGCTAGGCAGCGTTTCAATTGGTAGTTGAGACAAGGACGTAAGACCTTGCTTCCATCCAGTTCCATTTTGCTGGTTCTCAACGGGAAATAGCGCAGCGCTACTCGCATCATGTGACGGGCATCCTGGGCTGAAGGATACGGTCCAAAGTATTCTGCTTTACGCTCATGACGCTCCCTCACAAGGCTCAGGCGAGGGTAGTGCTCCTGGACGCTTAGCTTGAGGTAGGGATAAGATTTGTCATCCTTGAGGGCCACGTTATAGCGTGGCTTGTGAAGTTTGATCAGTTGTTCTTCAAGCAGAAGGGCTTCTGCTTCGGTATCCGTCAGAATCCAAGTCACATCAGCAACCAACGAAACCATGATCTGAATTCGCAGGTTATGTGCGGTAGATTTTTGAAAGTAGGAGCGAATTCGATTTCGTAAAACCTTGGCCTTACCAATGTAGAGCAAATCACCAGACGCATTGCGAAACTGATAGACTCCTGGTGCTTCGGGTAGATGTTTCAGTTTCTGCCAAACTGGAGCTTTTTCTGGAGCGCGTTTCATCGAAGCAAAGCGCATTGCGATAATCCTCTGGTGATCTTCATTTTCTACCGAGTCTCTTCTTGAGCTTGCTGGCTGGATGACATAGCGTAGCGAATTCTTACGCTTTGCCAACCTTCTTTAAAATGCTGATGTTACCCAAACAACTTGCGGAACATGAACTTCAGGCCCTGCTAGCGCTGGATCATCATGAACCAAGATCTGTACTGGGATTTCATAGTGAGATCACAGAAACAGGGGTGACTTGGCTGATCCGAGTCTGGGAGCCTGATGCTGTTTCCTGTCTACTGAGATGGCCAGAAGAATTTGGATTACCTGATCTCAAGTTGGAGCAAGAACACCCTGCAAGCTTATTTGTAGGAACTTGTGAAGGGAAGACTGCTAGTGTCCCATATACGCTCCATTTCAAGTATGCCAATGGTCAAGAGCACAGTCGACTAGATCCTTATTATTTTCAGCTTTCAATCAGTAGTTACGATCAATATCTGTTTGGGCAGGGGAAACACCGCTTCCTCCATGAAAAACTCGGAGCGCATGTCGAGCAACGTGAAGGGATTGCCGGGGTACGCTTTGCAGTATGGGCACCGAACGCTAGACGAGTCAGTGTAGTTGGAGACTTCAATGGTTGGGATGGAAGAAGACACCTGCTCCACGTCTTAGGTGGTTCTGGAATCTGGGAACTCTTTGTGCCTGGAGCTCAATCCGGGCAGTGTTATAAGTTTGAACTTCTCACCCAGTCATATCAGTTACTTCTAAAGAGTGATCCTTTCGCTTTTGCCACCGAGGTTCGGCCATCAACCGCATCACGTATTCAAGAGTTTTCCGGATTTACCTGGGAAGATGAAGGCTGGCTCGAAAAACGGGAACAAACGGACTGGCTCTCTCAACCTCTGAACATCTACGAAGTACACCTCGGTTCCTGGAAGCGCGTACCCGAAGAGGAAAATCGATTCCTGAACTATCGGGAACTAGCCGAAGACCTGATCCCTTACGTCAAGCGAATGGGCTATACTCACTTGGAATTGTTGCCCATAGCAGAACACCCCTTTGATGGCTCATGGGGCTACCAGGTGACTGGATACTTTGCGCCAACATCCCGCTTTGGCCCTCCAGAAGATCTGATGTATTTCATCAATCGATGTCACCGAGAAGGATTGGGAGTGATTATCGATTGGGTGCCTGGTCATTTTCCCAAAGATGCTCACGGACTGGCCCAATTCGACGGAACAACGCTCTATGAACACGAGGATCCACGGAAGGGAGAGCACAAGGAATGGGGCACGTTGATCTTCAACTATGGTCGTCACGAAGTACGAAATTTTCTGATCAGTAATGCTCTATTTTGGTTTGAAAAATACCATATCGACGGGATTCGTGTCGATGCTGTTGCTTCGATGTTGTACCTTGACTATGATCGACCCCATGGGGAATGGATTCCCAATTCGAGTGGAGGCCGTGAAAATTTAGAGGCTATTGATTTTTTTCAGGAGTTGCACGAAACACTCTTCCACTATTTCCCTAATGTTCTTTCCATCGCTGAAGAATCAACCTCATGGGATGGGGTTACCCGTCCACCCTACCATGGCGGATTGGGCTTCAACTTCAAATGGAACATGGGCTGGATGAATGACTCACTACGCTACATGGTGTTGAATCCGGTACATCGCCCGTATCATCACCACAGGCTTAGCTTTTCGCTGGTTTACGCTTTTTCCGAAAACTTTGTACAGGCAATTTCTCATGATGAAGTCGTTCATGGCAAAGGTTCATTACTGAACAAAATGCCCGGTGATGAATGGCAGAAGCGTGCTCATCTCCGCCTTTATCTTTGTTATCAGTTTGGACATCCTGGAAAAAAACTACTTTTCATGGGGAGCGAGTTCGGACAATGGAGGGAATGGTCAGAAGCACAGAGTTTGGACTGGCACCTGCTAGTTAACCCTGTTCACCAACAATTGCAAAACTTCTCTCGCAGACTCAATTGGTTTTACAGAGAACACCCGGCACTTTACAGCAATGATCGAGATTGGCAGGGTTTCGAGTGGATTGATCTTAGCGATACCCAACACAGCATATTTTCATTCTTACGGCGCAGCGCAAAGGGTATTGAATCCCCGTTAATATTTGTTTACAACTTCACTCCTGTTCCCCGAACTTACTACCGGGTAGGATTTCCAGAAGTAGGAACCTACCGCAAATCACTTGATTCAGACGCTCCCGAATATGGAGGCTCAGGATTCAATCAACAGGAAACCATCGTTGCTGAAGAAGCAATTTGGCAAGGGCAAGGTGCCAGTGCACATCTGGATTTACCCCCACTTGGATGCCTAATCTGGCAACGCATTCACTGAGTCATTGACGAACCAAGGATCGGGCTCGTCAGAATTGAATCGTACAACATCGGATTCCCTTGATAGCAGACATTGGATTCCACCGTTCACCGAGACTACCATGAAAGAAAACCTAGCCTCGCTTTCCAACTCACCAACAACAAGCCGTCGGCTGGATCAAGATTCCTTGACCAGAGAATACATCGACAGTCTACGATCAGAAATTACAGAACTACGTCGCCAACTTCAGACCGCCTCTACTGAAAAAAACCAATTACTACAACTCATTCTTGGACAAGCTTCGCTGAATCCAGTCGCAAATCAGCCATCAACCAGTCCACCTGTCCAACGCACTAAACCCCTGGAGCGGACAGATGATTTGCAGGGGAGTTTACCTATTCCAACAACAGCGCCTACAGTTGAAACAACTTCAGTAAAAACTCCTCCTCCAAAGGCAGCCATTCCCAAAAAAGAAAAGAGGGAGGCTCCAATCTGGCAACCAGTTAGAAGAGCCAAAGCCTTTGCGGATGAAGTCCCCGTTCCGCTTTTGGTGAGACGCTATGTTCAAGAGGTCAACAATCACCGGATTCCAATTGGTCATGCTGAGTTACGTCCAATGTGGGAGTGGCTACAGTGGCAGGGAATGGTTTTAGATCGACAGAATCGCGAGTCTGCACGAGAAACACTCAAGCGGATGCGCAAGCAACTGAAGAACTAAAGGGAACTCTCAGCGTTTTTGCCAGATCCAGTAAATTAGGATCAGACCAAAAACTAGGGGCTCTAGCCCGGGTAAGTCTTGCCAGGAAGGGGGCAGGTTCATACGAATCAGTGCAAGTAGTTGAGGCAGAAAGCGGACCAGAGCTGCACCACAGAGTAGGCCCAATAGATTGCTAGAGCCCAACAAACCAATGAGCAAAATCTCGAGCGAGAGTGTCAATGGGAAGGCTTCAGGAGACAAATACTGAAGCTGCCAAGCCAGTAAAATTCCTGAGAGGGCTGCGATGCCTCCGCTCCAGACTAATGCTTGCTGTCGGGCTTGTTGTGGATTAATTCCTAGGCACATCGCTTGTGAGCTATCCTTACTAGCTCGCCAACAACGGCCAATTGTACTGTTTTTCAGTAGCTGCCAGCAGAGCCAAGCTCCTGCTAGAGTCAGCAAACTCATCCAGTAACCCCAATGTTGGTCTGTACTGCTCTTCAGAAATTCAGGTGTGTCGACAGAGATACCACTGTATCCACCGGTCCAATTCTCTGCGAGTAGCAACAACTCTTGAATCAACAAGGCGGCAACCAGCGTCGAAACCGTCAGACTAGTGCCCTGTAGTCGTTCCGTAGTCCAGCCCAGTAACCAGCCACTCATTGCACCAAGAGAGACCCCAATCAACAAGGAAAGCCACCATGCTCCACCAACTTGGAGTGTCAGCGCACTACCATAAGCGCCAATTGCCAGCCAAGCTGAATGGCCCAAGCTGACAAGACCTACCTCTTTGGATAGGAGCTTCAGGCTCAGTCCAGCGAGCGCGTAGATCAGCCATGTTTGAGCTTCGGACAGCCAGAAGGAAGATGCCCACCATGGAATAGTCAAAAGGGCAGCAAAACCGATGAACGCCCCCAATCGCATCAGGATTTTCCTGAGAACACAATCGCTGCTGAACCGATTCTGCTAGAACCTCTAAACCACAGCCAGAGCAGTAAAATTAAGTAACTGACCAGATCTCTTGATACATACGGGAACCAAGCTGCAGAAAGTTGTTCTGTAATTCCAAGCAGTAAGCCACCAAAAACAGCACCCGCAACATTCCCAAAGCCAAACAAAACAGCAGCAGCAAAGGCCTTAATACTCAGCCAGCCCAACTCAGGATGAACCAATGAAAGTGGAGCCAGCAGTATCCCTCCTAGTGCTGCGAGGGTTGCGCTCAGCCCCCAAACCAAGGCTTCCATACGTTTGCGTGACACCCCAGAAGCCTGTGCCATCCAGTAATCTTGTGCAAGAGCTCGAAGGCCTAATCCTATCCTGCTGTGATAGAGCAGCCACCATATCGCCAACCAGGCGATCAGGCTGCCCATCAATACGCTAAGCTGAGCACCACTGATCACCAAAACTTGCCACGTAAACAACTGTTGTTCATAAGGATTCGGAAAGGAAAGCGGTGCAGGACCCCAGAGCATGGTTGCAAGAGAGCGTAGAACAAAGCCCAGTCCCAACGTCAGTAGAATCACAGAGATTGGGTTCTCTCTGGGCAAAGTGGACAGTAGTCCTAGCTGTAGCAGCGAACCACACAGAAATAGTAGCAGCAGGCTGAGCAGTAACGCACCTGACCAAGGAACTCCCCATAGTTGGAGTTGCATGCCAAGGTAAGCACCCAGCATGAGCAGATCCCCTTGAGCGAAGTTGATTTGCCGAGTTGCACGATAAATCAGGACAAAACCCAAGGCAATTAGACTGTAGGTACAGCCCTGGACTAATCCTCCTAATAGTGTCTGAAGTAGCATGGACTCATGGAATAGATGTGGCAAAGAAGCCACCTAGATACAGAAAACCAATCCTCTCGCACACAAGGAGATTTGCATGGATGTGATTGCCTTTCGTGAAGCATGGCCAACCTTACGTGGCACTAGTCTTCCTTTGGAGCCCGACAGTTGGCTCCTGCACATCCCCAATGGACACCCTCTTCAGACAGAGATCCCAGCAGAGACACTTTGTCGTTGGATACAGCAGGAGATCCAGGAATCAGAGACGCTCTTTGTCTTACGTACTAGAAGTCTGGTTGCCGAATGGTTACCTGAAAAACCAGCATGCGCCTACCAAGAACTTCTAGAAATCCAGCAAGACAATATTAGAGGATGTGTATGGAAAACAATGGCAGACCCCATTGCAATTCAGCAGCAACTGCTTGGGAACTCCCAGTTGGAAACCATCGCCATGGCTCATCAAGCTGTCCTACAGAGCCCGCATTTGCCATTGAAACTTCAAGAGCTAAGGATTCCCAAGCCCTGGGGCTATGAAGGGTGGTACACGGGTGTCGAGCAAAGAGGGGTGAACAGCTTCATTGATGAACAGGGTTCAACTGAGTTGCCGTACGCACTGAATCTTTTTCCAGAGTCTTTGCTGGCTCACCAAGAACCTCCGCTCATATTGTTGAAAACCCTGAATCCAGTCCCAGAAATTATCTTAGGGGATCTATATCTCGAATTACATCAGGAAAAATGGGAAGTCTACATTGTTACAGCGATTGATGAAACGGCTTGGCCAGATGGAGTCGGACAAGTAAGAGCCGGACTGCATCCGGAACTCCTGAAAACTTATCAGCAGCAACATGGTGACGATTGGTGGTCTGCGTATCGGAAAGACTTCAGAAGAGCCATTCAAAACTATGAAACTTTGCGTAGAAAGCTGGATGAACGCTTAGACCAAGAAAGAAGCCAACGTGGTTATGGATTGAATCAAGCGCTTAGTACTGAAGAAATGAAGGAATTGCTCTCAACCATCCCAGAACATCTTCAGCAAGAAGAAACCAAACTCAGGCTTGCAGCAGAGGCTTACGTTGGGTCATATCCAGTGCGTGTCGGGGATGTGGTGTCTTTTCCAACCTGGCAAATGCACTCTCTGCAACACGGAGTGAGAGTTATTGAATTTCAGACTCCCCACTATGAACGGATGATCGTGATGTTTGGCCAGAAGGCATTGACCCAAGATCATTGGAATACTGAAGAAGCCCTCGCTGGGATGAAACCTGAAGTATATCAACCACCACAACCCGAACTGATCTGGCAACAAGATGGAGTTCGTTGTGAACGAGTAGTCGATTTTCCGGACTTTGATGCCTTCCGAATTTGTGTCCCATCTGGACAACGTGTCCGACTTGAAGGGAAAGGGAACTACCAACTATTGATGGGTGTAGAAGGATATGGCCAGTTGTTGGTCGGTGGTGAGAGTTGTGGGACAGTTCGACACGAAGAAGGCTGGATGATTCCAGCGGTGGCTGACGATTGTTGGTTGGAAAGCAGAGGAACTGGAGATTTGATCTGCCTACAAGCGATCCCCAAGAGTAGCTAGCGGCTTGATTGCACAAGCAAAGGGTTTGGCTTCAACTGATAACTGACGATCACTTCATCACGACCGTCTACCATAGGAAGGGCAAATGTCTGGGTAATGAATCCATTGGCCACAATCGTCACGTGGTGTGAGGTTGGCTCAACACGCAGAGTCACTTCCCCGAGTTGATTGGTGAACCACTGGTATTCTGGATAGCTCTGCAAGGAAACAAACGCTCGCTCCAAAGGTAGTTGATCCGCATCACGCACTTGGATACGATAGGAGGTTTTTGTTTCTTCGCCCAAATTAGCTGCTGCCTGAACGGGCTGAGCTCCAGTTCCAGCAGCATTCGCCAACTTTTCCCACCATGAGTCCCCAATCCAGAATCCGCCACAAAGCAGCAATCCGCAGATAGTTAGAATTGGTAAAAAGTAGGTTTGTTTAAGTTTCATCTGATCTCGTTAGCAGTCTTGAAATTGAAATCGTGCAGAAAAAATGCGAGAAGCATGCCCATTTGGATTCGGCTTTTTTGCGTTGATGTCTACATTTATTGCAAGACATTTGCTGACTATCTTTTAGACATTTGGCACAGTTTGAAAAACTAGATGCCACCGTACTCTGAGACCATGAAATATAATTTTGTCTGTCTACTGCTTGCCTCTGCGCTTCTGATTGTAGCTACCGATCCAGCGTGGGGCGATTCGCGCTGGCGTTACGGATATTCTACACAAGAACTTCGATCCAACGAAGGATACAATAAGTATCTCAAAGATCGATATGGAGCAGAAGGCATCCGCTTAGATGGCTATTTAGTTGGTGTAATTTTCTTACGGAATTCTGGCACAGGGATTGGCCTGGAATACTCATCGACGAGCGGAAGAATCCGTTATCAAACATTGAATGGAGAAAAGCAGGAGAATACTTTGGATTTGCAAACCCTGCTGCTGCTGCTCTCCTCATACCGTGGGAATTGGGAATGGTCGGTTGGCGGTGGAGTCAATAACTTGAGCAGAACTTTCTACGGGTATCGGAGTTCATACATAACCACCGAAAATATCAAAGATCAACTTGGCACCAGAACTTCTGAAACCTTAGGAACCACAGGAATCCTGCAAGGACTTTATCATCTATTCAATAGCAGACTGCAGTGGTCTGTGGGAGCCCGCTACATCATCGCTGAAAATGAGATTGATTCGAATGATATCAGACCGGGCCACAATGCAAAGAGTGTCCAGGAAACACAGAATTTTGACCTGGGGGGACTAGCTTTGTTGACGGCTCTAACCTATCGCTTCTAGGAATTAAATGTGCCCCTTGACTCGCCGAAATCTTTTGATTGGAGGTTCGGGATTCTTCCTCTTTAGCTGTGGTGATTCAGAGTCTTACACAGCCGCCAAGGACTGCTACCCGGTCACGAGCCGATATATCTTCCATTGGGGGAAAAACAGTTCGATTGTGATTGACAAAAATGCAACAAACGCCACTTATTCACTGGGTGGAAGTGTTAATGAACTCAGTTGGTTTGAAACGGGCGTAAACGCTTGGGCTAACACACTCAATGAAATTGGTATCAGCGTCTCTTTCAGCACAAGCTCACCAGATGTGAAGGTTTATTGGCTCAACTCCACACAGATGCTGGCAAAAGCTGGAAATTCTTACGTGTTAGGGCAAGCCACCACGGAAAAAGAAATCTATATGCTCAAGGGCCAGGATCAAACAGCAACAACTGCGGTTGCCACACACGAATTTGGACACATGTTGGGTATCTGGAGCCATAGTTTTGACAGCAACGACTTGATGTATCCCTATTTGAACTCTACCAGCCTGAGCAACAGGGACAAACGAACCCTAGTCGATTTTCTTTATGAACTCAGTCCAGACTTTGATCTACACGATGTAGCAGGTCCCTTGGTTCATTCGTCGACAGGGGTCAGCATACCACATTATGTCAGTTCACTCACAACCAATGGCTGTCAAATCCACACTTCCACTGGATAAATGGACTTTGACATCCCTGAGACCATGGAACTCTAGATGAAGTCACTCCGTAATTTTCTCGGATTCCTCATTTTTAGCTCAACTTTTCTTATTTTGGGCTGTGCTTCAGACCAAACTCCTGCAAAGAATGACTCCACTAAAAACACAGCCGATGTTTTAAACAAGCAAATATCCATTTTACTGAATTCCCAAAAAGCCACTTGGTTAGACTCAGCAGTTCCAAGCACTTCGGTGCTGCCATCTTCACAAAGCAATCTGAATTTAGAGCCTGGGAATTCTGTGCAACTTGATTTAACCCTGCAGAACAATCCCACACAGAATTTTGATTTGTTGCTGCGTTTTGGTGATGGAAAGGTTGGCTATTATGAATTCACTGGTCTGAGCCCAAGCATCCTCCCGGGAGGGAATTGGATCTCATTGAAGTTAGAGGCGCCAGAAACTATTTGTGATTCCCTCTTTCCAATTCCACATGTTGTTTCACTAAATTTTCTGACAATCGAGGCGGGAAATACAAGTGACGTACAGACGGTTCTAGTCAACCTGAACTGCAGTATGACGATCCAATGAAGACAAAAGACTGAGGCTTGAGGGGTTAGAGTAAGCCAAAGTGAAACTATGTTTTACTCTGGTATCTCTTTGGTTAGAGTCGAAGATTTTCGGCGACCACCAAACCAGCGCGATTTTTCTAACTTCTCCAAGACTTTCAGCACTGGACCAACAGCCCAGGGGCATTTGTGACGCCCCCAGTTCAAAATGCGTCGTGCTGTCTTGTTTCTGGGTAGGATAATGGCCAGCCCAGAGGTGAAAGAGACCAGCCCCAGCGGCAACGGTAGGGGCACAATCATGATTCCCAAGAGGATCAGCGACCATCCTAAAGCTAGCCAGGCAATATTCGTCCAAATCATTGGAAGTAAAAGCTTATTTTTTTATTGGTAAAAATGGTCAGCCTTCCTATGGAACTTGCCTCAGTTCGCTATCCAAGCTTCTAGTGAGAGGCCAAAATTTTTTGTCCGCACAGTTCTGACTACTATTTTAAGAAGGAGCAAGCGTTATGTTCAAGAAATTCTTAGCGGCTAGTCTGGCTGCCCTGATTTTGGCTACTTCCAACCTCCTGGCTGCTAATGCCAGTGGAGTAGGATTTATGGAGCCAATTTTAGCAAGCAGGTGAAGATCTGTAAGGATATGAATCACCTTCTGTTTCAGGGTAATACAATCCCCAAGATATTCACTCATCTCAAATCGGGGTTGGCTATACGTCAACGACTCTAACTGCTAATGCTGACATGATCCCCGTCAACATCAACGACGCTTACATTATTGATTCATATTAAAGTCTTGGTAGTAAACTAACAACTCAGCTTGTATCTGGTTTTTTTATTGGACAATGAATCAAATATCAGTTGGTCTCTAGGGCCTGTCATCAATTTAGCCAGATGACCGCAACTACCCAGTGGATAGCTCCTAGAAAAGCACAGGCTCGCTTATCGTAGCGGGTGGCAATCCCCCAGTTCTGTTTCAATTTGGCAAAGAAGTTCTCAATCAGATGTCGCCAGCGGTACTTGTCTTGGTCGAACTCCCAGGGGGCCTTTTGATTAGACTTCGGTGGAATCACTGCTTCCACCTGGTGCTCCTCCAAGCGATCCAGCAGCCTTGCTCTTGCTGCGTAGGCTTTGTCCGCTAACAGGGCCTTGATCTGATCCAAAAGAGCTTCTAGCAACACGTCCGCACCCTGCAGATCATGGGCTGGACCAGGACTGAGATGAAAACCCGTTGGATTGCCGAGGACATCGCAGGTTGCATGAATTTTGGTC
>JACLAD010008662.1_pt1 | contig 16915 bp, 12 predicted proteins | sample 8027901 | NCBI WGS metagenome assembly JACLAD01 (sample SAMN15725071, study PRJNA655200) | protist metagenome | isolation source: fluorescence activated cell sorting (FACS) single amplified genomes of... | place: Spain: Blaines Bay Microbial Observatory, Mediterranean Sea | collected 2016-07-05 | reverse complement strand
ACGTCTACACGCACAAGACCCTGTCGGGCAGCTTCACGGTCAAGAACCAGGCCCTCGAAGCCCTGCTCGAGGAAAAGGGTTGCAATGACGACGACACCTGGGCCGGCATCCTCGAAAACGAGGGCAGCGTTCAGCACCTCGACTGTCTGACCCAGGACGAAAAGGACGTCTACAAGACCGCCTTCGAACTCGACCAGCGCTGGGTCATCGAACTCGCCGCCGACCGCGCCCCCTTCATCTGCCAGTCCCAGTCGATCAACGTCTTCCTCCCCGGCGACGTCGACAAATGGGACCTCCACATGCTGCACTGGACGGCATGGGAGAAGGGCGTGAAGTCGCTCTATTACTGCCGCTCGAAGTCGGTGCAGCGCGCCGGAAAGGTCGGCATGGCGACGGGGCCTGCGGAGGGCGCCGAAGGCGCGGAGGCCATGATGCAGGCTGCTGCGCGTACGGATTATGATGAGTGTTTGGCTTGTCAGTAGTGGGGAAGGAGAAAAAGGCCGCAGAAGATGTCTGCTCAGTTGTCACCTATCTGGAAACAGTCGCCTCTTTTCGTGCTGGGCGGGACGGCCAGCTTTGGTTTAGGGGTATGGCCAATAAGGCTTATAAATTATCACCAAGCCTTTTCCGTTGTTCAAAATATAAAAATACAGACAGTGTAAACAGCGTTGAAAAGAAAATATACGAAGAGTTCTATTTCCGATATTCATCTTATAGTGGGTTCTTGAGTCGCGATTCTTGGGATCTCATATTTCTAATGCAGCATTATGGTGTGCCGACCCGGCTTCTAGATTGGACTGAAAGTCCACTTATAGCTCTCTTTTTCGCACTTGAGTCACCTGCGGCAAAAGACGCTTGTGTCTGGCTTTTCGACCCTGCCGACTGGAACCGAGGGATACTTCAAGACATAGGGGAGCATAGGAAAATATTTTCCACCTCGGATGATTTCCTCGATCAGTACCATCCCGAAAAGAGAAGCGATACGGCGCGCTCTGAACCGGTTGCAATACACGGCATGGTGAATAATGCTCGAATAAATGCGCAGAAGGGGAAGTTCGTCCTATTTGGGCAGAAGATTGAGGATTTGGAAAAATTCTCGAAGAGTAGGAAGGAAAAGTGGGTAAATACTCCCTTGGATAAAGTGGTGATACCAAAACATGCGATAGAAGCTATGCGAAGAGAATTAACAGATATGGGCGTAACCCATACCACGATATATCCAGACCTTGAGGGGCTTGCTGCAGAAATCAAACAGCGCTGGGGATTTGTTTGATGTTTGAGATTATGTCTCTGTCGGCAAAATCTGCACGTTGGTGGTTCAAGAATCGTGGTGACATTGATATGGATCCCGAATACCAACGGGCAGGAGGAATTTGGAATGATGAAGACCAGAAGTTCCTAATCGACAGTATTTTAAACGATTACGACATCCCGAAATTTTATGTCGCGGATTTTACGACAGGAGTTTCCCTGCTCAATACTGAGAGAAAGAAGTTTGCAGTAATCGATGGAAAGCAACGATTTGGATCAATATTTAGATTTTTGTCTGATGATTTGAGTCTAGCTAAGGATTTTTCTTATGTTCGTGATCCGGGAATCAAGCTGTGTGGGTTGAGATTTTCTGATATTGAGGCGCGATATCCTTCAATTGCGTCAAAAATTGAAGAATTTCCGCTTTCAGTTATGCATGTAGTCACTGATGAGCGGGAGAGAATCAACGAACTTTTTGTCAGATTGAATAAAGGACTAAAGCTTTCCGGTGCAGAAGTCCGGAACGCTATGATCGGGCCGATCCCAAAAGCAATTCGGCGCTTGGCCGAGGACGACTTTTTCAAGCGCTACGTTACTTATCCCGACCGCCGTGGTCAGAGTTTAAATATGGTTGCAAAGTTCTTACTGCTTGAGATGTACGAAGGAGCAATAGACTTAAAGAAGAGTCAGTTAGATTGGATGGTGGAGGACAATTTTGATGCAACTTATCGTGACATAGAGCCTTATGTTGAGAGGGTTGAAGAGAATATATTGGTTATGAAAGGCGTTTTTCACGAGAGGGATGAGCTTCTAAGAACGCAAGGCAATATACCAATATATTTCCTATGGATACCAACAGTAAAGAAAGCAAATAGAGTTTACATTCGGCCGTTTCTGCATGCTCTTGAGGAAGAGCTCAAGCGAGCGAGGAATATGGAAGCATCCAAACGCATGGCTGATTTGGCTTCTTATATTTTAGCGGCAAGGAATGCGAATGATTCTGGGTCAGTTCAAACTCGACTGAAGTTAATAAACGGATTGTTCTTGTCTTACCTGGAGAGCGGGAAGATTTCTCCTGTTCGGAAGTGACCCAGAGAACTGCGCCCTTCGCGCCGCAGGGCGAACCCGCGCAGCCATCCGCCGCTGATCACGGCAACAATCGCCCTCTGTGCATAGGCAAGGGGCGTCCTTCGGCCGCCGTGGCGGATGGCCTTCGGCAATCCGCCCTACGGGACGGACCGTTCCGGCCCTATCCGTCCGGGCGCATCCGGCACCATGACCCGCGTCCCCGGCAGCCCGCGATAGCGGTCCACGGGCCGCCGCCCTGTCCGGTCCCGAACCGTTGCGACGAAGTCCGGCCCCGCTCCGCCGCCCCGCGGCCTGACCGCGGGGTCCATGGCGCAAGGGCGGCGTCGTCTCGGGCGGTGCCGCGGAGGCCTTTGCCGGACGTCCGAACCCTGCCCGACGCGGCACCGCAGCAAGGAAGATCGAAGGCCGCACCCTGGGCCCCGCGGTCAAGCCGCGGGGCAGCGGGAAGAAGAGCGCACCGAGGCGTAGGGTGGATCGTGATCCACCACGGTCCCGCCGCCGGATGGTGGATCGCGGGTCCACCCGACTTGTCCCCGCCCTCTCTTGCCCGCCCATACTCCTCTCTCGCGCCGGGAGAGGGCTGTGCGGGATCCATCACCGCTCTGCCCGGCGCCGCGGAGCCTGCGTGCCCGTCACTCGTGACGGGGATGGCACGCGCCGGGCGAGCTCCGGAGGGGCCCCGGCGGGACGCTGGAGACAGCCGAAAGGGCCTCGCGCCGCGCGCGGCGAGGGTGTGGGATGCCCGAACCGAGCCGACACAGTATTCATAGACCCTCCGTCGGCACGGAAGCCGCGCGCGGGACCCTCGATTATCGCGAAACCGGCTCGGACGGGCGATGACGTGTGCGCGGAGCGCAGAGAGCAGCGCCAACGTCCCGGCGTCATGGTGGATCTCGATCCACCCTACGGCCGCTACGCGCCCGCCACCCGGCACCCCGCCCCCCGCGGAGCGATCGACGTCCAGGAGCGAGCCGGGCCTCCGGCCCGTCGCCGAAGGCGTCAGTCACCAAAAATGCGCGACGTCCAGGAGCGAGCCGACACCTCCGCTGCCGTCGCCGAAGGCGTCAGCACAAAAAAACCCGAGTGAGCCACGCCCACTCGGGTTCTTCTCGCTAAGCCTCTCGGGCCGAACTATTTGATCTCGACCAGCTCCAGATCAAATTTCAGCTCTCGCCCCGCCAGCGGGTGGTTGGCGTCGAGCGTGACCGTGTCGGCGGTGGATTCGGCGACCGTGACGGGCAGGGTCTGGCCGTCCTGGGTCTGCATGGCGAGCTGGGTGCCGGGCTCGGTGGGGATGTCGTCGGGAAGCTGGGCGCGGGGCACGGACTGGATGCGGGCTTCGTCGCGCTCGCCATAGCCCTCTTCGGGGGCGACGGTGACGGTCTTCGTCTCGCCGACTTCCATGCCGGTGATCGCCTTTTCGAGGCCGGGAATGATCTGCCCCGCGCCGAGCTGGAATTCCAGCGGGTCGCGCCCTTCGGAACTGTCGAACTTGGCGCCATTATCGGCGAAGGCGCCGGTATAGTTGACGCGGACCGTGTTGCCTGCCTGTGCTGCCTGGCTCATGGGATGTCTCTTTCTTTTCGCGTGTCCCCGGCAGGTGGGCACGACCTCGTGAGGCGCAAGGGGGGCGGGCGGCATTCGGGCTGCACAGGAAGGTGCGGGCACGGGCGGCTTTCCGCTAGCCTCTCCTCGCAGGACTGCGCGAGGGGGAGCATGGGAACGAAAGGGCGCGCCCTACGGCTGCTGGCCGATCCCGTCCGCACGGGCGGCATCGCGCGGCGCAAGATCGAGGTCTACCGGCTGCGCCGCCGCGCGGCGAGGGAGGCGGACGGCATTCTCGCCTCCTATCTCAAGGCGGGGCGGACCTGGGCGCGCTATGCGCTGTCGCACTACCTCAACGCGCAATACGGCGCGGGGCTGTCGGTCGACATGGAAAGCACCTTCTCCCTGGTGCCGAATTTCGACGGCGACCCGGTGCGCGGCCTGCCCGCCTTCCGGCGTCTGCGGGCAGCGCGGGAGGATCTGCCGCTCCTGGCGGTGACCCATCTTGGCTACCGCAAGAGCCGGTTTGCGGGGGTGCCGGTCGTCTTCATGGTGCGCGATCCGCGCGACATGATGGTCTCGGCCTATTTCCACGCGACCCGGCACAAGCACAATTTCGACGGCGACATCGGCGCCTTTCTCGCTTCCGAAGATCTCGGCGTCCCCCGGCTCCTGCGCTATTATCGCGGCTGGGGCGAGGGGCTCTCCCACTCCCCCCATCTCGTCCTGCGCTATGAGGACATGAAGGCCGATACCGCCGGGGCGCTGCGCGAGGTGATCGGCTTTCTCTGCTGGCCCGTGGACGAGGCGCGGATCGCGCAGGCGGTGGAGGCGAGCGCCTTCGACCGCATGCGCGAACAGGAACTGCGCACCGGTCTGCCGGGGCACAGCTACGACCGGAGCGAGGAAAGCAGCCTGCGCACCCGCAAGGGCCGGGTCGGTGGCTTCACCAGCGATCTTTCGCCCGAGCAGGCGGACGGCATTCTCGAGGCGCTGAGGGCGGGACTTTCGGAAGCGGCGCACCGGCGCCTGCGCCTGGACAGCTATTCCTCCGGCTGAGACTGGCCGCAGACCGGCGCGCTGGCTAGCCTCGCCCTCCGGCAGGAGGAGGAAGCGGGCCATGCGGATCGGAACAGGAGCACTGGCGGCGGCCCTGACTCTAGGCCTCCTGCCCGCAGCGGCTCAGGAGGCGGCGTGTCCGGCGGACGAGCCATCGTCGGCCGAGGCCGATCACCGCCGCATGATGGAGGCGCTCGGCATCGAGAGCTTGCGTCCGGGCCGCAACGGCATGGACCCCGATGCTCCGAATGCCGCCAATTACGACGAGGCGACCTCGAACCCCTATCCCCGCCTGCCTCCGCTGCTGGTAGACAAAGCCGGCGAGCCGGTCGGGGCGGAGGATTGGGAAGAACGGCGCGAAGAGCTGCTCGCGCTTTTCGGCGACGAGATCTACGGCCGCGTGCCCAGAGACGTCCCACCCGTCGACTGGGTCGTCACCTCGGAAGGAGCAGTCGAGATCGGCGAGGTGCCCGCCTTGATGCGGACCTATGAGGGCCGGGTGGACGATGCCGCCTGTCCCGGCATCGACGTCACGCTCGATCTGACCCTCACGCTGCCGGTCGAGGCGGCAGGGCCGGTGCCTGCCGTGCTCAGCCTCGTCTTCCGCCTCCCGCCGGGGGTGGAGCTGCCCGACAGCATGCGGCCGGAGGGTCCGAGCGCGACCGAGCGAGTCCTCGCCCGCGGCTGGGCGCATGCCGAACTCGTCCCGACCTCGGTCCAGCCCGACACAGGGGACGGCCTCTCCCGCGGGATCATAGGCCTGACGAACAGGGGCCGGCCGAGAAGCCCCGAACAATGGGGCGCCCTGCGCGCCTGGGCCTGGGGGGCGAGCCGGGCGCTCGACGCCCTCGAAGCCGCACCGGGCGTCGATGGCAGCCGCGTCGCGATCGAGGGGCTGTCGCGCTACGGCAAGGCGGTGCTGGTCGCGATGGCCTATGACACCCGCTTCGCTGCCGGCTTTTCCGGCTCGTCGGGGGAGGGCGGCGCCTCCCTCTATCGCCGCGACAATGGCGAGACGCTGGAGAACCTCGCAAGCCCGGGAGAATATCATTGGATGGCCGGGAATTTCCTTCGCTATGCGGGGCCGCTGAACTGGCACGACCTGCCGGTCGATGCGCACAGCCTGATCGCTCTGTCCGCCCCGCGCCCGCTCTTCGTCGGCACGGGGTCCGCCGATCAGGGCGATGCCTGGGTCGATCCGCGCGGCATCTTCATGGCGACACAGGCCGCCAGCCCTATCTGGACGCTTCTGGGCGAAGAGGGCCTCGCGGACATTCCCTATGAAGGGGCGGGCACGGAAGACACGGGCGGCACGCTCGCTTTCCGGCAGCACGCGGGCGGGCACACCAATGCGCCCAATTGGGAGGCCTTCCTGGACTTCGCCGGGCGCCACCTCGCTGATTAGCGGGGTGGCCGCCCGCTGCCGTCCGCTTATCCTCTCGGTTTTGCGGCGGGGGTAAGCTGATGAAAATGCTGAACAGGGCGGGCGCCTATGCGGTGAGAGGCATCGCGGCGGCGGAGAGCGGTCTCGATGCCGTGCGCTACCGACTGCTCGGACGGAAGGCGCCGGACCGTGTTCAGGTGCTGCCCTATGCCGGTTACCGCAATGCCCGCCGCCTCTACCTGTCGGGCCGCGTCATTCACGGTCACCGGGCCGGGGCCGCAGGAGAGGGGACGCTGTCGCGCATGCGAACCATGCTCGACATTTATGAGAGCGACGAGGTGCCGGGGGTGCAACTCGAAATCGAGGTCGCCGGCGAGCGGCATGCGGCGCTAACCGACGCGGAGGGCTATTTCGCGCTGGATCTCCACCCGATCGACCGCCCTCTGCCGCCCTCGACCCGGTGGGAGACGGCGCGGGTCAGGGCGCGCGATCTCCAAACGGACAAGGAGGCCTATGATCTGCCGATCCTCGCGCCGGGTACGGAGAAGCGGCTCGGCCTCATCTCCGATATCGACGATACGATCATCGAGACCGGCGCGACCAACTTCCTGAAGAACTGGCGCCGCGTGCTGGTCGAGCGGCCCGAGGAACGCCTCGCCGTTCCGGGCGCGCCGGCGCTTTATACGCGGCTGGCCCTGCGCGAGGAGGCGCCGGAGAATCCGGTCTTCTACGTGTCGTCGAGCCCGTGGAACCTCTACGGCTTTCTCCGCCGGTTCATGGATCATCACGGCATCCCCCACGGGCCGATGTTCCTCAAGGATTACGGCATCACCGAGAACACGCTGATTTCCTCAGGCCACGTTGCTCACAAGATCAACGCGGTGGAGCGGATCCTGTCCTTCTATCCGGGCTTCCGCTTCCTCCTCCTCGGCGATGATGGTCAGAAGGACCCGCAGGTCTATGCGCAGGTGGTGCGCGATTATCCGGATGCGGTCGCGGGCGTCTTCATCCGCGACGTCGGCGGGAAAGGGCGGTCGGGGAGGAATGCGGACTATCTCGCCGAGATCGAGAAGGCGGGGGTGCCGGTCTGGCTCGGCGAGACGATGGAGGAGGCCGCCGGGGCGGCGGAGGAAATCGGCGTGCTGAAGGCGGTTGCGGGCTGACGCTCACGCGCCCGGCTCGAACCGCTGCGCCTCCGCAATGAGGGTGTCCACCACTTCGGGCTCCGCGAGCGTCGAGGTGTCGCCGAGCTGTCCCGGCTGCCCTTCCGCGATCTTGCGCAGGATGCGGCGCATGATCTTGCCGGAGCGGGTCTTGGGAAGGCCCGGCGCGATCTGGATACGGTCGGGCGTCGCGACGGGGCCGATCTCGGTCCGGATACGGGCCTTGAGTTCCGCGACCAGATCGTCGCCTCCCGCCTCGCCTTCCCTGAGGACAACATAGCAGTGCACGCCCTGACCCTTCACGTCATGGGGATAGCCCGTCACCGCCGCCTCGGCGACAGCCTCATGGGCAACGAGGGCGCTCTCGATCTCGGCGGTGCCCATGCGGTGCCCGGAGACGTTGAGGACATCGTCGACGCGGCCGGTGATCCAGTAATCCCCGTCCGCGTCGCGGCGGGCACCATCACCCGTGAAATAGCGGCCGGGATAGGTCGAGAAATAGGTCTGCACGAAACGCTCGTGGTCACCCCAGACCGTCCGCGCCTGCCCCGGCCAGGAGCGGGTGAGGACCAGATTGCCCTCGGCCGCGCCCTCCAGCACGCCGCCATCCGCATCGACGAGCGCGGCCTCGATGCCGGGCAGGGGCCGGGTGGCCGCGCCCGGCTTCTCCATCGGATCGCCGGGCAGAGGGCTGATCATGATGCCGCCGGTCTCGGTCTGCCACCAGGTGTCCATGATCGGGCAGCGGCCTTCGCCGGGAACATCGCGATACCAGCGCCAGGCTTCGGGATTGATCGGCTCGCCGACCGAACCGAGCAGGCGCAGCGAGGAGCGGTCATGCCGCTTCACGTGATCGTCGCTCTCCCGCATCAGTGCACGGACGACCGTGGGCGCGGTGTAGAGGACGGTGACGCCGTGCCGCTCGACCACCTGCCAGATACGGCCTGCATCGGGATAGGTCGGCACGCCTTCATACATCAGCATCGTGCAGCCATTGGCGAGCGGTCCGTAGACGATATAGCTGTGGCCGGTGATCCAGCCGACATCGGCGGCGCACCAGTAGACGTCCCTGTCCGGCTCGATGCCGAAGACGCGCTCATGGGTGTAGCTCGCATAGACCATGTAGCCGCCGGTCGTGTGCACCACCCCCTTGGGCTTTCCGGTCGAACCGGAGGTGTAGAGGATGAAGAGCGGGTCTTCGGCCGCCATGGGCTCGGGCGGGCAGTCCGCCGGCACCTCCTCGCGCCCCTCGTGCCACCAGACGTCCCGGCCCGGTTCGAAACTGGCCGCCCCGCCCGTCACCCTGACCGTCAGGACGAGGCGGACCCCGGATGCCTTCTTCAGGGCCGCATCGACATTCTCCTTGAGCGCGATCGTCTTGCCGCCGCGCCGGCCCTCGTCCGCGGTGATGACAGCGGTCGCGCCGCAGTCCTCGATCCTGCTTGCCAGCGCTTCGGGGCTGAAGCCGCCGAAGACGACCGAATGGATCGCTCCGATCCTTGCGCAGGCGAGCATGGCATAGGCGGCCTCGGGCACCATCGGCATGTAGAGGATGACGCGGTCGCCCTTGCCCACGCCGCGCGCTTTGAGGACGTTCGCCATGCGGCAGACCTCCTCATGAGCGCGCGCATAGGAGATGGCTTGGGACGTGCCGGGCGCGTCGCCCTCCCAGAGGATCGCGGTGCGCTCGCCATGCCCGGCCAGATGACGATCGAGGCACTGCACCGAGGCGTTGAGCACGCCGTCGGCGAACCAGCGGATCGACAGGTCATCGGCCGCCCAGGACCATTCGCCCGCGACGCTCGGCGCCGTGTCCCAATCGAGCCGCTTCGACTGTTCCAGCCAGAACTCGTCCGGATCGGTGACGGTGCGCTCGGTCGGGGTCATGGCGTCTCCTGCAGGTCGTGTCCGCAGCGAGACTAGACCCGTTCCGGAGCGGGACAATGTCGCTCCGCAGGCCGCGCCTCCCGATCTCGATGCTCGGTTCACGATGTCTCAAGACAAACGCCGGATAGATATCACAAGCGGGAGAGCAGAGGGCCCGCTCAATATAGATCGCATCGCGATGGCCCAGCAAAGCCAAGCGCGGTGCAGGGGCAGGGCGCAGGCTAGGATGTCGATCTGGGATCGTGCATGGGGAACGCAGTCGCGGGTGCTGCGCGATGCAGGCCCGCAATTGTCCGCGCCTGCGCGCGCGGCTGGACGGGCGAAGACGAGAATGCCCGCCCTCATCCTGCTCTTGTCGGCTTGGGCGATGGCGCTTTCGCTGCCCTTCCTGACAATGCCGGGAGAGGGAACGGTTCTCGTCGTCTTCAACCCCTTCTCCAACCATGCCGATGCTCTTCAGAGCCTCGTCGATACGGGGCTCTACCCGCTCGAGCGGCGCGGAAGGTTCACCTATCTCGCCCATGCCGGAGAGGGGTGGAACGCAGCTTCCAGCCTCCGCAGGAGCGGCGCGATCCTGACGATCGGCGTCGACGGCTTCTTCCTCTGTTCTCGTTCATGACATCCCGGTCCATACGCTGGAGAAAACCACGATGACTGCTTCGGTTCCCACTGCGGGCTCGATCGCCGACTTCCGTGCCGGAGCGCAGAAGGTCGCTCTTGGCTGCCTTGCGAGCTATCTCGTCCTCCTTCCGCTCGCCGCCCTGGCCGTGGCGCCGGAGAAAACGCTGACGGTCCTGATCGTGGCGGGCGCTCTTCTGGGCGGGACCTTCGGCCTGGTGCGGACGGCGCGGGCATCCGTCCTGACCCGGGCAGCCGTCGCCGTATCCCTGGTGATGGGGCCCGCGATCTCCCTTTATGTCTTCGAGGGCCATCCCTGGCAGCTCGACATGCACATGACGTTCTTCGCCGCGCTCGCGCTGACCGCGCTGATGTGCGACGGCCGCGCCGTGATGGCGGGTGCGGCCGCGACGGCGGTGCACCATCTCGGCCTGAACTTCATTCTGCCGCAGCTGGTCTTTCCCGAAGGCGCCGACACCATGAGGGTCCTGATCCACGCAGCCATCCTGGTGGCCGAATGCGGTGCCCTGGTCTGGCTGTGCGAGAAGCTGGCCCAGGCGCTGGACCTGGCCGACGCCAAGGTCGCCGAGGTGCAAGAGCAGATCGTTAAGATCGAGGAGCTGTCGGAGCGCCAGCTCGCCGAGCAGCGGCAACGAGCCGAAGCGGAGGCCGAGCAGGAGCGCCTGCGCCAGGCCGAGCGCGAACGCGAGGCGGCGCGGGCCGTCGAGGCACGCGAGAAGGAAGCCGCCGCCGCCATCGCCGAGCAGGAGCGCCAGGCCGCCGCCGCGGCCGAGCAGGCCGCGCAGGCAGAAGCGCAGGCCGTGGTCGTCGAAGAGCTCGCAAGAGGGCTCAAGCAGCTGGCCGCCGGCGATCTCACCCACAGGATCAGAACGCAGTTCACCGGCGATTACGAGCATCTGCGCGTCGACTTCAACGAGGCCGTTCAGGACATCGAGGAGGCGATCCAGGCCATTGTACAGAACACGCACGGCATGGAAGCGCGCGTGCTCGAGATCAAGAATTCCTCCGACGAGTTGGCCCGCCGCACCGAGACCCAGGCCGCGACGCTGGAAGAGTCCGCCGCGGCGCTGAACGAGGCGACCAGATCGGTGGACGAGACCGCCACGGGCGCGGAAAGCGCCAACAAGGCGGTCGCGGAAGCCTGCGCGCTGGCAGGCGAGAGCAATACCGTCGTCAGCGAAGCGGTCGGCGCCATGGCGAAGATCGAGAAGTCCTCGGCCGAAGTCTCCCAGATCCTCAGCGTCATCGACGAGATCGCCTTCCAGACCAACCTCCTCGCGCTCAATGCGGGGGTCGAGGCGGCCCGTGCGGGCGATGCGGGCCGCGGCTTCGCCGTCGTCGCTTCGGAGGTGCGGGCGCTCGCGCAGCGTTCTTCGGAGGCGGCGAAGGAAATCAAGACGCTGATCTCCGGCAGCTCCGAGCAGGTCGCCACCGGCGTCGACCTCGTCGGCCGGGCGGGCGAGTCCCTCAGCCGCATCCTAGACAGCATGAAGGAGGTCGAGAAGCTCGTCTCCACGATCTCCGGCTCCGCGCGGGAACAGGCGCACGGCCTGACCGAAATCAACACCGCGGTCACCGAGATGGACTCGATCACGCAGCGCAACGCGGCCATGGTCGAGGAGGCGACGGCGGCCACCCATGCCCTCTCGGACGATGCCCAGGAACTCGTGCGGCGGGTCTCGCACTTCCGGACGCGGACGCCGGCTCAGCCCGCCGCGAGGGAAAAACCGGCCGCCACGCCGGTCGCTGCCCAGCAGGAGCGGATCGCGAAATTCGCCACCGCCACCCGCGGCAACACGGCCCTCAAGGCCGACGAGGACAACTGGGAAGACTTCTGAGGCGGCAGGCGGCCGATCCGCCTCGGTTACAGGAAGAACGGAGCGCGCCAGCCCTGCGGGCTATTCCTTCCGGCCGGGCCGCCCTGGGGCCGCTTCCGGTCGGAGCGATGGCTTGGGGGCGGTCGCGAACGGCCGCGCCCGCTCACCGCCCGCCGATATAGCCGTCGCCATCGGCCTGGCGCGCAAGGCCCATCTCGGCGAGGCCCGCCAGCACCTCGTCCACCCGGCCGCGCTTCTTGGGCGTCAGCCTGCCCTTGAACGCCCGGCCCACGGCCTCCGCATCCACGGGGCCGCGCGCGGCGGAGAGGACCTCGCGCACCACGCGGATCTGGTCGAGGCCGTCCTTGGGCCAGGCGGGCTTTTCGGCCACCGCGATGGGCTCGACCGGCGCCTCCGCCTGCTCGCCTTCGGGTTTCGCGACTTTGTGGCCGAGCTTGGGGATCTGATAATCCGGCCGCAGCCAGCGCACATGGCCCCTCGCTTCCTCGGCCGCCCGCTCTCTGTTCAGCGCGACGAGGCGGGTGAGGAGCTCTTCCTCGGCGGCCTCCTGCTCTGCCGATTTCAGGCTGCTCGGCGTCGTCCCGCCGGGCTTGCCGACGAGGGGCTCGGCCAGGTCGGACCAGCCATAGGCATCCAGCACCGCCCGGTCGATCTCGTCGTGAAGCTCGGCCAGCAGCGTCACCCGCGCCCGCTCATGCGCGTCCCGCTCGTCCTCGCTCAGCGCCGGCCCCCCATGCATCGCCTCCCGATAGCGCTCCAGCGCATTGTAGAGGCGCGTCATGGTCAGCCAGTCCCAGTCGGCGAGGCGTTCCTTGCGGAAGGCGTCGAGCCGCTCGCCGAGTTCGGCGAGGCGGGTGGTGTCGGCGTCGGGACCGGTGAGGGTAGCGGGGAAGGGGAAGGGATCGAAAACCTTTGTCTTTACCCACACGGAGTCGTTGCCGACCCCAAGCCACCCCCCGGTCCGGTGGCTCCAGTAGATATGAAGTCGCGAACTCAGCGCTGCAAGGAAATCGCTTTTGCTTGAACCGACAACAATTAGCTTGTTGTCGGGCCGGATACTCGCATCGAGGAATTGGAACGTCCGGTGCTTCGCGGTTTCGACGGTCGTGACGTAGCGTGGCAGAGCCTCGAGAAAGTCACGGAGGTCTGCTCTCGGTTCGCCGAATACCCACCAGTTGTCACGGTAGGTTGCTCTGGCATTCTCTTCGCGATGCGGCCTTACGTGTTCGGTCACATGAGCATAGACCCCAGGAAACTCCTCGCGGATCTGCGCCGGATTGAGCCCGTACAGATCAATAACCTTCACGCCGCGCGGCTTCGCAGCCAAGTCGCGGCCATTGCGATAGTCGAGAATGTAGTTCTCCAGCCCCGGCACCTTTCCGAGTCCCAGCGCCTCCGCCTTCTTGGGCGTCACGATGAAACCCGCGCCGTGAAGCTTCACGCCGGGACTCGATAGAAGATCGTTCGCGATCAGCGGTTCTGCCGACGCGATATCCGCCCCGAGTGTCAGGTTCGCTTTGACGAGACCGCTCTCCCGCCGCAGCCGGACCTCCGGTGCATCCGAGTTCAGTCCCGCTTCCGACGCGACCTCCGCCAAGACCCCTTCGCCCTCGCCGCGCCGCGCCACGGTCATCGCGATCCGCACCGCCGCCTTGTCCGTCGCCTTCATCCACGGGTGATCCGCCACCGCGAAGACCAGCGACAGCGGAGTCTTCGCGCTCATATGCCGCTCGATCACCCGCCTGCTGAAGGTCTGTGTGATCGAATTGGTCGTGATGAAGCCGAAGCGGCGCATCGGGTTCTCTGTGCCCTTGGCCTTCGCCGCAGACGAAGGCGCGGCCAGAAGGCGCCGCGCCGCCTCGTCCCAGAAATGCATGACGAAGTCCGCGCCGCCCGGCACGTCCGGCCGTGCCTGCCAAGCGGCTTCGGCATAGCCGTCGCCAAGCTCCGCGCGCATGTCCTTGCCGCCGATGAAGGGCGGGTTCCCCACTATGAACTCCGCCTCCGGCCACTCCGCCCGGCGCGGATTCTCATACGTATACGCCTCGATCCGCGCGTCCTCGTCGGGCACCTGTTCGCCCGTCACCGGGTGGGTCTTGGTGGTGAACCCGTCCCAGCGCGTGACCGGCCTGCCCTGCTCGTCGCGCAATAGCGTCTTGCCGTCATAGGCGAGGATCGCGTCGCGGTTCTCGATATTGCCGTATGCGCGCAGGACGGGGTCGGTAATGCTTTTCACCCCGCCATTGCGGAGCTGCCATTTCAGATAGCCGATCCACAGGACGAGGTCGGCGATGGGCACGGCGCGGGGGTTGAGCTCGATGCCGAAGAACTGCGCCGGGGTGACCGTCTCCCCTTCGAGGGCGAGGCGCGAGGCCTGCGGGTCGGCCGCCTCCAGAGCTTCCAGCACTTCCGCCTCCAGCCGCTTCATCAGCTCCAGCGAGACATAGAGGAAATTGCCCGTCCCGCAGGCGGGGTCGAGCACGCGCGTGGTGCAGAGCGTGTGATGGAAATCGCGCAGCACCCGGACAGCGTCCTCTGTCTTGCCCGCATCCTCCAGCTCGCCCGCGCGCTGCTGCACCGCCTCCCAGTCCTCGCGCAGGGGTTCGATCACGGTGGGGATGACCAGCCGCTCGACATAGGCGCGCGGGGTGAAATGCGCCCCCAGCTGCCCGCGCTCTCGCGCATCGAGCGCCTGCTCGAGCAGCGTGCCGAAAATGGCGGGCTCCACGTCGCGCCAGTTCTTGCGCGCCGCCGCCCACAGGATGCGGATCTCGTCCGAATGCAGGTCGAGCGCGGTGGCGTCGCGGAACAGCGCGCCGTTGAACCGCCGCACCGTGGCGTCGAACACGCCGTTATAGCCGCCCGTATCCATGTCCTTCCACAGCCGCTCCAGGGCGGAGGGGAAGTTGCGGTTGTCCTGATACTTCTTCTCGAGGAAATCCTCGAAGGCCTTTTCGGGCAGAAGGCCCACATCCTCCGCATACATGGTGAACAGGCAGCGGGTCAGGAATTCCGCCACCTGCTTGGGCGCATGGCGCGTCTCCAGCGTCTTGGACACTTCGGCGAGGAGGGCGGCGATCTCTTTCGTGACGGCCGCGCTCTCTCGCGCGGGGTCCAGCGCATGCGGATCGGTCCAGATCGTCCGCAGGCGCCGCTGCACCTCCGGCGCGCGCAGATCGTCCAGCTTGAGGCGGTAGCTGTGCCGGTCGGGAAAGAAGGCGTAGTTCTTTCCCTGCCCGGAGAAGTCCGCATAGACGTCGATCACATGGCCGACATCCACGACCAGGATGAAGGGGGGATAGCCGTGGGCGACGGGCAGGTCGCGGGTATAGCCCACGGCCTGGTTCCGCGCCGAGCGCATCACCTTGTCCCAGGCGGCGGTGCCCTGCGCCGCATGGCCGAGCTTGCGGCCCTCAGGTTCCTCCCCCGTCTCCTCGAACAGCTTTCGCTGGCGCGCCGCCTCCACCTCGCGCGGGGCGGACTGCTTGCCTTCCATGATGAAGCAGTCGCGCTTGTAGAGGTCGATGCGCCGCGTCGTCTCGCGCCCGTCCTCGAAGACATGGGTGACCGCGCGCTCGAAGACGTAATTGTTGCGCGCGTTCTCGGGCACCGCGCCGTCCGGCTCGTCCACCTCCAGAAGGCGCGCCAGATGGCTCGCGAAGCTCTGGAAATTGGCGTTCTCCGCCCCGCCCGTCGGGGCCCATTTGGCAATGAAGTCCTCGACAGCCCGAGGATCGGCCGCCCAACCGTCTTTTTCGCTCATGCCCGGACTATGATCGTCATTCGCCCGCAACGGCAACAGCTTGCAGGCACTTGGCGAGGACGGAGGGGGAAATGGTGCCCAGAGATGGATTCGAACCACCGACACGCGGAGCTTCAATCCGGATGAAAAGCAATAGAAACAAAGAGTTGTGGGTGTAAACCTTCGTAGTCGGGGCGTAGGAAAACAACGGCTTAGCCCAGGGAGTGTAAACCAAAATCGTCCCTCTGGTGACGGTCTGGCCTGCTCCGGAATCGACTCTAGGGCCGGGTCTGGACCGCAGGACGATCGACTGCTGCGACGCTCCGTTCGTGCTTCGGGAGATCGATCTAGCAAACACTCTCAGACTCACTCTGCTGCAGTAGGAACTTCAGCTTCTCGATACTCAGCCAAGGCCGTCTTCGGTGAACCATGCGATGACAGTTCGCGCAAAGAAGCGCGAGATCGCTAATCTTCGTCTTGCCGCCCTCGTGGGGTAGGTCAGAGAGTGGCTTCGTGTGGTGGACCTCGATGAAGTCGGAGCCGATCGAGCCGTAGACATCTTCGAAGGAAAAGTCGCACGCCTCGCATCTCAGCTTCTCGCCTCGTTTCAGGCGAGCCTTCTTGGCCTTCTCGATGAGCGCCCGGTCCCGCTCGCGGTGGCGGTGCATCTTCGTGAGGATGCGTCCTTCTTCCGCCTCCTCGTCCATTTCGTCAGCCTTGTTCTGGAGAAGGTCAGCATGGCCCGAAGACAGAGCTTTACGGATCGCTGCGGCGACAGCCTGAAGACGATCTGGCTGGTCCCAGAAGTCAGCAACCACTTCCCGATCCATTGCGCTCGCCGCAGGAAGGCCAGCAGCAGACACTGACGGGTCAGCGCCTCGTAGGTTCATCAGCTTCATGTAGACGCCGCTGATGTTCCGGAAGGTCTCTGTTCGGCCTGCGACTTCCGGCTGCGTCTGGCGCAGGAGCGTCGAAAGCTCCGCGACGCTGGGGTCGTTCTTGCCAGGGACCCTGTTCTCATCGCGCTTCAGGAGAGCATAAGCGAGGATGGTCTCGTCACGCGACCAGGAGGGCATGCGGCTAGACGGCGTCTTCTTACTCATTAGTCGGTCCTCTGCTGGTCACGCTCGGAGCTGTATAGAGCAGGTCTGGTCCCAGGACGTCATTCGTCCCGAAGAGATCCTCCAGTTATTGAAGGCTCACTTGGATCAGGTGAGCGAGCCGCACACTCGCAGTGAGAAGTCTATCCTCAACGACTGGCTTCATGCGCGCGGTGTAGGCTTCGTCCATCGCGATCGTGCGCTGCTTCTCGTCCTGC
>JACLAD010003994.1_pt1 | contig 16915 bp, 21 predicted proteins | sample 8027901 | NCBI WGS metagenome assembly JACLAD01 (sample SAMN15725071, study PRJNA655200) | protist metagenome | isolation source: fluorescence activated cell sorting (FACS) single amplified genomes of... | place: Spain: Blaines Bay Microbial Observatory, Mediterranean Sea | collected 2016-07-05 | reverse complement strand
TCCCAAGCGCGCGCCCTCTCCGGCCGAGGACGCCGATCGCGAAGAGCGGGTCAAGATGACCCGCCTGCGCCAGACGATCGCCAAGCGACTGAAGGATGCGCAGAACACCGCGGCCATGCTGACCACCTATAACGAGGTGGACATGACCGAGGTCATGGCGCTGCGGAACGAGTACAAGGAGCTCTTCGAGAAGAAGCATGGCGTCCGCCTGGGCTTCATGTCCTTCTTCACCAAGGCGTGCTGCCACGCCCTGAAGGAAGTGCCCGACGTAAACGCCGAGATCGACGGGACCGAGGTCGTCTACAAGAACTTCGTTCACATGGGCATCGCGACCGGAACGCCGCAGGGCCTGGTCGTCCCGGTCATCCGCGACGCCGACGCAATGTCCTTCGCCGAGATCGAGAAGGCCATCGCCGAGAAGGGCAAGAAGGCCCGCGACGGCAAGCTGTCGATGGCCGACATGCAAGGCGGTACGTTCACCATCTCGAACGGCGGTGTCTACGGTTCGCTGATGTCCTCGCCGATCCTGAACCCGCCGCAGTCGGGCATCCTCGGGATGCACAAGATCCAGGAGCGCCCGATGGTGGTGGACGGCCAGATCGTCGCCCGTCCGATGATGTACCTCGCGCTGAGCTACGACCACCGGATCGTGGACGGCAAGGGCGCCGTGACCTTCCTCGTGCGCGTGAAGGAGGCACTCGAGGATCCGCGCCGCCTGCTCATGGACCTGTGAGCACCTTCGCCCACCATCGCTCCGCCCCTTCTCGGGGCGGAGCCTTCCGCCCGTGGGGCGCAGCGGTGCTCATGGCGGCGCTTGCCGCTTGTGCAGGGCCGGCCCTTCCGCCGGACGTGACCGTCCGGCACACGGCTTCGACTGAAACGGCGGGAAACGGCGCACGGTGGCACCTCTTCCTGTTCAATCCGCGTCAGCCGCGCACGTTGGACGAGCGGATTCGCCTCGCCAAGGCGCAGGTTGCGACGGAACGAGGTTGCCGCTGGATCGACCGCCCACGAGCCGAGATCGAAGAGCGTACGCGACAGCAAGGCGCTGCCTACGCCGAGACTCTTCTCGCGGCGCCGCTGATCTGCGATAGCTGAGCCTTTCAAGAGGGATCGTCATGCAGTTGCTTATCCGTTTCGATACCAACGACCGCCCCGCCTTTCGCGACGCCTATGACGCGGCCCGCGAGGATCGCGACCGGGCCGGGCTCACCCAGCTTCAGCTTTGGGAAGAAGCCGAGAACCCTGAACGGGTCTGGGCGCTTTACGGCGTGTCGGACCAGGACAAGGCGCGCGGCTGGTTGACCCGCACCGCCGCCCTCGCCCCGCATGTGCGCGAGCTCGAAACGCACTTCCTCGCGACGGCGACAGCGCCATGAGCCATGTCCGATGACCCAGGAACTGCTCGTCCTCGTCCTTGCCGGGCTTCTGCAGGTGATACAGTTCGGCCTCTATGCCGTTCCCGCGAACCTCGAGCTGGGGCCGGGCAAGACGATGTCGCCCCGCGATCCCGAGCGCCTGTCGAAACCGCTGATGGAGCAGGTCTCGACCCGGACGGGCCGCCTCGCCCGCGCCTACCAGAACCACAACGAGGCGCTGCTGCTGTTCGCGGTCGCCGTGCTCGTCATCACCCTGTCGGGCCAGTCCAGCTGGTTCACCGCCGCCTGCGCATGGGCTTACCTCGTCGCGCGCATTCTCTATGTCCCGGCCTATGCCAATGGCTGGGTCCCCGGCCGCTCGCTCATCTTCGCGATCGGCTGGCTCGCCACCGTCCTCATGCTACTGGCCGCGCTTATCTGACGCGGCTCACGAAGGAGACTCACATGTCCAGCTACGACGTCATCGTTATCGGCTCTGGCCCCGGCGGCTATGTCTGCGCCATCCGCTGCGCGCAGCTCGGGCTCAAGACCGCCTGCGTGGAGGGCCGCGAGACGCTGGGCGGGACGTGCCTGAACATCGGCTGCATTCCCTCGAAGGCGCTGCTCCACGCGACCGAGATGCTGCACGAGGCAGAGACGAACTTCGAGAAGATGGGCCTCAAAGGTAAATCCCCCAGTGTAGACTGGCAGCAGATGCAGGCCTACAAGGACGACACGATCGCCCAGAACACCAAGGGGATCGAGTTCCTCTTCAAGAAGAACAAGGTGGACTGGCTGAAGGGCTGGGGTTCGATCCCCGAGGCCGGCAAGGTCAAGGTCGGCGACGAGGTCCACGAAGCGAAGAACATCGTGATCGCCTCGGGCTCGGTGCCCTCGTCGCTGCCGGGCGTCGAGATCGACGAGGAAATCATCGTGTCCTCGACCGGCGCGCTGTCGCTGGGCAAGATCCCCAAGAAGATGGCCGTGATCGGCGCCGGTGTCATCGGGCTCGAGATGGGGTCGGTCTATGCCCGCCTAGGTGCCGAGGTGACGGTGGTCGAGTATCTCGACACGATCACGCCGACGATGGACGGCGAGGTGCAGAAGCAGTTCCAGAAGATCCTCGCCAAGCAGGGCATGAATTTCATTCTGGGCGCCGCCGTGAAGGGCGTCGACGTCAAGAACAAGAGGGCCAAGGTCAGCTATGCGCTGAAGAAGGACAACAGCGACGCGACGCTCGACGCGGACGTGGTGCTCGTCGCGACGGGGCGCAAATCATACACCGACGGGCTGGGCCTTGGCGAGCTTGGCATCGAGATGACGGATCGCGGTCAGGTCAAGACGGACGGCCACTGGGCGACCAGCCTGAAGGGCATCTACGCCATCGGCGACGCGATCACCGGCCCGATGCTGGCCCACAAGGCCGAGGACGAGGGCATGGCGGTGGCCGAGGTGCTTGCGGGCAAGCACGGCCACGTCAACTACGGCGTCATCCCCTCGGTCATCTACACGCACCCCGAGGTTGCCAGCGTGGGCCAGACCGAGGCCGAGCTGAAGGACGCGGGCATCCCCTACAAGGCGGGCAAGTTCTCGTTCATGGGCAACGGTCGCGCCAAGGCCAACTTCTCAGCCGACGGCTTCGTAAAGATCCTCGCCCACAAGGAAACCGACCGCATCCTTGGCGCGCATATCATCGGCCCGATGGCCGGCGACCTGATCCACGAGATCTGCGTCGCGATGGAGTTCGGCGCCGCGGCGCAGGACATCGCCTTGACCTGCCACGCGCACCCGACCTATTCGGAAGCCGTGCGCGAAGCGGCTCTGGCTTGTGGAGACGGCGCGATCCACGCTTGACCCGATCGGCGGGGTCACACCGTCGCTGGAAAGAGGGACCGCCCTGCCCGGGGCGGCCCTTGCACCATAGGGGGGGCCGATGTCGCTGTCTCCGCTCTTCCAGTCTTTGTCGCCAATCCCCTCGCACGCGATCGTGGCGCTGATCGGTCTTTGCCTCGGGCTATGGCAAATCGTCGGGGCGAAGGGTACGTCCCGGCATCGCATCGTCGGCTGGCTCTTCGTGCTCGCCCTGGCCTATGTGGCGCTCAGTGCGCTCTTTATTCATACCCTGCGAAACTTTGGGATCTGGAGCCCCATTCATCTGCTCATCCCGATCACCCTATGGGGTCTGTGGCGCGGCGTCCGGCATGCGCGCTCGGGGCGGATCAGGGAGCATCGCCAGTCGATGCTGTCGCTCTTCCTTCTGGCCCTCGTGGTCACGGGTGCGTTCACCCTCTACCCCGGTCGCGTGATGCACGCGGTCGCGTTCGGCGCGAAGACCACCGTACACTAACGTTCCGCACGAAAAAAACTCCGGCTGTCCGACAATTCACCATCCCGGAACGACGGCGGTCCTCTACCCCGCGAGGATCATCCGTAGTCCCTGCGTCACGTCCTGACGCACGGCAAGGCGCAGCCCCGGCTCGTCCCCCGCCTTCAGCGCCGCAACGATCAGGCGATGCCCCGCAGGCACCGAGGTCCGCCCCAGCCGGCCGTAGAGCTTGCGCATGGTCGGGCCGAGCTGCAGCCAGACGGTTTCGGCCATCGCGAGCATCGCGGGGGCCTGGGCCCGCAGGTAGAGCATCCGGTGGAATTCGAGGTTCAGCCGGATATAGGCAACCGCGTCGTGCTTGGCGATCGCGTGGGCGATGGCGGTGTTCTGCGTCTCCATCCGGTCGATCAGGGCCAGGTGCGCACGGGGCAGTGCGCGCGAGGCGAGTTCAACCTCCAGCAGCGCGCGCAGGGCGGCAAGCTCTTCAATGCGGTCGGGCGTCAGCTCGGGCGTGGTCACGCGACCCGAGGGCGACAGCGACAGCGCCCCTTCGGCCGCAAGCCGCCGGACGGCCTCGCGCGCGGGGGTCATCGACACGCCGTACTCCGCCCCGATCCCGCGCAGAGTCAGCGCCTGTCCAGGCGCCAGTTCTCCGTGCATGATGCGGGTCCGCAGCGTGCGGTAGACCCGGTCATGGGCAGGAAGCGACTGTGGCGGCTCTGGACGGGGCTGTATCAGCATGTCCCGGTGATGCGCCCGCACGGATCCGCCGTCAATCGGCCGCGAACCGCCACGCGTGCAATGCGCCGCCGTTCGCGCGCAACCAGTCGCGATGCACGCGCCAGTCGGGGCGGGTCCGTTCGACCGTCGCCCAAAAGGCGCGCGAGTGGTCCATGTGGCGCAGATGCGCCACCTCGTGCGCCGCCACATAGTCCAGGACGTCCGCCGGTGCCATCACGAGGCGCCACGAGAACATCAGGTCCCCGCGCCCCGTGCACGACCCCCAGCGCGAGCGCGTATCGCGCAGGGTCAGCCGCCCCGGCGAAAGCCCCAGCGCCGCGGCATGGTGCGCCACCGAAACCGCCAGCCGCTCGCGCGCCAGCGTTTTCAGGATGGCCGCGACCTGCGGCCCTGCCGGCCGCGCAGGAGAGACGCGGATGCCGTCGCGGTCGATCCCCGGCTTCCCGGCGCTCACGGCCCGTAGAGCGCCCTCGACCGGGACACCAACCCCAACCCCGACCGCGCGTACCGGAGCGACTTGCGCAACTTGCGCCCGGATCCAAGCGGCCTTCTGCACGGCGAACCGCATGGCCTCGGCCTCCGAGACGCCCACCGGCCGGGTCAGCGAGATGCGTCCATCCAGCGACGACACCCTGAGCGTGACCCGCCGCGCCTGCGCCGAGCGGCGCAGCACGATCTCGACCGGCGGATCGCCGGGCAACACCTTCACATGCGTCTGCTGCGCGCCCATGTCGGTCGCTCTACCGCCCCGCGCGGTTCGGGGAAAGGCTTTGACAGGCCCTTAGTGCTGTGGCAGGGGACGGCGATCCCGATACAACGCTATTTTATGAGGGTGCCATGCCCAAGGAAGAATGGGGAACGAAGCGGATTTGCCCGACCACGGGCAAGCGCTTCTATGACCTGAACCGCAATCCGATCGTATCGCCCTACACCGGCGAGGTCGTGCAGCTGGACACCGGCAAAGGCAGCCGGACGATGCTGGCCGACAAGGCCGACAAGAACAGCCGCAAGGATCAGAACGAGGACGAAGAAGACGTCGTGCTCGACGAGGACGATTCGGACACGGATGTCGATCTGGGCGACGATGTTCTCGAGGATGACGAGGACGACAACGTCTCGCTGGACGAAATCGCCGACGTTTCGGACGACAACAACGACGACTGAAAAACTTGGCTCCGGGGGCGAATTTTTCGCTTGAACCACCCCCGGAACCTCCTTAGAGAGCGCCCTACGCCACGGCGACGCGGCGCAAACGGGCCCTTAGCTCAGCTGGGAGAGCGCCTGCATGGCATGCAGGAGGTCAGCGGTTCGATCCCGCTAGGGTCCACCAAATCTCCATAGAAATTCACCAGATAATTCAGCCTTTTCCGTTAGGGAAGTTTCCTCTGCAACGGATACCGGCGTCGAAAGCGGTCTTCTGCTGCGCCACGCCTGAGCGTCAGCAACGCAGAGATACTGTCGAAAAAGGCCGTTGCCTGGCGTTCGGGGCTGCGATGCTCTCGTTCTGAGAGTGGAGGGCATCGCGATGATGGGGCTAAGGCAAGTCGCGCAGGGCGCGCTGTTTTACGAGTTGTCGGTCGAAGGGTTTGTGCCTCTGGATCACCCGGTGCGCGATATTGACTTGTTCCTTGATCTGTCTCATGTGCGGCCGCTGCTGGCGCCTTTCTACAGCTCTGGCGGCCGCCCGTCGATCGATCCCGAACTGATGGTCCGTATGTTGCTGCTGGGCTATTGCATGGGCATCCGGTCTGAGCGTCGGCTCTGCGAAGAGGTCCATGTCAATCTGGCGTATCGGTGGTTAACAGGCTCGATCTGACCGACGCAGTGCCCGATCATTCAACATTTTCCAAGAACCGCCACGGCTGCTTTCGCGAGAGCGGCCTGTTTCGGCATCTTTTCGAGACCGTCCTGCAACGTTGCATGGATGAAGGTTTATTCGGCGGTCACAGCTTCGGCGTCGAGGCCAGCCTGATCCCGGCGAATGCCGATCAGACACGCGGCATCGACAGCAAGAAGAGCCTCCGCCGGACCTCACGTCCCGCGCCGTGGACGAATATCTTGAAACACTCGACGGTGAGCTTGCGAACGCCTTCGGCGCAGCAACCGACGCCATTTCCGAATACATCTCGCCGGTGGACCCGGCCGCGCGCTGGACGGGTGCCGATGGCGGTGCCGCCTACTTTGCCTATTCCACCGCTCGAGATATCTCGCAGGAAACTCTCTGACCTGAGCCCCAGCTTCCCTCCGGCCTTACGGAGGGTCCGCCGGTTGATGTCTGGCGCTACGCGGCGCGTATTGCCACGAAACCTACCCCATGCGGCAGACATACTGGTAGCCCCACCCGCTCACTTCAGCGGCGTGCTTCAGCCGCGTCGTCGTCATGTTCATCAGCGCGCCATTGAAAAGTACGAGGAAAAACGTCTAGTCTTCTTCAAAATTCAGAGATTTACGAGGCACCGTTGCGCGACCAGAGCTTTTCAGCAAAGAATTTTCGCTACATCTCAGAAGCTGAGAAACGCAAAGGACGGGTGTACGATCAGAAGCTCTTCCCCAGCGTCAAGGCGAAAACCGACGTCCTCCGTGACCTCATTCAAGAGGCAAAGGATTTCCGAAAGCGCCATACGGGAAAGTACTCCGCCTCAGATCAGGCGATATTCGACGACATCAAGAGGCGTCGGGAGGAGGCGCGATCTGACCGCGACAACACGCTCCTCGAGGAGTTAGAAAAAGTATCGCACCAGGTTTCCAAGCGCTCGTTTCAAGTTAACCTCATTTAGAGGATTGGGCCAAAAGGAAAGCCGGTTTACACGACTGACAACACGAGTCCGGCTGAGTATTATGCCTTAAAAAACCTAGATCGGAACATTAGCGGCCTGTACAAGGTTTCACCAGAAAACAGAAATCAGGTTGTATCTCAGCTGGTCGGGTTCCTGAGCGAAGGCTTTCCATATCACATCGTCAGAACGGATATCAAAGATTTCTTTGAAAGCATCCCGCACGACAGGATTCTCTCAAAAATAAAAGGTGACCAACTAGTTAGCCAAGCATCCCTTCGTCTTGTGTCTCAGGTTCTAGATAGCTTCGCAACCATTTCTAGGACGCCAGGAGTCGGTTTGCCGAGAGGGGTCGGCCTCAGCTCCTATCTCTCGGAGCTGTACATGAGAGATTTGGATGCCCGAATGAGGGAGCATCCCGACGTCGTCTTTTACGCCCGTTATGTAGACGACATCGTGGTTCTGTACACTGCGCCACCCCAGATCGATTGCCGGTCCCATCTGAGTGCAATCAGGTCGCTCGTGTCCGAAAAAGGGTTAGCACTGAATGATACAAAGACGGACCAGTCGCCGCTGACCGATGGTGGCCGCCCAGAAGGGAGAGGTGCTTGGAGCTTCGAATATCTCGGGTACAAATTTACATTTAAGGACGGCCTGGAAGTGGGCCTGAGCGAAAGTAGGCGGGCTAAGTATAAGGGTCGGTTGGCCGCGAGCTTCTCAAACTATGAAAAGCAGCGGGCAAAAAATCAGAAAGCAGCCTATCGATTGCTTGTGAAGAGAGTGCGGCTTCTTGCGGGAAACACACAGCTGACACACAATAAGAGTAACGCCTACGTCGGTATCTACTTCAGCGATACTCACCTCACGCTGGATAAAGACCTGAATGACTTAGATGTTGAGCTAAGAAGGGCCACGGCCAGGTTGGCGAGCGCAAGCCTTAAAGGTCGTCTGAACAGCCTCTCGTTCAAGAAAGGATTCTCGGAAAGGATCTTCCGAAGGTTCCATCGCCGGGGCGAATTTGCTCAGATAACCAAGGCGTGGTCGTATGAGTAAGAGATCAAAGCGCGTCAAGATTCAAACAAAAACTCGGTATCAGCGTCCGGTCTTGACGGATGTTCTTCCATTTGAAGTTCCTCCGTCATTCTCCAATGGCGTATACTTCTACTTCCTATCGAAGTACAACGTCCGAACAGTTGAAAAGGGGAAAGAGACTTGGGTCACCTGGGAGGCAAATGGATCGCTCGCAGATACTGCAATTTCAGCCTTCTTCGCTGTAACAAGAAAGAACCCGAGCAACTTCCGGACCGAGACAAAGCAGGTGGACGGGAAGACAGTGCGCGTGCGCGAGTGGAAGCTCGGCAAAACGTGGACACAACCATATCATTTTAAGATTTCACACAAGGAAACCGAGTTCCGTCAGCTCTCTATACCGCACCCCCAAAACCAACTTCTGGTCGCGAGCTTCTACCACGATTACGGCCCCCTCATCATCTACGAGTGCAGCAAAAGCCATTATTCTATAAGGCGACCGGCTGCGGTCGCTCGCACCGCACGCTTCAAGGATCGCTTGTTCCTCGAAAGAGAGTCCGCAGATCGGGACAGCGTAGAGCAGAGGGACGCGGAGTATAAGAATATTGGGTCGTACTTCACCTATGAGAGTTATAGCAATATTTTCAGATTCTATGAGAATAGGGCATACTTGAATGCGGAGAAGAAGTTCGGTCGGCTGCTGAAGTTGGATATCTCGAGTTGCTTTGACAATATTTACACTCAATCGATTGTATGGTCGGTCCTGGGGCATGAAGCTGCGAAAGAGGACATTGATGCCACAAGAGGCACCTTCGGAGACGTGTTTGACAAAGTGATGCGATACATGAATCGCGGGGAGACAAACGGCATCTTGATTGGTCCGGAGTTCTCGCGGATGTTCGCCGAGATACTCGTGCAAGAAGTTGATCGAAAGCTCGAGACTGCGCTGTGGGATGAGCACAGTATAAGACACAGGGTAGATTATGAAATCTACAGGTATGTTGATGATTACTTCGTCTTTACAGATGATCCAAGCAACGAAGATATTATCCGAGCTCACCTCGGCGCGCACCTAAAGGAGATTAAGCTCTCCCTGAGCAAGGAGAAAGCGCTGAGTTTCGATCGACCGATCATCACGCCTCTCACTATTGCTAAGAATAGAGTGAGCGGCGTCTTGAAGGATTGGATTCGCATCGAAGAGGTTTTGGTTGCAGACCCTGATGATCCTGACGAGAAAATTAAGCACTTCAAGCTGTCGTGTCAGTCCGTTTCTTTGATTGTCGACTTCAAGACTGTGGTTCACGAAACGGGAGTCTCCTACAAGGATGTTCTTAACTACTCTCTGGCGTCGGTGGAGAAGAGGGTGGAGCAGTTTTTCAAGCACCATGAGAGGAATCACATGGAGCTTAGAAAGGAGCCGGAGCTCGCAAGAGCCTTGATTGGTCTGCTGGACTTTGTGTTCTTTGCCTACGCTGCCGCACCACGGGTTAACTTTTCGGTTCGACTGACCAGGATTGTTTGCAGTATAGTTGATGGCCTGCACCGAACAGGGGTCGCCCGCGACCTAAAGGATCACGTATTAAAGTTTGCATTTGACAATATTCACCGCCACATAAAGACGAAGCCGATCGATCGGTTCAGGGAGATTGAAACCCTTTACCTTATCCTGGCAGTTGAGAAGCTTGGGCGCACTTATATGCTTCCTCAGGACGTCTTGGCACACTTCTTTGGTATTGATAGAGATCATGGCGGAAGCTTCTTCAGAAAGCGGAGACTGACCTAATTCTCCATTTCCGTTTGCCTGCTTATCATAAAGAATAGAGGGCGGTACAGTGAGCTGAAGCGCTACTTGGAGAGCGAGATTCGGCAAAAATTTTCCGAGCGTTCCGCCTATTTGAGGAGTGATGCAGAGCTCGTGATCGCCTTTATGGATCTTCAGTGCTGCCCGTATATATCGAGGAAGTTGAAGATGGAGCTGGCTGAAACAATATGGATTCGGTGTTTTTGACGCACCGTTCTTGAGCAATGTGACGAAGTACTGGTTCACAAACTGGGAGTCGTTCAACCTATCGATTGAGCTTGACAAAAAGCGGGCTCGTGAGGTCTATTGACGCCAGAGCTGCGCCCGAACTAGATTGTCTATTTGCTTTTCAAAGTGAAGAATGCGGCAAACACACAAGCTCCGCGACCTGTCCGTCTATGAACGGCGGCAGTCTTGGCCGGTGGTTGGGGCTTCCACCGGCCTCTACATCGCTCCGTGGATGACCAGCCTGTGAACGAGCAGTGGAATAGACGCCTGTGGCGTCTGCCCCCTCTTCCTCCCTTGCCTTTTGGTGGGCGATGTCGGTCGAGGGGGCGGGAGCCAGTTCCGGCCCGCTCGCATCACGACGGGCTGTAGGGACGGAACTGGCGGCGGTAGATCAGGTGCCTACCCTATACTGGTCTCGCCACTCCCTGCGCTGGCGCTCAAGCCGAATGTCGGCGCTCAGCAGGGCTTCCCTCCGGGCCTGGTCTGGGACTGTTGCGTCAACCGGTACCTTTCTCAGCTGACCAAGGCGATACCAGCGCGAGATCGAGCGAAGCCAACCGCGCTGCCGATCAAAGTCGTAGGCGTACCCGAGAACTGGAGAAGTAGTGACCCAAGGATCTGAGATCGTGGGATGCCCGCTCACGTCTCCATCCGCTCGAACGACATCGCCGTCGCGCCAGATCAGGAACCAGTTGTTGATAGCTGGCGCGTCATCGAGCTCACCTGGTTGCGGGCCGGCCTCTGCTTCGGCGATGGCAGACAGAAGCGCTCGTGCGGTTACGTACTGTAGCATCATCGAGCTCCTCGAAGCCGTTTGGACGCAGCTTAGCCAGAAGCGGCTCACTCTTGGAGATCGCTGCCATAGTCGTCGTCGAAGTGCAGGGAGCCAGCGGGACCGCAGTCATATGCAAGAAGCTTTAGAAGTACGACATTCTGGGTCAACCCAACCTCGTCAGCCTGCACTCCCGGCTTGCGGACGTGAATGTCCCAGAGGCCATCCGGGTGCGGGACCAACTCGATTGCGCATTCGCCCATCTTGTCACCGAGGGCAACCTTGCCGCTGTCCGAGTCCACCTGCATTTCAGTGAATGTTTCGCAGTGCCCGTGGATCGGCGGAAACGCCCTAAGAAACCGTTGCCTCGTTTCCTCTGATGTCGAAGGTCCGGGGGAATCCCAGCGAGCATCATCAACAAGCATCAACGTGCTTCCGAAGAGCTCACGGTACATGTTCTGGACCTCCATCGGGTCCGCCCAGTCTGCCATTCGTGTCATAGGTCCAGATCCGAGTTCAGGGCGGGGGACGACAGCGCTTGCATGATCTAGCGGTCGACCTCGGCACGGTGCTGGCGTGCCAGGTCATAGTCTTCAAGGGCGAACTCGATGGTGCTGGTCTCAGGGCCGCTCCGATAGGTGATCTCGTAGGTCGCCACACAGCCGGGCATGATTGCGTCCGCGAGATCGCGGGATTGTCTGAACTCGTACTTGATCGACGAGCTGAAAAGACCGCTTGTTTCGCATGTGCGGAACTCGCGCTGCCTCGTACGGTCCGCACCGAGCTGCTCAACGAGGGTCTGAACAGGCTGTGCGTCAAGATCGGGAATGAAACCCTCAGTGCTCCATGCGTAGATGAGGGTCACTGATTGTCCTTGCATACGGATAGCGGAAGCCGGTCCGTACAAGTCTTCCAGCTGCGCCTTCAGCGCAAGCGGTTCAGGCAGGTCAGCGGAGGGTTGTCTCAGCACACGAAAGATCGCAAGCGGCCGCTTCTCGAAGACCTCTGTCGCCAGCATCGCTGTGATGTGGTCCTGGGGAGCGTTGGACAGACGCCCCTGCATGCCTACGTCACCGATCTCCCGCGTGGCTTCATAGCTCGGCTCCAAGACCTGCCCCTCCTGGGACTGGACACGCATACGGAGCTCGGTCCCTGTCGCCTCCGCCTCTGATCGGTCATCGAAGAGGGCCGCGACATCCGAGAGCGGATCACCGGGACGCAGCCCGAGGAGTTCGTAGGGATAGGGGCGTGCTGCCAGATCACCCGCGGCTTCGAGCTGATCAGCGGTAGCAGGCGCTGAAGCAACCAGACAGGCCGCTACATTTGCGAGTACATGCGGCATTGCCCCACCGAGGGCGTTGAACACTGATCTCATCTCAAAGCCTCCTAATATCCTATAATGGGATAATACCAGAACAGGATTACGCGGCAAGGGAATGACCTTGTTGAAGAGCCGCAATTGGCGCGTAGTCTCAGAACACCCGCGCACCTGGCGCTCCTCCAGGCGCTGACCGACGCCCGAAAGGCGGCAGGAATGACCCAGCAGCAACTGGCTGACCGCATGAAGCGGCCGCAGTCCTTTGTCGCGAAAGTGGAAGGGGGCGAGCGTCGCCTAGACGTCGTCGAATTCGCCGAATGGTCGATCGCACTCGGTGCGAACTATAGCGACCTGCTTGGGCCAGTGCTGCGCTCTGTCGCCGGTGAAGACTCGGCAGCGTCGTCGAGCTCTTGACCGCGGCTTACCGGTTTCTGAGCCGGAACCCCCGCGCCGGTTTCTGCGGGGAGGTGAGCTGAGGCCGCGAAGCGTTTTCCAAGGAGCCTTCCAAGTCGCTCAAGGACTCTTGCAAGTCCTTTTGCAACTGCGCGAGCATGCGCTCTTGTTCGGCCAATCTCGTCATGCAGTCGGTGACGCCTTTGCCGAGTTCTTCGACGCAGCTCAGCAACTCGCGCTCCAAGTTCGTCAGGGCCATCTACTCCTCCACGCGCTGAATGCAGATTCGACCACTGCCATTGCCAATCGGGCAGTGGACCACGTTCACGTTGGGCGGCAGAAGAGTCACTTGCCCAAGGCCGCCCGGTCCCCGCACGCTGCGGCTGCCCTGAAGTGCCGACGGGACTGGTGGCTGGGGTGTCGTCACTTGCTGCTGGCCGTTGATCATCATCGTTACTGCCAGGAAGGCACCTCCGAAGCTCATCACCGTCGCGAGAACCGCGCCGGCGAGGAAGGTCGTCAGCCCCCGGGTCGCGATCAACTGGCTCAGCTTCCGGGATTGCGCCTCCAGCCTCTTGATCCGGTTCTCCAACTGATCCCCGGTCTCTTCGGTCTGGCGCAAAAGCGCCTGCATCCGCTGCCCGATCGCCTGCTTCAGGCTGTCGGTATCGCTCGACATTGTATCGAAGGCGCTTCTGACGATGATCCTCCACTCGCCGCTCAAGCTCTTCAACTGAGATTCCAGCAAGCCGAGCTGAGACGCCAGCAGGTTGTCCATGTTCGCCTGGATGCGCGGGTTCAGCTTGCTCTGCGGTATAGTTTTCATCGAAGATCGCTCCTTTTGGGCGCCAGCGCTGGCCGGTGTCGGGATCAAGGACGGTGAGGTAGGCCTTGCTCTTGCGGGGCAGCTCGAAGCCCATGTCGCTCAGAGCTTCGATCATTGAAGCGCGGTCGCGGATTGCGCCGATCCCGATTTGGCTCGCGATCCACTCATGCAGCTGCTCCCGCGTTGCCGCGCGATCTGCGGCTTCCGGCAAGGCTCGGATTTGTTGCGCGGCGAAATCCTCGAAGTCTTGGATGACGGCGCGCTGCTGCTCATCAGTCGGCGCGTCCTCTGCCGCGAAGCTGATCACGCCGGATTTGTAGCGCAACTGATGCGGCACTGCGTCGATGAGCGCCTGCATCCGCGCGGTGTCCCCCTCGATCACCTCGGGCGGTACGGCGCGACGCTCTTACGCCTGCCGCCCTCGCGCATCGCAGATGGGGTTCCGGTGCTCGTCGTAGCACTTCACCGTCTCAGCGATCAGGCAATCGACCGCGGGAGCGGCGGTGCCCCGGCCATGGTGGAAGAACTTCACCATCATCGGCGGCCGTTCTCACGCAGGGCGTCCAGTTGCCGTTCTATGGCAACCAGGGAAGCGGAAATGGCCAGCACATCCAGCTGGTCATAGACCCGTACTTTGCGCGCCGCGTTCAGAGCACGCGCGATCTGGTTCATGTTGGCCCCGATGCGCGACAAGGCCACCAGCAGGTCAGGGTCGGCCTCCGGGACCACTTTCCGATGGCCGCTACGGACCAAGGGCAACCGCTCTCGCAGCAGCTCGGCCAGCGGACGGCGGGCACGGCGAGCCTCCGCATCGAGGCGGGCCTTTTCAGCAGGGGAACACCGGAACGCGGCGGTTTCAGTCAACGTCTCGGCGTATTTGGGTGACCTGCTCTTAGCGGGGTTTGAAGGGGGCGCCGCCCCCTCACAAGCTCCCGTGTGAAACACGGGTGACCTTGCTCTCTTCCTAGGATCAAGTTGATCGGACACCGGTCACACGCGGTTTGCCAAGAGGGACTGCACCATTGCGCTGTTCAAGGTTTCAGGCAAAGGACGGCGGTGAGGGCTCTGCCCATCTTTTTCTATTTCTTTATCTCTTTCTCTTTGTGGCGCCAGCGTCCGAACAGGGTGGGGGGAGGGAGCCAACACCGTGCCTCGACCTTGGTATGGCCCACCTGACACTACCTCCAATTGCACATCCGTTGGTCGCGCCGGAAAGCCACTGATGACATTCTGAAATTCAAACGAGATGGCTGCGCCGTGCTGTCGGCATTCCTCCTCCAGCATGGGGCGGAGGTCCTCGTACATCGTCCATGCATCAGCAAGAAATCTTCGGATCTCCTCTACCACCCGCCCCCCGTGCTGGCTCGCAGGCTTGAAGGTTTTGGTCTGCAGAAGACATCCGATCGAGAATTGCGCCACCGCCCTGCGAGACATGTCGGAGACCGGCAGTCCACCGGACAAAATGGCGGGCGACCTGGCGCGTGTGGTCAGCGTTCTTCGGGCAGTTCGCAGACCTGAACCACCCGCAAATTCTGATCAGTTCGGCATCCGGGTCGTATTCGATGAGGCCAGCATGACACAGCCTTGCCAATGACGCCCTGACGTCAGGGATAGAGAGCTTGGTCTCGTCGGCGATGAGGGAGACAGGATACCTGAAGAGCCCACAGAAATTGGCTTGGGCGCTGAGGTGGGCCGTGAAATAGAGGTTGCGATCAAAACAGTTGACGAGCTCTCGGAACGCTCGAACGTGGAGGATGGACGTGTTCAACATAGCGAAGGTTTTTTTGGCCATCGGACATACCTTTCCTAACGGCGCCATTGCTCGTGGGCCGAAAATGCCGCTGGGGCACTTGAATTAAGGTTGAAAAGACGGGCGCGAATGGCCTACAAAGATGGTGCAGACAGTACTTTGCAAGGCCCCGCCCCGTGCGGGGTTTTGTTTGTCAGGCTGCCTCGGTGGTCGTGACCCGTACACTGTTCACCCAAGAATTCAGGCCGTGGCCGTCGTATTTAATCCGGCGGCCAAAGCATAGGTATGCGGGACCAACACCCTTGTGCCGCCACTGAGCGCGTTTGGACTTCGGCGCGATCAGGTCGAGCTCAACGTCATTATCATCGTAGATACGTTCGGGATCGAAGTACTTCCGTTCCATAGCACACTCCATGTGTTTCAACTGAAGCCAAGATCATTGAAGCGTCCCCCGCCGTCACGGGGGAAACGCTATACAACTCCTATGGATACCACCTATCCAACTGATCGTAATACATTTTAAGGCCTTCACGGCCTATGCGAAGGTCGTCTTCATCGTTGGCGCACTTGGCGGCGTGTAGGGCTGGTCGGTAGAAATGCATATCGATCCCGATCACCTCGTACAGCTCAGCTAGGCACTCAGGGTAACGCCCTATCGCGATCTCTGGGTCTGGGCCCGCAGTGATCTCATGGTCTGTGTAGAATTCGACGATGGCGCGCAGGCGAAGGGCGACACGACGCGCTCGGACCTTGCCCGTTCTCTGCCCCGCACGCTTAACTTCGACATCGAAGATCTCTCGCAGTTCGTCAATGACGCGCGTCACGGTATCCGTTTCGTGTTTCATTGCCTCCTTCACCAGGATGGAAACCGGGGTTCCCAGTGAAATTGCCAAATTACACGCTTCTTCCCACATTTCTTGGGCGCGCTTCGAGTTCTTCTGCTTGGCGGCGGCGGCAAGTTTCACCGATGCCTTGCGAAGACAATCGCGCGCTTTGCGTGACTGCCCACTGCCGTATCCTCTGCCCAAATCAGACCAAAGTGGGTCCTCATGGTCGTTGGAAATCAAAGCTGCTGTGAAGAGCATGTGCTCTACTTCCAGCTCCAGGCCGATCCAGTTCTCGAGTGCGGCGCCGATCCTTTCCAGCATCCGGATGTAGTAGAATTCAAAGTTGGATTCGTTCCTGTCTGACGCGCTCGGATCGAGGCCAGGATAGAGATGATCAGCACTGCGAGGCCACATGGGAGCACCACCTTTCCATTAGCTCGCGGCGTTTCTGGAGTAGGTCCGAGCGAGCGTATGCTCGCTCGACTTCGTTGCCGACCTTATGGCCGAGGCTCATTTCCGCCACCTCGCGGGGTGCGCTTGCCTCTTCTGACGCCCAGTCCCTGAATGTCGAACGGAAACCGTGGACAGTGATGTTGTCCGTCTGCATGCGCCGCAGCAACATGAGCATTGACATATTGGAGAGAGGCTTGTGCCGTTTCTGCCCTTCGAACACACATGCGGATCTGAGCGCCTTCAGCGGCTCAACAATCGCGATCATCTGCGCTGTTAGGGGCACGCGATGCTCTGCGCCAGTCTTCGTTCGACCCTCAGG
>JACLAD010009309.1_pt1 | contig 16921 bp, 19 predicted proteins | sample 8027901 | NCBI WGS metagenome assembly JACLAD01 (sample SAMN15725071, study PRJNA655200) | protist metagenome | isolation source: fluorescence activated cell sorting (FACS) single amplified genomes of... | place: Spain: Blaines Bay Microbial Observatory, Mediterranean Sea | collected 2016-07-05 | reverse complement strand
CCCTGGCTGCACAGATCGAGGTCGCAGTCTTGCGCGAACGCCTGGCCGTGAAAGAGCAGGCGCTCGCTGACCAGCGCGAGGCCCACGCCCGGGAGGTCGGCGCGCTGCAGGAGCGGCTGACCAGCACCGAGGCAAGGCTCGACCAGGCCCAGACCGAGCACCGGGAGCAGCTCGCCCAGGCCGAAGCCCACCACGCCGAGCAGCTCGAGAAGACCGAGGCCCGGCACGGCGAGCAGCTCACCAGAACCGAGGCACGGCTCGAGGCCCAGCTCGAGGAGCTGCGCCAGGATAGGGCAGGGTGGCAGAAGCAGGCCGAGCAGCTCACCGCCCAGATCGGCCAGCGCAAACGGCGGTGGTGGCAGCGCCGATAGGGTAGGGCGCCAGCAGCCGGCCAGCCGCCACAACCCAAGCCGTTGAATCTTTGAGCAGATTCACGCTCAAGTGATGACGTGTAACAAATATTATGTAACGAGTTACTTATGGTCGTGCTATGTTCCTCTTTAGGATCAGCAACTTGCACGAGACATCATGGGCATCGTCCGGACCCTCAAGACAGCGTTCGGGCTCAGCCCCGAGTCGAAAGCACTCACCCTCACCGACCCTGACGCCTTCGCGCTCTTCGGCTCGATCCCGACCGGCTCCGGCGTCCCTGTCTCTGCCCATGCTGCGATGCGCGTCCCGGCTGTTGCCTGCGCCGTCGCCCTGATCAGCGAGACGGTCGGCGCCCTGCCGGCCAAGGTCTTCGTCCGCGAGACCAAAGAGACGGCGAACACCCACGCCGCCTATCGTCTGATCCATGACGAGGCGAACGAGTGGACGAGCGCGACCGAGCTGCGCACCCAGATCACCCTCGACGCGCTCACCCACGACGCGGGCGGCTTCGCCAACGTCGTGCGCCTGGGCGACGGCACGCCCGCCGAGCTGCACCGCCTCGACCCCGCATCCGTGAAGCTCGAGCACGCCAGCGACGGCGAGCCCTTCTACATCGTGCAGAGCGTCAACGGCCCCGTCCGCGTCGACTTCCGCGACATGCTCCACCTCCGGCCCTTCGCTGGCGTCTCCCCTATCACCCTGGGCCGCGAAGCGATCGGTCTGGCGATCGCCTTCGAGCAGCACGTCGCCCGGCTCTTTGCCAACGGCGCCCGCCCCTCCGGCGTCATCAAGAGCGAGAAGATCCTCGACATCGAGGCGAAGAAGAAGATCGCCGCGTCGTGGTTCAACACCCACGGCGGCGCCCGCTCCGGCAACACCGCGATCCTCGACGAGGGCATGACCTACGAGCAGCTCAGTCTGACGCTCGCCGACGCCCAGTTCGCCGAGAACCGCCTCGAGCAGGTGCGCGAGATCGCCCGCGTCTTCCGCGTCCCGCCGACCATGCTCTTCGAGCTGACCCGTGGCACCTGGTCGAACACCGAAGAGATGGCCCGCCAGTTCTACCAGGTCACGCTGAAGCCCTGGCTGACCGCCTGGGCCTGGGCCTACTCCCGGGCGCTCCTGAGCCCCGCCGAGCGCGAGGCTTTCTACATCGAGTTCGTGGTCGACGACCTCCTGACGACCAACGCCGCCGCCCGCGCGACCGCATACGGCCAGTATCGGGCCATGGGCGCGATGACCGGCAACGAAGTCCGCGCCGGTCTGAACCTGCCCGCCCATCCGGACGGCAACACCCTCGACAATCCGCACATCACCACGGCCAGCCCTGCGCCGTCTGAGGACACTTCCGCATGATCACCCACCAAGCGTTCTTCGGCGATGCCGAGCGCGAGTTCTGCCTGACCGACGACGCGATCCTCGAGCTCGAGCGCGTCAGCAACACCGGCATCGGCGCCCTCTACCTGCGCGCCGTGGCCCTGCAATTCACCGTCTCCGACGTGGCCGAGACGATCCGCCTCGCCCTGATCGGTGGCGGCGCCTCTCCGGCTGCAGCTGCGCGCCTGGTCAACACCTACGCCCGCAACCGGCCCATGTCCGAGACTTTCCCGCTCGCGCTCGACATCCTCGACGCCCGCTGGAACGGCAAGCCGGAGGTCGCAGCGTGAACGACCGCCTTGAGATCAAGGCCCAGCTCAGCGTCGACGAGACGGGCGCGATCACCGGCCTGGCTTGGCCGTTCGGCTCGCCTGATCGCGTCGGCGACGTGATCGAGAAGGGCGCCTTCACCCTCTCCGGCAGCACCGTCCCGATGCTATTCAGCCATGACCAGGCCCAGGTGATCGGCGTCTGGGAAGAGATCACCGAAAGCGATGAGGGCCTGACCGTCAAAGGTCGCCTTCTGGTGCAGGACGTGGCCCGCGCCCGCGAGGTGCGCGCCATGATCCTCGAGAAGGCCGTCTCCGGCCTGTCGATCGGCTTTGTCACCAAGGCCGCAACCCCGCGCGCAAGGGGCCGCACCATCACGGCCCTCGAGTTGCACGAGATCAGCGTCGTCGCGGTCCCGTGCCACCCGGGCGCGCAGATCACCTCCCTCAAGGCCGCTGGTGACACGGCACCTACCCCCCATGGAGACACCATGACGACTGAGAACGTCCCGGCTAATGACGAGCCGGCCCTCGACCTGAAAGCCTTCGCTGACGTGAAGGCCCGCCTCGATCGCCTCGAGGCCAAGAGCAACCGCCCGCAGGGCGTCCACGTCTCCGGCCCGGTGGTCGGCGACGAGCAGAAAGCCTATGGCGCCTTCCTGCGCCGTGGCGTCGAGCGCATGGGCGCCGACGAGGTGAAGGCCCTGACCGTCTCGAGCGACGCGAACGGCGGCTTCCTGGCCCCCGAGCAGTTCGGCTCCGAGCTGATCAAGCTCCTGAACCAGTTCAGCCCGATCCGGCAGTATGCCCGGGTGATCCAGATCGGCGGCCCCGAGATCGTCTATCCGCGCCGCGTGACCGGCACCGCCGCCACCTGGACGGCTGAGACGGGCAACCGCACCGCCTCCGGCATGACCTTCGAGCAGGTCCGCATGGCGCCCCACGAGCTGGCGACCTTCTGCGACGTGTCGCACGCCCTCCTCGAAGACAACGCCTACAACCTCGAAGGCGAGCTGATGGCTGACTTCGCCGAGAGCTTCGGCAAGACCGAGGGTCTGGCGTTCGTGAAAGGCACCGGCAACGGCCAGCCCATGGGCATCATGTCCGCGTCGGGCATCGCCGAGCTGAAGACGGGCGTTGCCGCCAACTTCCCGGCTGCGAGCCCCGCCGACGTGCTGATCCGCATGTTCCACGCGATCCCCGGCGTCCACGCCCAGAACGCGGTCTGGTGCATGAACCGGAACACGCTCTCGATCGTGCGCCAGTGGAAGGACGGCCAGGGCCGCTACCTGGTCATCGACCCGATCAGCGCTGGTGCTGCCTCGACGCTCCTGGGCCGTCCGATCGTCGAGATGCCGGACATGGAAGACGTGGCCGCTGGCACCGCGCCGATCCTCTTCGGCGACCTTCAGGGCTACCGGATCGTCGACCGCATCGGCCTCTCGACCCTGCGCGACCCCTTCAGCCTCGCGACCGCAGGCCAGGTCCGTTTCCATGCCCGTAAGCGGGTGGGCGCCGACCTGACGCACCCCGACCGCTTCGTGAAGCTCCGGGTGGCCGCGTAACATGATCCCGCAGCCCGCATATGCCGAGGTCACGCTGGCGCATGGTGGTATCACCGTGCGGCTGCGCCCGACGCTGCGGGCTGCGGTTCAGCTCGAGCGTCTGCACGACGGCTTCGAGCCCCTGTTCCGGAAGGTCGACGAGTTCGACACCGGGACCGTCCGCGCGATCATCGTGACCGCAGCGAGCGAGAGGAGTGATGCGATCGCTCTGATGACCGCCGCCGCGCAGCTCCCCCTGCGCGAGGTCAAACGCAGCTTCCATGCACCCGTGATCGCCCTCTGCCGTGGCCTGATCCCCACGGCGGAAGCCAAGGACGACAAGAAAGCCCCCAGGGCGGCCAAGCCGCTGCCCTGGGCGGACGCCTACCGCCAGCTCTTCAAGCTCGCGACCGGCTGGCTCGAATGGACGCCCCAGGCCACCTGGGACGCCACCCCGGATGAGATCGTGCTCGCCTTCGAGGGCCACCTCGAGAAGCTGAAGGCGATCCACGGCGCCCCCGAGGAAGAGGACAACGGCCCCAGCGAAGAGCAGCGCGCCGCCAATGAAGCCGCTGGCCTCGACCCCGAGTTCGATCGGGCGGGCTTGCAATCGCTCAAGGCCGCTCTGCAGGGTGGCCTCTGATGCCCCGGCCCCCGCACCTCTGCACCTGTGGCAAGACCGTCCCGCACGGCACCCGCTGCGCCTGCCAGATCGCCAGCACCCGCGCCCGGAACAAACGCCACGACGCCAACCGCCCGACCGCTCGCCAGCGCGGCTACACCCGTGCTTGGGAGGACGCCCGGCGCACCCACCTTGAGCGCCACCCGCTCTGTGCCCATCCCGGCTGCACGGCCCCGGCAACCGTCGTCGACCACATCATCCCGCACCGTGGCGACCAGGTTCTCTTCTGGGATCGCTCCAACTGGCAAAGCCTCTGCGCCCCGCACCACAACAGGCACAAGCAGCGCTGGGAGCGTAGCCAATGAGCCAGACAGCTACTCAGCTACGCAGCCCGATAGCTACTCAGCTACTCAGCCCGACAGCTACCCAGCTACGCAACCCGATAGCTGCCCAGCTACGCAGCTTGATAGCTGTTTCCACTGGCTCCTGCGATCGCCAGGAGCGCCAGCGATGACCTACTGCCCTTGGACCAACCTCTGGGCTGCGGTCCTCTCGACTGCCCTGATCGAGGGCCTCACCGCTGCCCATGAGGTCGCCCGCACCGGCACCATGCACGCCGACTGCGCCTACTTCCTCGAGCGCCGTCCCGGCTTCGTCACCGTCTGCCACATGATCGGCATCGAGCCCGACTTCGCGCGCGACCACTTCCTCGACACCCTCGAAGAGAAGCAGCTCCTCGCAGCCGTGCTCGCTGCCCTGCCCACATCGCACCCCGATCACCAGGGCAGACCCATCCGCAGCTTCCAGAAGCGCACCCCGCCACCCGAAGCAGGCAAGCCGAAGAGAACCGGCCCCGCTGGCAAACGCTACGAGCTGAACGGCCAGAGCTACACCATAAACGAGCTGGCCGAGCGCTCCGGCTTGCTGTCCGCGACGATCCGCATCCGCCTGAAGAAAGGCTTGTCGCTCGAGGATGCCCTGCGCCCAAGCCGCAACAACCCCACCCCGGGGGTGCTCTCCAACTTTGCCCCATCCCAGGGGACCGGCGGGGGGACAGCCGCACAAGACAGCCCCGAAATAGATTTTCCTGAGAAAGCCGCGTGATGCCCGCACTGACTTCCCTGGCGCTCCTGAAGGCGCAACTGAACCTCGACCCCACCCACAACCTCGACGACGAGCTTCTGGCCCACAAGCTGGCCGCTGCCGAAGCCTGGATCGCAACCCACACCGGCACGCTCTTCGTGGCCGAGCCCGCCCTGACCGAAGCCGCCCTGCAGCTCGCGAGCTTCTGGTATGAGCAGCGCGAGGCCGCGAGCTTCGGCATCTCGACGCAGCCGATCCCGTTCGGCGTGCTCGAGCTTCTGCGCCCCTACCGCGACGAGGTGACGGGCCATGTCGCTTCGTAAGCAGTCCAAGGCCCTCGCTGCCCGGCTGAACGCGATCCCGCAGGACGTGCTCGACGCCCTGCGCCCGGCCTTGCTCAAGAGCGGCGAAGAGATCGCCGCCAACATGCGCGCCTTGGCCGAAGGCTCCCGTGACACGGGCGCCCTGATCGACTCGATCGAGGTCACTGGCCCGGGCGAGACGACCCCAGCCTATGCTGCCGGTGGCGGCAGGCGCACGGCCCACGCGAACCAGGTGCTGGTGACGGTCGGCAATCCCGACGTGCGCTACGGCCACCTTGTCGAGTTCGGCAGCGCCAAGGCCGAGGCCCAGCCCTTCATGCGCCCCGGCTTCCGCATCGCCAAACCCCGCGTCACGGCCCGCATCACCCGGGCGATCAGCGCCGCCATTCGCAACAGGAAGGTCTGACCATGTTCGAGCCCACCCTCGCCCTGCAGACCGCCGTGCGCGCCGTGCTGATCACCGATCCGGAGATCACGGCCCACGTCGAACCCGACAACGTGCGCGCCGCCCCGGCCCGCCCCGCCCGCCGGCCCTCGATCATCCTGACCGGCTCCCAGACCGAGTTCCTGGGCCGCGCCTCCGGGGGCCAGATCGTCGCCCGCGCCTGGCTCGACGTGAACGTCTGGGCGCTCGAGGACGGCACCGACCTGGCCCGCGCGATCGGCTTCGCGGTCTGCCAGCGCCTCTTCGACACCCCGCCCGCCGAGGATTTTGCGATCGACGAATGGATCCGCCCCGGCATGGTCTGGATGCGCGATCCGCAGCCCGAGCGGGCCTACACGCACGGCGTGGCCTCCCTCGAAGCTGTCATCCGGTGGGTCGAATGATGCGCGCCGGTAAGCTCGATCGCCAGATCACCATCGAACGCCAGGCCGAGACGGTCGCGCCCTCTGGCGCCGTCACCTCGAGCTGGTCGCCCCTGGCCTCTGCCCGCGCCGAGCTGGTGCAGCAGACCGCCGACGAGTTCCTGGCAGGCCCCGGCGAGGCTGAGCAGCGCACGCTGGTCTTCCGCATCCGCTGGCGCACCGGCCTCTCGACCGCCGACCGGGTGATCTTCGAGGGCCGGGCCTACGACCTGAAGCAGATCGTCGAGATCGGCCGCAAGCGTGGCCTCGAGCTGCGCGTGGTGGCGGCATGACCCGTGGCTTGAAACCGCAGACCATCGTGGCCGGCTCCTCGCCTGTCACGACGGTCCCGAACCCGCCCGCCTACCTCTCGAAAGAGGCCAAGGCCGAATGGCGGCGCGTGGCGCCGATCCTGATCCTCGAGCGCCAGGTGCTGACCGTGGCCGACCTCGCGACCCTCGAGAGCTACGCGATCAGCGTCGGCATGATCCGCGACCTGCACAGCCTCCTGCAGCGCGAGGGCTTCGTCGGCGAGAACGGCAAACGCCACCCCGCCGTCGGCATCCTGACCGCCGCCCAGCAGCAGCAACTCCGCTGCGCGGGTGAGCTGGGCCTGACACCCGCCGCCCGCTCCCGGGCGAACATGATCAAGCGCGCCGACGACGACGCCGACAACCCGCTGGCCCTCTGATGACCGCGAGCACCTATCCGAGCTGGATCTTCGACGGATCGGAGATCCCCGACCCGTTCGGCTATGGTGCGCGCGCCGTCGAGTTCCTGCGCCGCCTCCGGCACCCGGCCAGCACCGCGCCCCAGAGCCGCTTCCAGCTCTACCCGTGGCAGGAGCGGATCGTTCGGCGCATCTATGGCCCGCGCCACGAGGACGGGCGCCGGATCGTGCAGACCGTCTTTCTCCTGATCCCGCGCGGCAACCGGAAGACCTCGCTCGCCGCCGCCCTGGCGCTCCTGCACACCATCGGCCCCGAGCGCGTCCCGGCGGGCCAGGTGATCTTCGCCGCCGCTGATCGCGAGCAGGCTGGCATCGGCTTCCGCGAGGCCGCGAACATTGTGCGCCAAGACCCGCGCCTGGTCGCCGCGACCCGCATCTATGACGCCCACAACAGCGCGAAGAAGATCGTCTTCAACGCCCAGGACGTAACGCTCACCGCGATCAGCAGCGACGGCGGCGCCCAGCACGGCAAGACGCCCACCTTCACGCTGATCGACGAAATCCACGTCTGGAAGGGTCGCGATCTTTGGGAAGCCCTGCGCTCCGGCGCCGCCAAGACGCAAGACAGCTTGACCGTGATCGCCACGACTGCGGGCCGCGGCTCCGAGACGCTCGCCGCCGAGCAGCACGACTACGCCTGCCGCGTGGCCCTGGGCGAGATCGACAACCCGGCCTATCTGCCAATCCTCTTCGCGGCTGGCCCCGACGACGACTGGCTCGACGAGGCCGTCTGGCATCGCGTGAACCCCGGCCTGGCGCACGGCTTCCCGAGCCTCGAGGGCCTGCGCACCCTCGCCGAGGAAGCCAAGCACCGCCCCGCCGACCGCCACGCCTTCGAGCAGTTCAACCTCAACGTCTGGAAGGCCCACAGCCGCGATCCGTTGTTCGACATGGACACCTACGACGCCCGCGCCTTCGACTTCGACCTGGCCGACCTCGAGGAGCTGCCGTGCTGGATCGGCGTCGACATGAGCGTGAACGGCGACCTCACCGCGATCGTCGCCGCCTGGCGCCACGACGACGGCCAGATTACGATCTTCCCCTGGCTCTACGTCCCGGGCGATGACCTGAAGGCGCGCGGCGACCGCGATGGCGTTCCCTATGAGAGCTGGCGCGACCAGGGCCTGATCGAGGCGATCCCCGGCAGCGTGATCGACCCGGGGGTGATCGAAGATCAGGTGCGCTCACTGTGCGCTCAGTTCGACGTGCAGGAGGTCGCCTTCGACCCGCATCTCGCCCGCCAGACCATGCAGCGCCTCTACGACGAGGGCTTGCCGGTGGTGGAGATGCGCCAGGCGCCGCTGACTATGGGCGTCGCTGCAGGCCACCTCGAGCGCACTGTGAACGGCCACGCGATCCGCCACAGCGGCCACCCCGTGCTGCGCCAGCACTTCGATAGCGTCGTGGCCTCGCGCAACGACACCGGCTTGATCAGGCTGCACAAGGCCCGGCGCACCGACCGGATCGACGGCGCGATCGCAGCTGCGATGGCCGTGAGCCGCGCCTGCGCCGCCGAAACCCGCCAATCCTCCTACAACGCAGCCGAGGCCGATGGCCTCTTTGTCTTCTGAAAGGCACCCGCACATGAGCAACCTTCCCGGCCTGGTGGTCGACGTTGAAGCCCGCATCGACAAGCTCGAGAAGGCCCTGAAGCGCGCGAACGCCGCCCAGGCCCGCTCTGCAAACCAGATGGAGCAGCGCGCCAAGCAGTCCGCCGACCGCCTGCGCGCCACTTACGGCGCAGCCGGTGACGGCATCGCTGCGAGCTTCGGCAAGCTCCCCAAGGCGCTCGCGGGTGGCCTCCTGGCTGGCGTGGCAGCCGCTGGCGTCAAAGGCACCGTCGAGCAGATCAACCGCATGGTGACGAGCGTGGCCCAGGTCGGCGACGAGGCCGAGCGCGCGGGCGTGAGCGTCGAGCGCTTCCAGGAGCTGAAGTTCGTCGCCGATCAGAACCGGATCAGCGTCGACGCCCTGGTCGACGGCCTGAAAGAGCTGAACCTGCGCGCCGACGAGTTCGTCGTGACCGGCAAGGGCTCCGCTGCCGAAGCCTTCGCCCGGCTGGGCTTCACCGCCTCCGACCTGGCTCGCCGCCTGAAAGACCCGTCCGAGCTGATGCTCGAGATCATCGGGCGCCTCGAGGGCATGGATCGCGCTGCCCAGATCAGGATCGCCGACGAGATTTTCGGCGGCACGGGTGGCGAGCAGTTCGTGCAGCTCCTCGACGAGGGCGAAGCTGGCATCCGGGCGACGATCGACCGGGCGCACGAGCTGGGCATCGTCATGGATGCCGAGCTGATCGCGAAAGCCGCCGAGCTCGATCGCCGCTTCAACGAGATCAAGGCCACGACCGCGACCTGGCTGAAGAGCTTCGTCGTCGGGCTGGCCGATGTTGGCCTCGAGCTGACCGACCTTCGCGCCAGCCTCGACCGGCTGTTCCCGTCCGAGGACCAGGGCCGCGCCGTGCTGGGCGACGAGCTCTACGAGAGCCTCGCGGCTGATCGGGATGCCGTCGACGCCCAGGCCGTCGAGATCGCCCGGCTGCGCGAGCAGTTCACGGGCCTGGGCGAAGACGCGATCCGCACCGCCGCCAGCCTCGAGCAGGCCGCCTCCCTCATGGCGTCCTACGGCTACGACCAGGCAAGCGCCGAGCTGGCCGACGCCGCCGCCGAGATGCGCCGGCTGTCCGACGAGTTCGCCGATGGCGAGATCGAGGCCGAGGTCTTCGCCGAGGGCCTGGACGGTGTGCAGCGCTCCGCAAGCGCCGCCTTCGATCAGCTCGAGGACGCCGATCGCGTCGACTTCAGCGTGGCGATCAGCGAGATCGGGCGCCTGGGCAGCGCGATCGTCTCCGCGATCGGCCTGGCGAACGCCCTGCGCACCGCGATCCGTGACGCCGCCAACGTCGCCCCGGCCTCGACTCAGATGCAGACCTTCCGCGAAGCTGAAGCCGAGAGCGTCCGCAACTACGAGGCCCAGGCCGAGGCGCAGCGCAACTTCCTTGCCGCCGAGGACGAGCGCAACGCCAAGACCAGCGAACGCCTCGAGCTGGAGCGCGAGACGGCAGAGGTCCGCGAACGCGCCGCCGAAGCTGGGCTTGGCTTCCTGACAAGCGCGCAGGCTGAAGCCGCAGCGAGGGCCGCGATCGCAGCCGATGAAGCCCGGCGCCTCGCCGATCGGGCTGGCCGTGGTGGTGGCGGCGGTGGCAGCAAGCCCCGCTCCTCCGGCGGCTCCGCAGCCCGCGAACCCAAGCTCGACGAGTTTGAGAGCCGCGTCGAGCGGATCGCCGAAGAGACCAAGATGCTCGAGATCGAGCGCCTCGCCCTGGTCAGCGCCGCCGCTGCCGGTGAAGACCTGGGCCGCGCCGTCGACATCGCCCGGCAGCGCGCCGAGCTCCTACAGGCCGCGACCAAGGCAGGCCGCGCCGACACCCCAGCCCTGCGCGCCGAGATCGACGGCCTGGTGAAGGGCTACGGCACCGCTGCCCAGGCGGTGGACGACGTGACCGAGGCGCAGCGCCTGGCCCAGGCCGCGCGCGACGAGTTCACCAGCACCGCCGAGAGCGCGTTCAACGGCCTGGTGACGGGCGCGCTGAGCTTCGAGGAAGCGTTGGGCCAGGTGCTGATGCAGCTTGCGACCATGGCCTCGAGCAAACTCTTTCGCTCGATCATGGCCTCGCCCGGTGGCGAGAGCGCAACCGATAGCATCCTGGGCCTCTTGGGCTTCGCTTCCGGCGGCTACACGGGCCACGGCGGCACCCACGAGCCTGCAGGCGTCGTCCATCGCGGCGAGTTCGTAATGAGCAAGCGCGCCGTGCAGAGGATCGGCGTCGACACCCTCGAGGGGCTGCACAGCCGCGCCCTGAAGGGCTACGCGACCGGCGGCTACGTTGGCCCCGCCCGGCCCTCGCTCGCCTCTGCAGGGCGCCCCCAGGCGGCTCCTGCGATCCAGATCAGCGCGCCCGTGACCGTGAACGCCTCCGGCGGCACGCCCGAGCAGAACGCGGACTTGGCTTACCAGACCGCGAAGGCGATGGAGCAGTCGATGCGCAACCTCATGCGTGACGAGATGGTCAAGCAACAGCGCCCCGGCGGGCTCTTCAACCGGAGATAACGAGATGGCAAATTCCGGCGCATGAGGAAGTTATCCGGATATTTACTTACCCCCAAAATCTCCCGAGAAGAATAGCTGAGGCAATGACGATCCCCATGAAAGTAATAATGGTAACGCGCCCACCTAATGAAAGAACAGTAAATATTACTGCACCAGAAACACCGGCAATACTTGCCACATAAGACAAACTAATAAAGGCAAATGGAATTAGACCAACCTCCCAATACCCAGAAAAATAAGAAATTGCCGCCACCAAGGCCGCGATGACTAGACCCCAAATATACTTCATGCGCCCCTCAAATGCTTGCACACCCCACATCATTTAACCTAAAGGCCTTTGTCAATAATTACATAAAGAAATACGGTGCCTAGATGCTCGTGTTCGACATGGAGGCGGCATCCCTGCGCACGTTCTTCACCGCCCGGAAGGGCGTCGAGCCCTTCTTCTACGCGCCCCACAGCATGAGCTCGACGCTAAAATGGACCTGTAGCGATTGGGGCTGGACGGCACAGGCGCCGTTCACCTTCTACGCCCGGCTCGAGCAGAGCTTCGCGCTGGACACCTGAAGGGCCTAGCTCCCGGGGCGGAACCCTTGGGCTTCACCCGGGAGCAGCTCACCCATGGGGCGAGCCCTCCTAGCACCCGAGGAAGCGTCAGTTCTAGACCTCACCCGGAAGCAGCTCACCCATAGGGGCGCCCCCTCCTAGCACCCGGGAGCGGGAGCCCTCGACCAAAATGTGGGGCGAAGTTTTGTCCGTCTTATAGGATCATTAAGTAAGTAAGTATCTTATATACTTATAAGATACGAAGTAACGGACAAAACTTCGCCCCACATTTCTGAGCCCCACCTCCGGGCGCTCTCTCTCATTACCGACCCACCTCCGGGCGCTCTCTCCCCTCGTCTCCTCACCCCGTCTCCGGACGGAAGACACCCGCCCGAGAAAACACGCTCTGGGTGCGAAAAGGGCTTGCCAGAACCAATGCACTCAGGCAATGTAATTCAGCAAACCCAATGAGACATGCCATGAGCAACCGGACGACCATCACCCTTCCCCGCGAACGCCACCAACAACTGCAGGAGATCGCCGCCGCCTTTGGCGCCGCCTCCCTCCCCGACGCCTTGGGCCAGATGATCCGCGAGCTGGCCCGGCTTGGCGTCGTCACGACGAACCTGCCCGGCATCGAGATCAACCGCGTCTCCGATGGCGTGGTGATCATTGCCGAGGGCAGCGAGCCTCTGGGCCTGAAGCACGCCCAGGCGACGACCCTGGCCGAAACCCTCCGGCGGTTCGCGACCTCGAAGGAAAACCTGGGCGCCCTGGTCAACCTCGATGACGATTGGGCCGTGGCCCGGCAGGGCAACGGCATCAAGGTCCGCTTCCCCTTCGAGGGTCAGGAAAGAACCATGTCGCGCGACCTCGCCCTCGACCTGGCCGACCGGATCGACCCGGCGCAGGCCGAGCAGCCCGCCGCCTGACAAGAAACGAGGGGCTCCGGTCGCCACAACCGAAGCCCCTCTAAGTCTCTCACACACCAAGGATTATAGCGCATGAACGCGCCTCTTGCAGCCCCCGCCGACCCGTCCATCGAAGTTTCTTTCCTCGCCACGCTCCCCGAGCAGGAGCTCGCAAACGCCGCCCCCGACATTAACGACCTCCTCGCCGACCTGATCCCGTCCGAGCCTCGTTGGGGCGGCTGGACCTTGGCCGAGTTGGAAACCGCTGCCGCTGCCGCCGAAATGATCGAGGAAGAGCCCGCCTACGTCTCGCGCTACGACCGCGTTTTCCTGCAGCGTCGGGCGATCGAGAAGCAGCTCGCGAACATGCTCCCGGGGGATACCACCCCGGAAGAGCGGGCCAAGCTCGAGCGGAAGCTCGAAGCCCTAGAAGAGCGGCTTGAGCGCGAGCAGGAGCGCTCGAAGCAGGACACCTACCGCAGGCGCGAAGTGATCGACGAGTGGCGCACGACCGAGGAAGGCCGCGACCTCCACAACACCAAGCGCCGCCGCAAGCGCATCGTGCCGAACCGGCCCAAGGCCGCGACCGAAGAAGAGCGGCAGGCCCGGCTGAACGAGCAGAAGCGCGCCTCGAAGGCCAAGGCCCGCGCCGGGATGACCGACGCCGAAAAGTCGCTCGAGAAGCTCAAGAAGGCGGACAGTATGTGGACGCTCCGGCAGCGTGCGGCTGGTAAGTCCGAAACCGAGATCGCCGCTGGCCTCGTCAAGCGCCAGGAGAAGCGCGGGACCGCTTAGGTCCGCGCTTACTAGCGCTCACTTGACAGGCTAGACCACTTACAACCCTTTGCTCCTACGTAATATTTCGATAGACACTGACCCGCAAAACGAGTCCACGTAATAGGCAAGCAATTCTCGCGGCTCCTCCTGGGAAAGCAGTGCAATATTCTCTCCCGTGATGCCCTTCCTCTCTGGGATCCATTCTCGCATACCGTTGAGTAGATTCTGAAAAGTTTCGACCAATTCTGGCTCAGCACAGGCCTCTTTGAACTTTTCCAGAACATCTCTATGCATCCTAGATACACTCTCAAGGAAAGCCTTTGCGCTTTTCGCAATGCTTCCATTCGGCTTTATCACGAGGGAGGCATCAAAGTTATGCCCGAAAGAGTTTCGGATTGAGTTGATCTCTCTTAATCCACCTCGACTATTGAATACCGAACCATCCCCATCGTCCAGAAGGTCGACCTTCTGTGAGAAGCTTAGCCTTGCGTTTTCGACGTTCTTCAGGCCTTTAGCAACTTTCAGATAACGCGTCAGAGAATCCTCGGCAATTAGATGGCATTTAAGAACAAGGCCTAGATCGTCATGCGGAGATAGCAACATTTCTCGGGTCTTCTTTCGTGTAGCATCAATAACACTTAGAACATCCTCATTCGATTGGTTGTTTCCGCTTTCCACGCCTCACTCCCGTCTGTTATGCAAAATTCCCTTTCCTTGGGACGCTGCAGGAAAGCTACCCCTCAGAATAGATACCTCTATATCCCGTGTTGCGCTTGAGCACCACAGCTCTAGAATGTTCGTATTGCGACGCAATGGATGTGATTGTATGGGCCTCCTTTCATTCCTCTTCGGCAAGAAGAAAACAGAACCGGACGTGCGGCGGTCGGAAGACCTCGATCGCATTCTGGACAACGTGAAACCTCGCGAAGACCGTCCCAAGCCGGCACCGAGCGCCGGCACCGACACCCCCTTTATCAAGTATCGCAAAGGGGCATTCCCAATGGAGGTGGTCGGCGAGAGCAACTACCAAGCAGCATTCGTAAGCGTTTGCGGTGAGCCCAACCGGAATGGATACGACGAGGAGTTCCACGCCTCCATCCGGCTCGAGCCCGAGAACGAATACGATCCCAATGCCGTCATGGTCGACATCTACGGCCAGAAAGTGGGCTATCTGCCGCGCGCCCAGGCTGCACGAGTAGGCGCTCAGATGCGCCAAGCCGGTATCAAGGAAGCGTATTGCCGAGCGAATGTCCGAGGCGGCTGGAAACGCAGCCGCTCTGACCAAGGCGCCTTTGGCGTCTGGCTGGCAATACCGCCACGCGCAGACCTCGAGTTCGTGGACTGGACCAAACACGACTTCTAGGCCGCGATCAGACCAGCGCCCGCCCTCACCCGGCGAGCGCTGTCGCGTTCGAGCCCTGCCCTCTCAGCACCTCACAGGAAGCGCTGAGACGCCCGCCAGAGCGCGAAGCCGCTTCCCCGGCACCCTCGCCCTATCCGACCCCCTTGCGCGCCTCTGAGGCCCCTCTGAGCGCCCCCCGTGAGTCCGCGGCTGGCCCCTACCCGGCTGCAAATGTCCGCCATTTCAATAAAATAGTTATTGCTCAATTACTTAGCTTGTGGCAGGGTGTCTTTGCTGCTTGGGACCGTCGGGATACGTAAGCTCTAGCAGAGCCTTCGCGGTTTTGGTTTGGTTAGCCATGGAACTGCGAAGGATCGCAGCGCTTCGAGAGTTCTGGAGGCTCTCGAAGCGCTGCACCCCTCCCCAGCATCACAGCCGCTCTCAGCGCACCGTTGCCGCCTTCCCCATTCTCAGCCCTGCTCGGCTGATCACGGGTGCTGTCTTCTGCCTTGAGTTATCCACAGCCCGGCCTGTCAGATGATGATCTTTAGTGAGGGGTGTCTCGTGTCGCGTGTCGCTTCGCTCCCTCGACACCCCTCACTGACACTAGAGGCCTCAAAGTGGACGCGCCGGAGGGTCGAAGTGGACGCGCCAGAGGGTTGAGGTGGACGCGCCGGAGGGTTGGAGCATACATCAGGGAGGGTAAGTATGGACGCGCCGGAGGGTTGGCCGATCGGCTTGCTCTGCTAGAGTGGATCGCTACTGCAACATGCGGTCCATAGGTCATGTTGGCTTGAAATGGACGCTTGATCTTCAGGCGCGTCCACGGATAGCTCTTCCACCATGAGGAAAATCACCGTGCCAAGCAGCGCCGTTGCGCTCAGTTCAGACAAGCCTCTGACCCCGGCTATGCTTGTGACGGTCTGGGAGATCGCTGCGGCGATGGATGAGAAGCGTGTGCCTGCCGAGTTGGATAATGCGATCTGGCTTGAGGTTCCGACTGCCCGGCTGCGCGGTGAAGGCTCGAGAAGCGATAACGTCTGGCTCCGTGAGTGCCTCGAGCGGCTGACAGGCATCAAGCTTTCCGGCGAATACAAGGGCGACCCTTGGGGTGCCGTGGTGCTGGCCGAATGGCACATCGAGAAAGGCGGCACCCTCGCCCGCCTCCTGATCCCACCCGCTGGCGTCCATGCGTTGCGCGCGCCGGCCACCTTCACAAAGATCGAAAGCCATGCAGCGCACCGGCTCACCGGCCATGGCCGACGACTCTATGCGATCCTGAGCGACAAGAAGCGCCTGGGACAGCCAACTTGGACCTTCAAAGTCGAAGACATTCGGCACCTGATGGGCGTGCATGACATGCGGTCCTACGACGTATGGGGCCAGTTCCGGAAGCGCGTGCTCAACCCAGCCGTTGAAGCGATCAACGATTACGGCACCGTCAACGTGAAAATGACCCCGATCCGCGAGGGCCGTTCGATCGTCGCAGTCCGCTTCGATTGGAAGTGGAAAGACCCGCACGCTGCCAGCGACACGGCAACCGAGAACGACCGCCACACGACCGCGCGCCGGAAGGACAAGGCCCCTCGCCCGGCCCCGCCGATGATCAAGGAAGAGCCCGCCGAGGCCCAGATAATCGAAGACCCGCGCAACGAGCCGCCCAGTGAGCCGATCGAGCCCGCCCTCGCTTGGTGGGCCGTCATCTCTCAGGAGCAGCGGGATCGCTGGGCTGATTACGTCGGGCGCACCTTCGAGGCTGGCGGCATGACGGTCCCGCGCCGTCAGAATGACCTCGCTCGCGCCTCCTACGAGGCGCACCTTGCCACGGGCCAAGCTCGAAGCGCATGATCCGCCCTGTGCGCGATCACCTTGAACACCGATCGCAATCCTGTCGCGCCCAGAGCGCGATCCTGTCGCGCACCTGATCGAACAGCGAGCAGAGAATGACCGAAACAGGCACCGTATGGCTGAGCCCCGAAGCCGCCGCGAAGAAGGTCGGCACCAGCCGCTTCACCATCATGCGGGCGATCAAGTCAGACAAACCAGGGCATCTGAAGGCGTCGAAGGAC
>JACLAD010015304.1_pt1 | contig 16924 bp, 19 predicted proteins | sample 8027901 | NCBI WGS metagenome assembly JACLAD01 (sample SAMN15725071, study PRJNA655200) | protist metagenome | isolation source: fluorescence activated cell sorting (FACS) single amplified genomes of... | place: Spain: Blaines Bay Microbial Observatory, Mediterranean Sea | collected 2016-07-05 | reverse complement strand
TCTCTCCACCGTCATCTAAATCCCCAATTTTAATTGGCTCTAAGTACTCACTCCAACCATTCATTCCATTTTCCATAGAATATACATTATCATAGCCTTCTTCTACAATTTGCTCGGCTACAAATTCAGAAGAACCACCTTTTGCACAAACTACATAAATAGGTTTATCTTTTGGTAAGTGATTAATTACAGGGTCTACACCATCAAGTAGTTCAAAATAAGGCATATTTAAAACTTCAACGCTTTTTCCTTCGATTTTCCAGTCATCAAAATCACCAGTGTTTCGTACATCTAAAATAAACATATTCTCTCCATTGATTACTTGTTTTGCAATTTCTTTTGCTGTAATAGTCTTAACTGACATTATTAATCCTCCATTATTTTTTATTAATTAGTTGTAAAATTTGTTGTGGGTCAAAACCAATTACCCATTCACCATTAATTTCTGTCTGGGGAACACCTAATTGTCCCGTAGTTTTAATTAGGTGTTCAATATATTGTGGCTTTTCTTCTAAATTTATATCTGTATAATTTAGCCCTTGTTTAGATAAAAAACTTTTTACCATAGTACAATAAGGGCAAGTTGTAGTTGAGTACACTGTTATATTATGTTTCATAGTGGTTTTCTCCTCTAAAAAATATCTATATTTTTAAAATGTTAAAGTCATATCTGCATCTTTTGCAAAGGACAAGAATGTAACTGCGCCGCCAACATCAATTCCTTCAATAAAATCTTCTTTTTCTAAACTCATTACATCCATTGTCATTTGACAAGCAATAATTTTAACGCCCATTTCTTGTGCCATATCAACTAATTCTGGAATAGAAGGAACATTGGCTTTTTCAAACCCTTCTGCAAAATGCTCTTTACCTTCTGGCATTGGCAATTGCTTGTATCCTTCCTTGTGTATGAGGTTCAAACCTTCAAATGTAAAGAAAATTTGTACTTCCGCATCAGTTGCGGCAGCCGCTGTTGCGATATTAAAAACTTTATATGCGTCGAATACTCCACCATTACTTGCTATAATTGCTACTTTCATAATATAAAACCTCCGAATTTTTTATTTGTTTTTATTGGTTGTAAATTTCCATTTTGACATACCAGGTACTACATTAATTACATTGCTAAAACCTTTTGCAGATAATTTTTGCGATGCTAAGTCACTTCTACTTCCTGTTTGGCAAATAACATATGTTTCTTTTTCTTTATCTAATTCATCTATTCTATTTTCCAACTCACCAAAAGGAATGGATACAGAGTTTGGAATATGACCAAACGCATACTCAGCTGGCTCTCTAACATCAATGATTTGTATATTATTATTTAACTTAATTGAAAACTCTTCATTAGAAATCTTATTAGGATGTTTTTGTTCAGTTTTTAGTTCTGACGATTTTGATTTTCTCAAATAATGTTTTAATACACTGTCATCTTCAGTTGTTCCTATATATTGATGTCCTGTGCTTTCAGCCCATGCTTTTAAGTCTGCGGTTGAACCTTTATCTGTTGCTTGAACTTCAAGAATTTGTCCTTCATTTAACCCTTGTATTGCCTTTTTTGTTTTAACAATAGGCATCGGACAAGACAAACCTTTACAATCTAACACCTCGTTTACGCTTATATCCATAGTGAAAATTTCCTCCTAATTATTTTATAGTATTACCTTTCCAACTTAGCATACCCCCAACGATATTTTGTACACTAAATCCCATATTATCCAGATACATACAAGCATTTAAACTTCTTCCACCAGAGCGACAAACAATGGCGTATTCTTTATTCTTATCCAATTCGCTAATTCTATCTGGAAGTTGACCTAAAGGAATATGAATTGCTCCTTGAATCATTCCTTGTGCAACTTCACTATCTTCTCTTACATCTATAATATTAATTTTTTGACCATTTTTAATTAATTGCTCAACTTTATCTGGGAATACATTTTTAAACATTAGATTTTACCTCCATTTAAATACCCCACAGGGTATATTTTATTGTAAAAAAATAAAAATTTCTTTGCGATATCAATATTAACAAATTCTTTATTCTTTGTCAAATACCCATTAGGGTATAATTATTTCTAAAAAATATAAATAATTTCTTTGTGATAGTAATACTAACAAATCTTTAACTCTTTGTCAAATACCTACTAGGGTATAAGTGATGTTAAATAAAAAGGGAAAGTCCCTTTTTAATGTTAAGAAATAATACCTACTATTTTAATTTTTTAAAAAGTTCTAGTGAATCATTCACCAATTCTACAACATCTTTTTCATTCTTATCAATTAAACAATTCTGCAAGTTGTCTCCAACAATGGTAATCATAGTATTATCAATTGCTGAGCGAATAGCAGAGAGTTGGGTAATGACTTCCTTACAATCTTTTTCATCTTCTAACATTTTTAAAGTGCCACGAATTTGTCCTTCGGCACGTCTTAATCTATTTTTAACTTTATCAGAATATTCCATATCAATACCTCCTAAATTACCCCTTTGGGTATATAAAAAGATATCATTAAAAATTATTAATGTCAAATTAGTCTATTTTAAAACCTAAATAAACAAAACAAGCATATTAAGATATGCTTGTTTTGTTTTATACTTATCATTCTGGCAAAACTAATTTTGTCCAATGAATAGATTCTTCTTTATTAGTAGTTAAAACAGTAATATTTACATGTGAGTTTCTTTCAAAAATATGAGAATTTACTCTCACTTTTTGACCAGGTACTAAGTTTAAGGATTCTCCATAAGGGCTTTTAAGGTTGTAGGCATTTTCACTTAAAGTACAAATTATACCTGGTACAATTCTTGTCCGATTGTTTCCAATTGCTATTTTATAACTATTATTTCCGCTCCACTCAACATTAAATCCGTGTAATTCCATTACCTTTGTGATAAAAACGCCGTCTCCAGACCAATCCAAATGATGTTTACTAATTAAATTGCCTTTTTTATCAAAGTCATTATCTTGTTTAGTGGTAAATATATAGTTGTCTGATACCCCTTGGTCTTGTAATTCAGAAGAAATACATGAACCACAGCATCCAACATTTTGTTTGGCGGTATATCCATTTTTTCTTAGGATTGCAAAGGCTTTATTAAGTCGCTTTTTATCAGATAGACCTTCGATAGACTTTTCTATTTGCCTTTGTAGAAGAATGTCTTCTTGTTTTTGATTAATTTTATTTTTATCTACACTGCTTTTGTACAATAGCATATTTAACACTCCTTTTATTCTTAACTTCTTTAAATTATAACATAATAAAGTTATATTTTTAAACAAAACAACAAAGTTTTGAACTCTCTAAGTAATCTGATTTTCAAAATCACATTAAATAATTAGTAAATAAAGAGCTATGCAGTTTAGTCTGTGTAGTTCTTTATTATGAAATAAGGTATATAATTTATGGTGAAATGTAAAAAGACTAAATCTTGTTTTATAAGATTTAGTCTTTAACTTCAATATAAAGAAACATATTATGGCGATAAGTTTCTATTAGTTCTCCTTCTACAAATCCAAATCTCTGATAAAATTCCTTTAACCTATTGATATCAGAACCCATTGCGTCAGATACTTTGAGTATTATTGATTTTTTTCTTTGTTTAGCGTAATGGACTATTTCAATCATTTTCTTTGTTCCAACTAATTGATTTCTGTAATTTTCTTTTACTTTAATCGCTTCTAAGTACATAAATGTCCGTGCTTCTGAAAGAGCCACTTCGACCTTATCATCTGTAAATTTATCATCAATATGAATCCAAGCACTATAATCATCCCATTTAATACTTTCTTTATTCTTTTTGTTTTTGAAAATAAGATTTTTAAGAAATATCATATTAACACCCCACTTATATAAGTAATAACTCTTTATGAATTGTGTATTTAATTTTAATCTATTATGCAAAATTTTACTATTCTAAACTTACTAGGTTTTCAATACTAGTGAAGTTTTGTATAATGTATATAAGAAGTAATTTTAAGAGGTGATTATTTTGTTTGTATTTTTTATAACTATATACATAATTATAGCTATAACTTTACTATCTAAAATAAAAGGATATTTTAAAACTTATATCATAGTGCATGATAATAGTAAAAGTTATATAGATAGTATTATGAATTATATGAATCATTACTTTACTCATATATGGAGAAAAAAATTAGCCTATGAAAGACACTTTGGCGATTTAGGATACATTAAAGAGCAGTTAATGAATTATCAATATAAGAACTTACCCCTTGTATATGATAAGTTTAAATATTTGGATAGTATAAGTGCAAACTCTTCTACTATTGCTAATAGAAAATTATTTAAAAATCTCCTTCAACAATTAGAAAAAGAACTTCCAATGACGTTAGATGAAGGTAGACATAATTTTATCAAACATACTTTAAAGTCTGTTCTTATTTTTAATTTAACTACTATTCCAGTTATATTCCTTATGTATTATTTTGAGATTCTACAAGGAACATACTTTTATATTACAGGATTTTCTTTTGTTATTTTTACTCTTATGCAAATAATATCGATTATCAAATATTTTTTCTTATATAAAAAGGTTGCAGTGAACAATGAATATTTTCATAAATTTAGCTATCAATACCTTTATGAGATTATTTACTATAAATCATTTAAATTACTATCAAGAGATAGTGATAAAGATAAGCAAATTATTGAAGTTTTGGAACTTATAAAGGAATGTGAATTTCAAGAAGATTTATCTTCTTATGATGAAGAGCAATTTATGGATATGTATGAAAATATAAATAAAGTTATCGATACGATTGTTCATACTAATTCTAGTAAGGCAGAGTTTTTTAAAGCCATTAATGTTTTTATAGATTATATTGATAAAAATAGTCTTGGATTAATGAAAAAACAGCCTGTTATTAATAATAAAGAATATTTACATAGCATTATAGAAGACATGAAATCTAGTTATGTTTAAATAAATTCTTATAGATGCATAAAAATGCTTGGATAATTTAAGTATCCAAGCATTTTTTAATTATATAAATTCTTTTATACAGATTGTTTTAATAGTGATTTAATTTCATAATTTAAATTGAAAATAATAATTCCATTTTCGAACTTACCATTCTCAACATAAGGAATATATGAATTATTTTTCTTATCAAAAGATACAAAATCTTCTTCCCAACTAATAACTTCTATTGGAGTTTGGTCTTCAATACTCACTTTAAAATTTGTGGTAATCCAATGTTCCTTATGGAATAAAGCATCAGGAACTAATCCTTTATCATATAATTCTTGTGGTGTGCAAATATCTTTATCTCTAATACCTAACTTATCAGTATCAATCTTAAAAACTTTATAATTTCCTTCACAACAACCTATAGATGCAAAGCATTGCTCTAATGTTGGAGCTGCACATATTCTAAGAATTGTATCGTTTTCACTTTCTATTCTTTCAGATGGAATTCTTTTTTTAAAATCTCCATTAAAGTCTAAATAACTGCTTATATGATATAGAATCATTATTAGCACTCCATTTCAATTCATTTAATATTTGTATGTAAATTATACCAGTAATCCACTTTAATAGGAATTATGATTATTTAATATCCATAGATATAATATAAATATAATGAGAAAAAGGAGTTGTTTGATTATGAGTGAGTCTACAATTATTTTTTATGGTAAAAACTTTACGCCACTTTCAAATGAGTGTTATGGTTGTTATCATTATGGTAGTATTTGTTCAGGTAGTGTTTATGAAGGAGAGTGTCGTGCAGGGGTTGTTGAAAATATGAAACCAAGTATTATTGCAGAACTTATTTTAAAGCATAGTAGTAATCGGTTTACTTTGGCACGTTGCTTTGGATACAACTTACAAGAAGATGTAAAAGATGAAGATTTGAAGACAGAAGAATTAAAACAAGAGTTTAATCTTGCTGTATCAACACCAGAAGATGTTATCACTCTTTATAAAGAAATGTTTTCTCTTGATATTCATAGTAAGGTTATTCAGCAAGATGATATTGTAGAACAAAATCATTTTACACCGTCTTCTACGCAAGTATCTGAATCAGACCATTCAATAGACCCTTTTATGGATAGTGATAATTTTATAGATGTGAGTGATAAAGATTTACCTTTCTAGTAATGAATTATTGCTATAAAAATAGCTTACAAGCCTTTTAAAAGGTTAGTAAGCTTTTTTTATTATTAAAAAAATGAAGTGATATAGGATATGGTTAGTTTCCAAAAATTCAATAAGCTGGTTTTTTATATTATAATAATATAGAAAAACAAATATATATATGAAGGAGTTTTTTTTGATGTTTTTAAGATTTAGAATAGTACAACAATCAAGAGTCCTAGTTATAGAAAAGCTAGGTAAGTTCAGTAGAATTGCTGAATCTGGTTTTCATTGGTTAACATTTACTGATAAAATCGTAAATGAAATTGATTTAAGAACAAAGACATTAGATACTGAAAAACAAACAGTTATTACTAAGGACAATGTGACAATGACCATAGATGCCGTTGTTTACTTTAAAGTAATAGACCCGTATAAAGCTACATATAATGTAGAACATTACCTTCGTGCAATGATTTTACTAACACAAACTACTTTAAGAAATGAAATTGGACGTATGGATATGGAAGAAGCCTTTTCATCCAAAGAAGAAATGAACAAAAGAATTGGTGCTTCTTTAGACCAGGCTACAAATGAGTGGGGAGTAAAAGTAGAGCGTGTTGAAATTAAAGACATGCTAATGTCCAAAGATATTCAAGATGCTATGGATAGACAAATGAAAGCAGAGCGAGAAAAAAGGGAAAAACTCCTACAAGCAGAAGGGGATAGAGAATCTGCTATTATGAGAGCAGAAGGAGAAAAACAGTCTTCTATTCTATATGCACAAGCTGAAAGAGAATCAGAGCTTTTAAAAGCAGATGCTCAAAGACAAATTGGATTATTTAAAGCTGATGCTGAAGCCAAAGCAATTGAACTTGTAGCAAGAGCAGAAGCTAAGAAGGTTGAATACTTACTAAATGCTCTGAAAAATTCCAATGTTGATGATAAGGTATTAGCATTAAAGCAAATTGAAGCCTTTGTAGAATTGGCAAAAGGAGATAATAAGGTGTTTGTACCTTATGAATCAAGTAGCCTAATAAGTAGCTTTAACGCTGTTAAAGAGTTGCTAAGTACTGAGAATACTCAATCAAAAAATGATTCTTCTCATAAAAAGACTTCACAACATACAAAGCAACAGTCTTACTCTAATAATAGGAATGGACAATCAAATGCTACTCAATATAGCAATCAACAAGTGAATAACAGAACAAATGCACATAACAATCAATCTAATAAGTAATACATAAAAAAAGAAGGGCTATACATATTCATATGTATTGTCCTTTTTTAGTTGTAAAATAGATTCTCCTTAAAAACAACAATATTTTCATATTGAAATGAAAGATAGTGACGAAATTCATCCATATATAAAAGAAATTGTATAACGATTATATGAGAATAATTCTTGCTTTATGCTATAATGACTTCAACTAACAATAGATTAGCATTATAGAAAGGGAGTTGGGTATATGTTTATGGAGAATGAAAGAAGTGTATGGAAGGAGTATTCAGTTATTATAGGTCTTGTTATTAGCCTTGTAATGACTTATACAGTGTATAACTGCTTGAATCTATTTGTGTGGGATAATGGTTTGAATCCGATAGATTCCGTTATTAAACCTTTTCTATTATTTCCTCTTATATCTCTATTAGGAGCTTTAACAGTAGATTTTAGTAGACTTACATATTCTTATGTGAAAAATGTAAGGTTTTCTTTAAAGAGAAAGAATGGCTCATTTCAATTTAAAGTCTTTGAAAGAACATTGCCTATATACATAGTCGATAATAATAGTTATTTGAACTTAAATTTAAAGAATAAAAATAGTAGAGTAGTAGATATGCGTATAAATAATCATGATAATATAGATATAGAAACGAACAGGAACATTATTAAGTTGTCTAATATATGTAAGCAACAAAGCATAAGAGACTTTATTGAAAAAGCCAATCTTATTGTTCAGAATACCGACCTCAAAGATGAGTCTATTATTTTCATTGTTGATTCTCAAAGAGATAGAAATAGAACAATATCTAAGATTTGGTTAAGATTAATACGAAGTCCAAACTCCAAATCATCCAATAAAGACATAAGTACAATTTCTAAGTTAGTTTACTAATATAAAAACAGTACCTATATAATTGTATGTAAAAGCCTTACTCTATTCAGTAAGGCTTGTTTGTGTATATTAAAATCTATTCTCTTGTATAAGTGAAAGCATTCAAAGTTGATTATTAATATTTAAACTTATGTAGTTTATTTAAAAATATAATACGTATCAATTTATACGATAATGAAAATGTAAATAAATTTCTAAGGTTAGTAATGGTTAGTATTGAGTTAGGTATAATTGCGATAACTCTAATTAGTCTAGAATATGTATGAATAATATTTAGGTTGTTATTGATGTTTATCTTATTTAAGGTCATTGTAATACCAATGATAGTTGGATTAGTAAACCGCTGTTTGAGTTGAGAGATAGCGTCTTTCCTTAACTTTAAAAAGGATTGTTTATTTATCCAATGAAAACCAAAGGCAGGGTTATATTGTAATTCGTATTCATTTTTCCTTTTATCATATTTAAAAGTATAGAGTCTATTTAATCTATTCTTCTTTAATATAGATACACTTTCATTTACGATAAAGTATATAACCGATGAAATAATGAAAACTAAAAGAATTTTAAAAGGCTCAATGTAAATTAACAAACTTAATGAAATTATAATGATAAAGTCAAATATTCCACATATTATCTTTACGATATTTTTCAACATTTACTTGTCCTTTTCTTTCTTTTCTTTAAAATACATTTTAGAAGATTCGTGATTAAGGAAAACCATGTCGTACATAATCGCTAAAATAAATAATCCGTCTGATATAGTCTTCTTGGTTCGTATAGGAAGTAAATTAGCAATAATAAGACTTCCATTCCACACAACCCAAAAGAATGAGTATGGATACACTATAATGGCAATAAGATTAGCTAAAACACCACCTAAGAAAACTAATACTATTTTCCACTTAGATAAATTAACATCATAGGTTTCTGGGATATTACTCCCACCTGTCGGATATAAATGAACTTCGAAAATTCCTAATGTGAATAATAATTTTCCAGAGCCTAAAATAACCTTTTTTATTTTTACCTTAAACAATAAACAAAAAATAAAGTGTCCTAATTCATGAATTACAATACTTAATGCTAATAAAAATATATTTAGTAAAATAAGTTGAAGAATAGATAGAAAAGTAAATTCAATCTCCATTATTTATTATCCCTTCTTTTTATTATAAAGAAAAACCCCTTAATTAAGGGATTTTCTTTAATTATATATTATATTCTATCACCGTTAAAGATAGAGTTCCTTACAATAACATAATCCACATGTTTGATTGCATCAAGTTTTTTTCCACCAGCGTAAGAAATTGAAGATTGCAAATCTTGTTCCATTTCAGTTAAAGTATCTTGTAAATTTCCCTTATGTGGTACATACATTTTCTTACCTTCAACGTTTTTCTTTTCACCTTTTTGGAATTCTGATGCAGAGCCAAAATACTCTTTATAAAGAGTTCCATCTTTTTCAATTGTTTGACCAGGTGACTCTTCATGTCCAGCAAATAAAGACCCAATCATAACCATAGTAGCACCAAAACGAACAGATTTAGCAATATCTCCATGTGTACGAATACCGCCATCAGCAATAATAGGTTTTGTAGCTGCCTTTGAACACCAACGAAGTGCAGCTAATTGCCATCCACCAGTTCCAAAACCAGTTTTAATTTTAGTGATACAAACTTTACCTGGACCAATTCCTACTTTAGTAGCGTCAGCACCAGCATTTTCTAGTTCTCTAACAGCTTCTGGTGTTCCGACATTACCAGCTATAACAAAGCTTTTAGGTAAGTGTTTTTTAATATGTTTAATCATTTTAATTACAGCATTAGAATGACCATGTGCGATATCAATTGTAATATAGTCAGGAACAATACCCTCTGCAGATAGTTCTTCAATGAACGCATATTCTTCTGCTTTTATGCCAACACTGATAGATGCGATTAATCCTTTATTTTGCATATCTGTTGTAAAAGATTTTCTCTTTTCTGGTTCAAAACGATGCATTATGTAAAAGTATCCGTTTTCTGCTAAATATAAAGCAACCTTTTCATCTATAATTGTTTGCATATTTGCGGGTACAACTGGTAATTTAAAAGTATGTTCCCCAAATTTTACTGTTGTGTCACATTCAGAGCGACTATCTACAATACATTTTGCTGGAATTAACTGAATATCTTCATAATCAAATACATTTTCCATTATTATTATCTCCTAGAAGTTATTTTAAATAGACAAGAATAATCCCACCGTAATCTCTTTAATATGAGAATAACCAGTGGGTTTTAAATTATTATAATTTAATATTAACTTTCTTACATTCTAATTATACTGATTTCTTTTATAATAAGCAAAATCTAATTTAAGAATTTAAAGTTAGATGCTAACCGTAAATGAAATAAATTTATACAATTTTAATAAAGGGTATGTTGAATATACCCTTTATTAAGAAGTTTTAAGTAAATATTCCTTCATAAGTTTTTCTTTCATTTGATTAATATATTTTAAAGTCTCTACCCGATTTTCTGTCTGCTTTGTAATATATATTATTTTATTTGGTACAAATAATTTTATTTGTTTAACATTAGAAGTAGTCGGTTGCTCTTTATCTAAATCTTCGAATAAGGATTTAACATTATTTACATATGGGTCAAGGTATAACATAGTTTTAGTATAGAATTTATTACTGTTTTCTATCTTTTTACTTATAACAGTTCCCAAATATTTTTCACTCTGTAATTTCCATATAATGATTTCTTTCGATAGGAGATTGTAAGGTGCATTTAAAATTCCAATAGAAAAATTATCCCACCACTTTTTATATTCTATTATCGCCTTATTAAAGATTTCTTCTTGGCTACTATTAGATTGGCAGTTCTTACATACTTTTAAACCGTCAGATGTTAAATCAATATTTTTATACGATTTTGGTAACTCTAAATTAGAATTACAATGAAAACATTGATTTACAATGTCCAAATTGCTCATGTAAAGCAACTCCTTTCTATTTTCTTTATGTTCTTATTATAACATTCTGTTATTGTTAATTTTCTATATATTACTAATAAAAAAACTCCCTACTAATATTAGTAAGAAGTTTTTTCTTATTTTATTGATAATGAGATTCTTCAATAGCATTTTTAATTTTGTCAGAGAATATTACTTCTTCTTGTTTAGATAAATCTTTGTGCCACTCTATTCTATTTAGAAGTATTGGCTTTCCATCTTCAAAAAAGATTAGATTTCCACGCCCAACAACTTGTCCTTCAGCATCAGACCAAGTATAAGGCTCTAGTTTTAATCCTTCAATTTTTTGTTCTGCTACCAAGGTTTCGGCTTCTTCTAATGAAATAGCCTGTTTATTTCCCTCATTATCTTGTATAACCAAGCCTACTAAATCTCCCACTCTATTGTCATATTTTAAAGTGACTACATTGCAAAAAAATGTATACATATATTACACTCCCTTTATTTATATATAACTTATGTACAATTATACCTTTAATGAAAATTTACAGCAATACTATTCCAAATTATTCTAGTAAAGTAAAATGTATGCTATAATTCTTTGTAAATTAAAAAATTTGAGAGTTTTTTATTGAAAAGGAGAGAGTAATGATGAATATCACATCAAACATGCAAAACTATTATGGACAACAAACTAGCCTTTTAACTTCTTTAACTGGTCAACCAGCTGCACCATTATCTGCTTTTTTCCCAAAGAAGCTTGGTATTGTAAAGTTAAATAATGACTTAGAAAGATTATATAATAAGGAATCATTTCGAAATGTTAGGTCATTAATTCAAAGAAGTTTTGAACTTAATCAAGCCGCTCGAAAGTTTACTAACTATGGATTGGATAATCGTTTAAATTATCGAGTTGGAGAATCTTCTTCAAGTGCAGTAACAGTTGAAAATGTTAGACAAGGTGCTGAAATTAGAACTCATAGAGTGTCTGTTAGTCAATTAGCTGAATCACAAGTTAATACAAGTGATAGTGTAAATAGTACTGCTACCAATAACTTTTCTGAAGGTATCAATAAAATTAATATTCAATTTGAAGATGGAGATACATCTAGTTTTCAAGTTAAGGTATTAGCAACTGATACAAATAAACAAGTCTTAGAAAAAATGGAAAAGTCTATTAATGAATCTAACACTGGTCTTCTTGCTGAAATTAAAATTGACCAAACAAACGGCACTTCATTTTTGGAGTTAACAAGTAAAAATACTGGTACAAGAAATTCTTTTACATTTTCTGATGAAACTGGCAATCTTTCTAGCAATCTTAACTTAAACAATATTACAAATCAGAGCCAAGATTCTATTTATACTGCTAATGGTAGTAGATTTGTTTCTAGCTCAAATACTGTTTATATTGGGAATGGCAAAGTTAAATTGCAATTAAATGCAACTACAAGCCAAGAAACAGAAATTAATGTAAATGCTGATACAAATAGTATGAAATTTGGTATCTCTAGCTTGGTTCAGTCATTAAATCAATTCTTTAAATACTCTGATTTTGCTTCTGACTACCTTGGTGGATATGCTTCTTCTCTTATTAATAAAATGAGTAATGAATCTTCAGCCGCTTTATCTATGTTAGGTGTTTCGGAAGATGAGAATGGCAAACTTTCCATTAATCAAGAAGAGTTTGAAAATTATTTTGAAGAAATTGAAAACAACCCGTCTAAACTTTCTGAACTAGTTAGTTCTTTTAATAACTTTAAAGGTTTAGCAAATAGTATTAGTTATAAAACTGAACAGCTTATGACTACTCCTATTCAAAAGTTAATGGGTGATAATCCTTATACTGAACAAAAATATCGTATTCAAAGAGAAGCTAATGCAGATAAGAAATTAGCTTATATGCAACAGCAATACTATATGATGCAAACTTTGATGACTAACAAAGGTAATTTTGTCAGTGATACAATTTAACATATGAGAAAGGGGTATCGAGAAATCGATACTCTTTTTTTGTTCTCATATTTATAAAATTATAGTATAATAAATATAGTTCTATATTATAAAAGGAGTGTTTAATATGATTGAAATTATAAGTCCAGTAGAGTTAACTTTTTATAAAGTAGATTGCGAAAAATTAATTGGCGTAATTAGTTTTGAGGCTAGTGAGTTAGATAAACAAATATTTCAGAAACCATCGTTAGCTAAAACATTGTCTAGTTATACAAATGTTATGTCTAAGTTAATTGCAATAAGAGATAAAGGTACAACTGCAGAGTTTAGTAACGAAGAAATTACTTCTTTAATTAATCTTTTAAATATGTATATTCAAAAGCAATCGTCATTTATAAACGAATATAGCACTATTTATACAAATTATTTAACTGATAGTAACTACAGTACTGACATTGCTACACAGCAACAAGCATATAATTGTATTGTTAGAAGTAAAGAAGAACTCTTAATATTTACTGGTTTGCTAGGGGAAGTCCTGTTTCAATTAAAAAAATAAGTTTTTACACCCGTCTAAGTCTAGGCGGGTTTTTTGTTTGAAACAATAAAATACAGTATAATTTAATGTATTTTAAAAAAAATTAGAGGTGATTGATTATGACGACTGTACAAGTAGAGAAAGTAAAAGAATTGGTTTATCCAATGTCATTGAATTATGGTAAAAAAGATTGGAATATTATTTCTGCATTACGAGAAATTCTAAGTAATATGCTTGACACTAAAGTTACATGGAATATTTCTTATAAGTCAGGAATGGCTATTATGGAAGATAACGGAAATGGTCTTCCTATGACTAGCTTTGTTTTTGGAGAGTCTACCCGTACTAATAGTGAAATAGGTCAGTTTGGTGAAGGCTTAAAAATGGCTATGATTACTGCCTTGCGTGAAAAAAGAAAGTTTCTCATTGAAACTGTTGGTTTTGATGTTGAAATTCTTACTGAAAATTCACTAGGAACTACGGTCCTAAAATTGCGTTTTCATGAAAACAAACGAAAGCAAGGAACAAAAATAACTTTTCAATGTACAGAACAAGAGTTATTCGATGCTAAAAATTTATTCTTAGAATTAAAAGATGTTCAAAGAGTAGATAATAATGTTTACTTACCTTCTGGTGATATTTTTATCATTGGTTTAAAAACAACAACTCTTCCTAATATGTTGTTTTCTTACAATATCATTGATAAATCTATGACTAACAGAGATAGAAACATTGTAGATACTGCTAAGCTTATGGCTAACTTAACAAAAATTTTAGAAGGTGCTAAGAATCAAAAGTTTATTAAAACTTATCTAACAGCTTTTAAAGATAACCCTAATGCTTATGAGTATCAATTAAACTTCCGTATTCCACAAAACAAAATTTCTGCGTGGAAAAAGGTTATGACAAAAGAATTTCCAAAAGGTTGTTTATCTTCTGATTTAAGAAGTGATTTGTATGCTAGTGCTATGGGATATACTGTACTTCGTAATGTTCCTAGTAATTTACTACAAGTATTTAGACAACTTGGTATGAGAAATTCTGATGTTTACGCTTCTTCTTACAAAGGTGAGGCTTTACAAGATAAGAACAAATTGATTTACCCTATTGGTGAAGACTATGTGAGAGATTGGAGTCGTTCAGATGCTATTCGTGAACTTATCTCTAACGCTCTTGATGCTGGTGAGCCTCGTATTACTCATAATGGCAAAGAAGCTCGTATCTCTGATAGTGGAGAAGGCATTATGAAAAAACACTTAGTCCTTGGTGTAAGTCAAAAATCTTCTAATGCTATTGGACAATTTGGTGAAGGATTGAAAATGGGTGCATTAGTACTTGCTCGTACTGGTACTCCTGTAACAATTGAAACTATTGGTATGACTTACGAGTGTAAATTAGAACACAATAAAGAGTTTAATATGAAATTGTTTGTTGTAGAATATAAGAAAAATGCTCGTACAAAAGGAACATCGATTGTATTTCAATGTAAAGAAAGTGAATTAGAAAGCACTAAAAATAGATTCATCCAATTCCAAGGAATTAGAAAGAAACCTGTTGTTTCAAGAGATAAAAACCTAGAAGTGTATGTTGACCAGCCTGGTGAACTATATATTCAAGGTGTGAAAACAACTGATATTAAATCTATTTTTGGATATAATATCAAAGATAAAAATGCTCTAAATGGAAGAGATAGAAACAATTATCATAACGCTGTATTTAATCAGCATGTTTCTAATTTATTTAGAACTACTACTAATATGGATATTATCAAAAAGTATCTATCTGAGTGGCAAAATAGTCCTTATAGATTAGAATATGAAATTAACTTCTTCCCTTCTAGTTATGATGCTTGGAAAAAAGCAGTTAAATCACTATTCCCTAAAGCATGTTTCTCAACGAACAATTTAGGAGAAGAGGATTTCATTGCTCGTTCAGCTGGATACACAGTTCTTAGAAATATTCCTTCTTCTGTAAGAAATATTTTAGAACAATGTGGTATCAAAAACTCTTCTGTAATCGCATCGAAATATAGAAATAAAGGTATTCTTTTAGAGAATAGAATTGTTTACCCAATCACTTCTAACTACGGAAAAGATTGGAATATTATTAAAGCATTAAAAGAACTTATTTCTAATGCACTTGATGCTGATGCAAAGACTACTATCACTTTTAAAGATGGCGAAATGGTAATACAAGATAAGGGTGAAGGTCTATCTAAACAAAATCTATTGTTTGGTAGCACAACTAAAAAGAGCGATGATAAAAATATTGGTCTCTTTGGTGAAGGTTTGAAAATGGCTAGTTTAGTTTTAGCCCGTAATAATCGTAAATTTAGATTAGTTACAAAAGGTTTTGAATATACGGCTAAAATTGAAAGAGACAAAATCTTTGATGCTGATGTTCTTGTTATTGAATTAAAACCATCTCGTAAACGAATTGGAACTGACATTTATATTCAAGCAACTGAAAAGGAAACAAACGATGCTAAAAATAACTTTATTGCATTTAATAAAGATTATGTTGAAGTTGCAGAGTCTATTTTCATAAGTTCTAAATTCACAAAAGGTTTATTCTTAAATGGTATGTTTGTATCTAAATTAGAAACTATTTTTAGCTACAACGTTACAAATAAAACTGTTGTTGGTAGAGATAGATACCAATTAGATATGGATTTAGTAAAATATGAAATTACAAAAATCTGGAATAAAACAAAAGAGAAAAAAGCAATTGAACAATTACTAAAAACAATGAAAAACAACCATTTAGAAAGCCAACTTAACATTAGTCCTTCTGCTTCAGTTCGTGATGTTTGGAAACAAGTAATTACTAAGGTTTTCGGAAAAGTTTGTTTCTCTATCGGTAGTGAGCATGACCAAGTTGCAAAAGACCGTGGTTTCAAACTTTTACTACAAGACAACCCTGGTTTAGTACACATTCTTTCTTTATGTGGAGTTCAAACTTCTGATAGAGTTGTGACTCTAAGAGGTGACGAAAAAGTAGTTGATAGAAGATTCAACGAAAAAGATTTATCAAAAGCTGGTAAAAGACGTTTGGATAAATCTAAATCACTTTTCGCTAGTCTATATGGAGTAAATCTTTCAAAGAGAATTGAAATTATTACCTTCCAAAATGATTACGCATATCAAGAAAATGGAACTGTAACTCTTGGTCTATATAATAGTGGCACAGATATGATTTATGTGAACGTAGACCTTCTTGAAAAACAAGATAGATACAGTTTTGAAGATT
>JACLAD010008233.1_pt1 | contig 16937 bp, 17 predicted proteins | sample 8027901 | NCBI WGS metagenome assembly JACLAD01 (sample SAMN15725071, study PRJNA655200) | protist metagenome | isolation source: fluorescence activated cell sorting (FACS) single amplified genomes of... | place: Spain: Blaines Bay Microbial Observatory, Mediterranean Sea | collected 2016-07-05 | reverse complement strand
AATATATAAAATTCAAACAAAAGAGGATACAAATATGTTTAAAAAGATTATTCAATTAGTTATAGGATACTGGATTCTAGCGTTAGGAGTTAGTGTATTAATTATATCAAACTTAGGTGCTGGTGCGTGGGATGCAGTTTTTGTAGGATTATATGATAAAACAAATCTTTTTACTATTGGGATTTGGGGATTCATAATTAAGTTTCTTTTAATATTTATTAGTAGTTTATTAGCAAAAGAAAAGCCAGATTTTAAATCAGTAGGAAGTATAGTTTTATCAAGTATTAGTATTGATTTCTGGATGATATTAATTTTTAAGGATGTGGAAATTACTAGTTTCACAAATCAAGTAATTTTAAGTATATTAGGATTAGCTTTATTGTCATTTGGTATTGCTTTATATATACGTACTAATTTATTAAATGGACCTATTGATGGTCTTATGATAGCCACCGCAAAACGATTCAAAGTATCTTTACAAACAGCAAGGATTATTAACGAAATGTCTGCAGTAGCAATAGGTTTTATATTAGGTGGACCAATAGGGATAGCGACAGTTATCATAGGGGTAGCGTTAGGGTATGGAATAGGAATAAGTACAAAATTACTAGATACACTAAAGAATAAATCAATATTAGGAAGATTTATGGTATAATTAAGTTATAAAATTATAATACATACATCAAAGGTTGGGATAACATGAAAAACAAAAGCATTATATTTTTTGATATAGACGGTACTTTACTTAATCATAATCAAGAAATACCACTATCAACAAAACAAGCAATCTTCAAACTAAAAGAACTTGGACACGAAGTAGCAATAGCCACTGGAAGACCTCCTACTATGTTTGAAGATATAAGGAATGAATTAAATATCAATACCTTTGTTAGTTGTAATGGTCAATATGTTGTTTTAAATAATGAAGTTATATACAAGCAAGCCTTAAACACTTCTGCTATTGAAAAATTAAATGATTTAACTCTTAAAAACAATCATTCTATCTCCTTTGTTACACCAGAGGGAACTATAACAAATGCAGAGTATGATGAAAATAGAGATAAAAGTTTTGAATCATTGAAACTCATAAATGTGCCTAAGTATTCACCTAACTATTTTAGAGAGAATGACTTATATCAAGGATTCATTTATTGTTTAGAAGGCGAAGAAAAACAATATGAAGAAGAAATAATAGAATTTAATTTTGTGAGATGGAGTCCTTTCACACTTGATATTATTACCAAAGGAGAATCAAAAGCAAAGGGTATTCAAAAACTTATGGATAAATTAGGGTATCTTCCTGAGCAACAATATGCCTTTGGAGACGGTTTAAACGACATTGAAATGTTATCAACTGTTCAAAATAGCGTAGCAATGGGAAATGCTAGTGATAAAGTGAAGCAAGTGGCTAAGTATATCACTAAATCAGTAGACGAAGACGGAATCCTTTATGGTCTTAAAATGGTTGGTCTTATATAATCTTTTCAAAAACAAAACGCAAGGTTAAAAAACCCTGCGTTTTTATATTGCATGAAATTATTTTATATAGTTGCATCTTACTTCTAAATTTTTATGCTTCTTGTAAAACTTTTTTAACAGGCATACTTCCTAAACTACTTTCTGGAGTAAGAGTATAAATATGGAATACATAAACTACTTTTATATCCTTTTCATCATATAGATATTCGCACTCTATTTCATGCTCTCCTATATATTCGCCCCACTTATGCCAACGCCAACCGTCTTTCTCTGGTTGATTATCTTTATGAATGGGTGTCATTGTAATAAAGTGACGTTGCTTACTATTTTCTAGGTGAGACCACTTATCAAGTATCTGTTGCTCATTATCACATACACCATATTCAACATGCCTTGCATCACCAAACATTGCCATTCTATACATATCAGCAATATCAAATAATGAAATAAATTTCATATCATGATTTTTACGATACTCCCATGATTTATGAGATTCACTATGAACACTACTAAAAGATGAATAAACATCAAGGTTAGCATCTCTAAACCAATTACTAGAATTTAAACCTGTATAATAAATACCGTCTCTCACTTTTAAGTCTTCATGTTGATTAGAAACAAATGGTGAACCAAATTCTTTTTCTACTTTTTCACTATTGTAATTCATTTCTTCAAATGCTTTCGTCCACTCTTTAGAAGGAGCAAAAATCGGAAAAACCACATCAACTAACATAAAAAGACCTCCAATATGATTTAGCGTAAAAGACCAATATAGTCTATTACGAAACTCTATTTTTTAATATTTCTATTAAATATTATCACTTATTTACATTATTGGGAAGTTTTATCATTGAATGTTAAAATTTAATATAAATGTTTTTAAATAGAGTTTTTTAATAAAATATTGAGAAGAAAGGAACGATAACAATGCTTATTCCAGTAAAAATCAAAAGTAATATATCTGGACGAACTGCAGAAGGAAAGGTCACTCCAAGAAAACTGCTTGACCTTTTAGATGAAGCTGATTTAATTGATGAACTGACTAGTTGCAACTGCCAACCAGTAGGAGAAACAAATGTCGTGGAATGTAATTGCGATGAAGAATGGATGGATTGCGAAGTGTTAATTGGTGAGGAAATAACATCATAAAAAATAATGTTCGTTAAAACACAAAAAATGCAAGGGCATAAACCCTTGCATTTTTTATATTATATAAATTAACCACCAATCTTAATTAAAAACTCTTGGCGTTTAATATTTGAAGGCTTACTTTCAAGAATACGTTTTTCATATCCTTTAACTTCTTTTTCAACAGAAGTGACAATTTCTTCACAAGTAACCATTTTAATAACATCTTCTACATCAATAGGTTCTGCTTTAAAGTTTTCAAAAGCCTTTGTTTTCTTACTGAATTGACAAGTAAACTTAACAAAATCACCATTAGCTAGTAAAGCAATAATAAAACTTTCCTCTTCTGCTTTTACTACACCATCTAGTAGTGGAATACCACGAAAACCTGTTTTAGAGATACTAGGTGGAATATTGGATAAGTCATAAGCATCAATAAATTCCTTACCTACTTTTAAAACTTCACAAACTTCCTCTAAATGGTCATCTAGTGTGTCCATTAAGTGTTGCAAAGCACGTTTCTCACGTTCAAGTAACTCGGTGTCTGGTGCTTTTGGAGCATCTTTAAAATATTCTTTAAGTTTTTTGCCTTTTTCAATTTTTTCAGCAATAGTATCAATACGCTTGTATAATGACATTATGTATTTCCCTCCATAATTCAAATATATAAAATAGATTTAAATAATTACAAAACACTCCCCCTGATTATATATTATAACAGGGGGATTTACATTATTAAAGTTGGTTAATTGTTGCTTGGTATTTTTTACCGCTAGATTCTAATACTTTCGCTAAACCACGTTGGAAATGTCCATTAAAACTAGTCTTTTCTTTTGCGAAATCATTAATATCAAACATACCACTAGAGAATTTAACCTCAATATGTAAAGCGTTATTTTCAAAATTAAAGCTATCAACAGATAAAGAGTCTAAGAAAGTGTGCATTTGAGTATCTTTAAAGTGTTTTAAGAAGAACTCCTTACCTTCTTTAAATAACCATTCTGATTCTGCTTTCATTTTAGCTTGTCTCTCTTGGTCTACATTTGGTTGTGGACTTTGTTGAGACTGTGGATTTGATTGTTGGTTATTTTGAGTTTGTTGAGTTTGTTGTTGAGTTTGATTCACATTTTCTTGCGGTCTTTGAGTTTGAACTGGTTGTTGTGACACATTACCACCAAAACTTCTGAAAGCATCCGCTAAAACATTTTTCAAAGTTTTCTCATAACTAGCTGCCATACGTTTTTCCATTTCAAGCATTTTAGCTTCTAATTGAAATTGAAGTTCTCTATGCTTAATGTGGTCACGCATTGTTACTGTTAACTCTAACAAGTCTTTAAATGTTAGGTAGTATGGTTTAAAATTAACACCATCAATTCTTTTACCAGTTGGTACAATCAGACCATTCATATCTCTACCGTGTTGCTTATCAAATTGAAGAGTAGCAATTTGAAGGTTTTTCCAATCTAACATTGCATTATCATACTTAGCACTATCATTTTGGAAACGGTCTAAAATCTTTTTATTATTTGGTGAATTTTTTAGTTCTTCTGGTGTTAAAAATTTAAAAGTAATAATGTTTGAAATAATTTGTGGCTTTTTACTACCACCCATAAACTTATGACCATTTTTACGAATAACTGATTGTAAAGACTGGTCTACAACTGATTCATAAACCACTTCCACAAAATATTTCATTTCTTCTGGGTCAATAAAGAAGTCGTGTTTTGGATACTTACCGTCTTGCCCCTTTTTAGATAAATCTACATAAGATACTTGAATTTTGTTTTTCTTTGCTAATGACTTACGTTCTTTTGCATCGTCTACTATGTATACATTTTTCATTAAATCATTAAAGCCGATTAAACAACTTCTATTCGCTAATGCGAAAATTTCATTAGTACCATAACTTCTTTCAGCTTGTGTATTTTCTTGGTAATCATTTTGATTTTGAGACATTTTAAACTTCTCCTCTCATGGTTTTAGTTATTCCCATCCATATAAGTATTACTAGGAACATACTGCTTATATAAATAAATATTTTTAACAACAGCATTATCTTCAATAGTAACTCCATCACCAATAAAGGAGTTTTCTATAGTAACATTATGCCCTATTTTGACCTCTCCTGCAATAACACTATTAGAAATATTTACGTTATTTCCAACTTTAGCTTTACGAGAAATCATTAATGGTTGTTGATAATGAAAATTAGAGCCAATATATGTTTCCTTCGGAATATATTCACCAGGCTTCATATCTTGTTTAATAAGGCTATTATCAATATGACCAGATAAAAAGTCCATATGAGCATTATAATACTCTTCACGTGTGCATAATAAATTATAATAATTCGGTTTTAAATACACTTGTGTACGTTTTTTGTTTAAAACTAAATGTTTCAATAGGTCTTCCATTAAATCCAAGCCATTGTTATTATTTTTAATTTCATTTATGGCTTTTTTAGAAACAGCATAAATACCAGTATTAACATATGCAAAGTAGTCTTCATCTTGATAATACTTATAATTAAACGCTTGTACTTTTGTATCCTTATCTATGTATACAAATCCATTTGGTGTATAACTTCTTGGTTGTGTAGATAAAGCAATCGTAAACATCGCATCATTATATTTATGAAAATCCATAAAATCTTGCAAATTAAAGTCCAAAAGACATATTTGAGAAAAATAAATAAAATGGTCTTTAATTTTTTTATTCATAATCATTCTTTTAACAAGAGATGCACTAGTTAATTTACTAGAAATAATAGGTTCTAGTCGCAATTTCTCTTTATAAGATTTTAAGATTTTCTGTAAAAAACCATCTTCTTCATCACTAGATAATAGATATATTTTTTCAAAATGAAACTTCTTCAAATGTTCAAAAAATAATTCATATATCTCGTAACTCAAAACATTATATATGTTTCCATCATAGCCAGTTTGACCACTTAATGTTCTTAAATTCACTATGGCTTCCATGTAGTCACACCTCTTCAATATATAGTATATCTTCATCTATTATATAATATTTTTATTAAAAATCAATAGCCCTACCTGATGGTAGAGCTATTGTATTATCTAAGAAACCAGCTCTGAACAAATGGAACAATTTGATTTCCCCACATTAAGAAAATCAAAAATCCAAATACTAATGAAGGTGCAAAAGGAATACCCTCGGATGCAAAGCTTTTTGTTCTTAGAATACTTTGCATATAAAGTTCATAATCACTTGGTTTTACATATTCAAATTCCTTCAATTTACCATTTTCATCAAAGATAAAGTTAGAATCAATATAGAAATCTAAAATCATTGACTCACCATAAAATTTCTTTTTATCTTCTAACATTTTATTTATTGTGTCTTTATCTACTTTCATGCTAATTGATAATCTTCCACTTTGTAATTTAATAATAGACTTCTTTTCGTCTATATCTCCTACAAGGAAAGTATGCGGCAAAACTTTATCTTCAACAAAGGAACGATAAACTCTTTTATTTACAACAGGAGATAATTTTACTTTAACGTCATGCTTTTTCTTCGTAACAACATCTTTTAAAGTAAACTCAACATCTGTTCCCCTTTTCTTAACATTTACATAGTAGAAAACTAAGGAAACACTTGCAAATAATAAAATCCCAATGACTGCGGATAGAAATAACATTAATAGAATATTAATATACGTTCCTAAAATCATATACATCCACGCTATTAATTTTACATCGCCCATACCAAATAAGTCGAAACGATAATCTCCATATAAAGCAAAACCGCCTACTTTATTAATAATAATAAAACCGATATAGATACAAACAAATCCAATTAGTCCTTGTTTAAAAGTTGGTAATTCAATAAATAAATCAACTGGATAAACATACTGATTAATATAAAGAAAAACTGCTGTTATGAGCATCAAAAACTTCATATACCCATCATAAATTAAATGAATCATTACATCGATAATGAGAATAGGAACTAAAAACATTAATAAAACAAATATGAAAATTAAATTCTCATATGAGACTGGGATATTGTGCATAAGCAAAACAAATAATAAACCAGAGAATAACTCTAAATAGAAATAACGACTATGTATTGGTTCTTTACAAAATGTACACTTTCCCTTTTGAAACAGATAACTAAAAACAGGGATTAAATTATACCATTTAAGTGTATGTTTACAGTTAGGACAATAACTTCTTGACTTACCCCATATTGATTGCACATTAACATAACGATAAGCCAACATATTTGTATAACTACCAACAACAGAGCCAATCATAAAAAATAATATGTATAACAAGAACTCCATTTGTTTTTCCTCCTAAAATGAATAAACTATATCATCATTTTATCAAAAAAAATATAAAGTTTCAATATAATAAGAACTCTGGCTATACAACCAGAGTTCTTATTATATTATTTAAAATTATTTTCTTTCCAATGATTAAATGCAGTAGTAACATCTACTCTATATGTATCACTACCGTTTTTTACAAGAGTACCTACTTTTAAAAACATATCAACAAGAGCATCTATATCTTTTACTTCAAAACCCTTATTTTCCAAACTTTTAATTAAATCTTCTTTCGTAAAGTTTTCTTTGCAATCATATAAAGCGTCAATTGTTAACTTTAAGTAATCTACTTGTGACATATAGAAATCACCCTATCGTTTATTTTTATATTATATTTTAATGATAACGTCTAGCAGTGATAAACGAAGATTCAAAATAACGACTTAATTTTGAAATCTTAACTACATCACCAGTTTGTGGAGCCTGAAGAATTTTCCCATCTCCCACATAAATACCAGCGTGAGAAACACGACCTAATCGCATAGTATCAAAGAATAATAAATCACCTGGTTGAATTTCAGAAAGTTCTACTTTTTTCCCAAATTTAGCCTGCTCATAAGATACACGTGGAGGATTAATTCCAACCTCTTTCATAACTAATAAAATCAAGCCAGAACAATCCATACCTTTTGGACTAGCGCCACCCCATACATAAGGAACACCTAAGTATCTTTTCGCAATAGATACAATTTTATCACCAGTAACATCGCTAGTATCACCACGTTCCTCTAAGAAAGAAGCCATACTTTTTTGTCGCAGTTCATTAGATAATTGATTTTTAATTTCTTTGATTTCACCTTCTGTTAGCTTCTTTTCATTGAGTAACTGCTTTTCCAACTGAATACGCTCAACCATTTTATCTGACAATTGCACTAGTAAATCATTAACAACATCAGCAGATTCTTCATTAATATTCTTTTTTGTTAAAATCTCTGTTTCTACTTTTCTTAACTGTCTTAGTTGTGTATTCATTTCCTTTAATTGAGCAGTAACACCTATTGCTGGTGCTAACTCCAAAGGCTTTGATTCTTCTAATACATTTCTATGTAAAAATAAAATATTATCTAGGTTGTTAACCATATTATAATAATCTTTTAAAAGCATCTCATTTTTATAAGAATAAATTTCATTTTCTTTTTCTTCAATTTTCTTATTATGCTCTCCCATAGCAACACCTAAATTAGAAACACGGGTATTATAGAAATCTAATTGCTCTTCTACTTCTGCAATTTGTTTATCTAATTCATCCATTTGCTCTTGGACACCTTTTAATTCCTTGTTCTTTTCTTCCAATGTACTTTGCAGTTCTTTTTGTTTCTCAACTGCACTTTTCTCCGCAAAAGCTGGAATCCCATTTGAAGTAGCAAGTAAAGCACCAGCTACTACCGACAATATAGTTTTTTGTTTAAAGTTCACGTATTTCCCTCCTAAATAAGTTATTTATTTAAATAAACTTTATTCTACAAATCTTATAATTTATATTGTAATGTATTTTTCCTTTTTTTCAATCACTAATTATTAATTATGTATTATATCAAACTGAATAAAAAACTCTCACTATGATAGGTGAGAGTTTTCAATTAGATTATGCAAATAAGTCAAAAGTTAATTGTACCATATCGCTACTATCTTCTGATTCAAGAATATAGTTTGGCGTACCTACAATAGTTTCTTCTAATGAAACTGCAACTTCTTCAGTTGCTACTACTGGTGATTCAGAAATAGTTGCATTTTGCTTTTTGATATAAAGTTCTTCACGAACTTTGCTCATAAATTTAGATGTAAATACATCTAATGTTTCTAGCAAATCAATTTCTTCTTCACCTAAGTACGAAGTTAAACGTTCAACAATTATGTCGTTAGTAAAAGCTTGAGGATTCTGACGCTTTAAAAACAATAATCTGTGGCGTAGCATTTCTGATTTAAACATCATCTTCTTAAGGTTTTTGACTTCTTCTAAATACTGCTCTACATTTTCAGTATCACCAGCTAGACGGGATTCGTTAATAATACCTGCATAATTTACGACACGCCCTTGAAGAGTATCCATAAAACCTTTCAATCTTTTGTTAAATGCAACAGTTTTGTTTTTCATAGTCATTAATAACCTCTCCTTTTCCGCTAAAATATTAGCTAAAATTAATAGTGTTTTTCTCTGTTGCCCAGTCATTCTGAAGAACAGATTTAATACCACGAACAACGAGAGATTTTTCATCTTGTGCTTTATCTAATCGTTCTACATATTCGAGAACGTTAGCCACTGTGATAATTTGTTTCATAAGACTTCTATAAGTCTCATCTCTCTTTGTCCGTTTTTCAATCTCTATATTTGTTAGAGGCTTACGCAACTGCTTAGAGTAATACGTAATATCCTCTTTTAGTACTTCAATATCAATTTTACACTGGTTTTCAATCATCAACAAATTTTGCTGTTCGTCTTTTAACTTATCAAGTTCCTTCTCAAACTCTTCTTCATCCATTTTATCTTTCAAGTCTTTATACAAAATATTCAATCTTTCTTGAACATCTTTTAATTTAACTTTATTTTGAGATTGTTCTTTATTTCTTGATTGAAAATCTTCACGTGCTTTATGTAATTCATTTAAAAGATTACTTTTTTCTTCATTGACAACTCTTTCTTCTAGCCCATCTTGATAATTTTCTAAAAGTTGTCGTAAAAGTTTCCCCTTTTCTTTCAATTTAGGGATAAGGAGAGATAAGTTTGACTTTTCACCAGATAAACGAGACATTGATTTCAAGAGATTATGAGAGTTTTTAGCATATTCGTCTTCTTTGATTTCAAAATTCAAAAGGAAATTAACAACGATATCTAACTCTTCTTTTGCACCGTCACCTTCATTTATGTATTTATACCAAAGACCGTCAACCATTTTTATGTATCCACGATTTTTCACTTCTTGAAAAGAAACAACCGTAAAGTTCTTTATATTAAAAAAGACCATATTTCCAACGTTCATCAAAGACAGCTCCTCATATGTATTAATGACTTTATTATATCATATTCACTTCTTTTTTTAAATAGAAATATTCACTAGTAATTTTTCTATTATAGAAAAATCATTGAATAAATACAAGTATTAATATATAATTAATTACTAGTTAGTAAAATAATTTTTAAACAAAAATATAATATAATTTACATAACAATTTATATAATTTTTTTACCAGCATTAGAAGGTGAGTGTACATATAATGACTAAAAAAGTTGAATTAGGACAATATTTTACAAATAAAAACGTTTGGCTACAACCACAAGTAGTTGAATTTATTTTATCAACTGGTAAAAAGGACATACTAGACCCTTTTGCTGGCGGTGGAGATATTTTCAAAGCTTTAACAGATTTAGGATTTACTAGTTTTAGTGGATTAGATATTGATGAAACATTACATTGGAAAAACAATGATAGTTTAAAAAGTATTCCCAAATCAAATCATCTACTAGTAACCAATCCTCCTTACTTAGCTAAAAACTCTGCTAAAAGAAAAAATCTATCGGCTTATGATTATTTTTTTAACAATACTTATTCAGACCTTTATCAAATAGGGTTAGAAAAGTGCTTGTTATCTCATGATTACATAGTTGCCATCATACCAGAAACATTTATTTTAACAGATTTATTTATAGACAGATTACATAGCGTAACAGTTTTGGAAGACAATCCATTTGAAGATACAGAGTTTCCAGTATGCGTTGTATGTTTTACACCAGATAAAGTAAAACAAACATTAGTATACAAGAACTCTACATATATTGGTTTATTGCAAGATTTAAAAACAAAGCAAAAAACTCCAAACAAACAATATAATATGGTTTTTAATGACCCAACGGGAAACGTTGGTCTTCGTGGAGTAGATGGAGTTAAAGGTACTGAGCATATTAAATTCTGTTTACCAGAAGAATTAAACTATTCTCCAGATAAAATCAAACATAGTTCACGTGCTATAACAATTATTAATGTAGATTTAAATGAGAATATTGAAGAAGTAATTGTAAAAGCAAATGAAATTCTAAATACATATAGAAGTGAAACTGCTGATATACTTATGGCTGCTTTTAAGGGAAACACTAAAGAAAATAAAAGACGAAGAAGACTAGATTTTCAAACAGCAAGAGCCATATTAGAAGAGGCTATAAATTCTGTACATAATAAACCAAATAACCATATAACACAATTGTCATTGGATGTTTAGAGTGGGAATGAAAGGGATGCTAAATACATATGTATCGTAATTTTTCACAAGAAGAGATTTCAACAATGTTAACTATATACCCTGACGAACAAGAATCTACTGTATTAACGAAAAAAGACCTAAATATTATTGAGGATTTTTTAAGTAATGCTACACTACCTAAATTAATTGATATACTAACAAATAAGAAAGTTAGTAAAGAAGTGAAAATGTCAGTTCTAATGGCGTTGAACTCTCCTGTAAAGTATAGCTCCATTAAAAACCTCATTAATAGCAAAACAATATTATATAATGTTTTAAAGGATATAGATTTAACACCAAAGAAATCAATACAAGAAGTAGAGAATATCATTCCTTACATACAAGGAAAAAGCAAAACAACAAGTATTTTAACAAATGCTCAAAGAGATGATGTAGAAAGTTTTTTTAGAGCAGTTAAAATCCCTTACATATTATCTACAACAGGCTCAAATGATTATAGATGGTCAAATGACGAGGCTGGTGCAGACGGTAGGTTATATCCTGGCACTGATAAAGAAATTTTAATTTATAATCGTTATGGAACTAGTTCTGGTGGCGCTCAAAATGACCGATATAGAAGTATGCTATCAACAGCAAAAAAACACCCAGAAAGAAAGTTTTTATTTATTGTAGATGGAGTAGAGGCTTTACTACAATATGGTTTAATTAATAAGGGATTTAAAGAATCCACACACGATTATAAAAATGCTTTATGGTCTACTGTTAAATTTTTATCTTTTATTGATTTTGAAAAATTTGAATTCAAAAAATAAAACAATTAATTTCAATTAGGAGCTAGTATTGTATGCTATCTATCATCACACTTGTATTTTTTGTAGTTAGTTTCTTTATATTTTACCGATTTGATAAGAGGTTTAATATTAAAAGTAATAAATATGCTAAAATACAATCTTCCATTACAACTAATAAGATTATTCAAGAATTTAAAGATACTTACGGTGTCCTTATTAATATTAAAGAGAATACAGAGATAGATGTATTTATTCCTTCGGAAGAAAAAGTATACCTTTCGAAAACAGAATTAAAAGAAAACCTTTATCATATATCTGTTTTATTACACGAAGGAAATCATGTAATACAATATAAAGAGAAATACTTTCCTTTACAATTATTCTTAAAGTCATCGCCTTATAGACAAATCATGTTAATTATTTTAATGATTTTATTTTTAACATCTTTTAAGTTACCAGTTGTACTACCCTATTTCTTTGTTTTATATATTATGTTTATTACTTTTTACGCTTTTTCAGTAATAAGATATGAGTACAATTGTTACAAAAGAACAAATAAGTTAATAAACGAACTATATAATAATAAAAAGATAAAAAAGGATGAAGCCAGCATAATGAAAGAAATTCAAAAGGATGCTCTTTTATTATATGTGCTTTATACTCCAATTGGATTTTTAAGATAAGCGATTGAATGAAAAACCCCACTGTAAAAAGTGGGATTTTTTTTTGAAAACAAAATACTTTTATCAAATAAATATCTTGCCATTAGTAATATTTGGATTTATAATGTAAATATAATCAAATTAGTAATTTATAGGGAGATGGGTTATTAATGGCAAAAGGGAAAGCTAGAATGGTAAAAGAGTATAAAGAATTCAAACTAGAAGAAATTCTACATATTGTGGAACTAAATCTTGATAAACAAAAAGTCCTTTTAGCAAATAAAGAAGGATTGAAACACTGGTTACCTATTGACTATGCTTTACCACTATAACTCTCTTTTGTAAACCTTGGATGAACAAAGTACATACCCAAGGTTTTTATTTTATCATTACCCGCAAGAAGACTCCTTCCTCAAAATTTCGATAGAAATTTAGGTGGGAGATGAATTGCGAAAGATTAAATTTAACCTAGTGAATCATTGATTTACTAGGTTTTTTAGATTATAATCTTAAGTATATGAGGGAGGTGAAAACCATGTCTAAGTTAAAAGAAAAACGTAAAAGTAAATCGTCTGGAGATATTTTAATTTCTAAATTCAAATTACGACTAAACGATGAAAATATACAGTTAATCAATTCTTTACGTCAAAAATCAGCAGATGTTTGGAATGATATTTTAGACCTTCATTGGTGGCTTTATGACCAATATAAAATATGGACTGATGCTAGTGAAAAGAAAAAGTGGATTAACGGCAAAACTCACAATCTTCATTCACAAACCATACAAGCAATTATTGAATTGCATGAAGAAACTTGTGAAAGAACACGTTTACTACGTAAAAATGGTGATAAAAATTGGAGATATCCACATAAACATAAATCATTTTTTACTTTAAAATACAAAAAATCAGCAATGAAGTTTCTTGAAGAAAATAACCATAAACTATTTAAATTATCAAACGGTAGGAATGAAAAATATTTAATTCTATCTTTCCCAAGTCATATTGACACTGAAAAAGTGAAAAATGCAGAAATTGTTTTTAAACATAACCATTACTATTTGCATATTGCTATTGAAAAACCAAAACGTGAGCAAGTCGTTGGAAATGAAATTGCGGGGGGAGACCCAGGTGAAATTCATGCCTTGACTGTTTCAAATGGAACAAAACATGCTATTTTTACTGGCAAAGAACTTCGTTCTTTACATCGATTGCGTAACAAAGTTTTAAGAAACCTTTCTAAACGTATTTCTAGAAAGAAAAAAGGCTCTAAATCTTTTTGGAAACTGGTGAACAGAAAACGAAGTTTTCTATCATGGATTGAACGAAAGATTGAATACATAGAACACTGTATTTCAAAAATGGTGATTGATTGGTGTGTTGAAAATCAAGTCGCAACATTATATATTGGAAATCCAGATGGTGTTCAAAAAAACACTAGAAAGCGTAAAAATAAATCTTTAAATCAAAAACTAAGTAACTGGTCTTTTGGTCAGTTGTATCAAAAAATACATTACAAAGGGTTATTACGAGGTATTTTGGTTGAAAAAAGAGAAGAAAGTTACACTAGTGGAACTTGCCCTAACTGTGGCGCATATAAAAAACAATCTGGTCGTAAGTTCACATGCTCTTGTGGGAAAACTGGTCATAGAGATGTGGTTGGAGCGTCTAATATTCGTGATAAATCCATTCATGGAGAAATAACTAGTGGGCGTGATGTGCCGCAATTCAGTCAAACAACGTATCACCGAGTTTTGTTAAATTCTCATACAAAACAGTGGTGTAGCGCCTGTGACAGGGCTGCTTAAACCGAAGGTTTAAGTAATAGGTGGGAGTTGGTGTAAGACAGCTTTAATAAAGAAAGATGCAACCTTCAATGAAAGCCTAACAGAAACCCCCACTTCAAAAATCTTCGATTTTAAGTGGGGGAGTGTTCATATAAAACAGGGTATCAACTTTCAGAAAGGGTGATACTATGCTAGATAAAAAACAAGTAAGAGAAAATCTATCTAATTACAGCAAAGCTTTGTACTTTGATGACATTTACATTCTTGAATTAGGAGAAAAAGCCATTGGGTACAAAAAGATTTCTGCTAATTATATAACTGAGTGGTTTGAAAGAGTAATTCATTTAAATGATAGTAATGAACAATATATCATGTTTCATTATAAAAAGTATTTTTTAAAAGACTTTAAGGAAATAAATATATAATAAAAAAAACACCTTAGATATTATTTCTAAGGTGTTTTTTATGTATTAATATTTAATAATAATGTAATTACCTAAATTGAATTGTTGAGCAGTACGTAATTTGTTTTCATCAACATTAGTAAAGGCGTTAACTGTTTCGTCTCTAATTACTTTTGAATCAGATTTACCAACATATCGAAGAACAATTACTTTTTTGCCTGATTTCAACTCTTCTGCAACTTTCTTAGCAAACTCAGAAGGATTAGAAACTTCTAAATCATTTACAACATAGTAATCATTAGAGTTATTATTTCCACTAAACTGTGATACTTCTTTATCTATCCAGAAAGCATTATCAAGAGTAAAGTTTACATTTTTAGCAGTTGCATCATTGGAATTGTAAAGCATATAAGGAACACCAGAGTTAGTTTCATTATTTGTCGCATCAACGTGCAACCACTCTTCTCCAATCTTTACTTTATTCCATGCATGAGGCACACTACCTAACATACCAGTGACTACAACACTTTCTAAACCAGCTAAATCACTTAGCATTTTGTAAGTAGATGCGTAACTTGCACAAACTCCAACTTTTTCAACCATAATTCCATATGTGGTAAAAGAATCATTAAATTTCTCATCTACATTTTTGAAATTATTTTCTTCTGCATTTCGTAGGGCAGCATCATCATATTTGGTATTATCATTTAAATAATCATAAATTGCTTTACGCTTTTCGTCATCACTCATACCATCCTTAATAATAGACGACACAATTTTCTTTGCTTCAGCAATAATTTCTTGTTGTTTCTTCTTAATTTCACTTGGAGATTCATTATATTTAACAACAAGAGTTAAAGTATTATAATCATATCCAAATTGTTCTACACCTAAAATTAAAGGATTTTGATACATTACTTTTAAGAAAGTATCAGATAATGTTTCAAAGTTTTGAGCTTCTGGGAATGCTTTAAGAGAAATTTTCTCTTGTCCATCCATCATACTTAAAGCCAGATATTCTTCTAATGCTGAATCAGCGTTTATTTCTACTTCTTTTACAGCAAAAGTTTTAGATACAGATTCTTTATTACCTTCTGAAACTTGATTTTTAGAGTTTTCCTTCTGAACTTCTACTACATTATCACTTTCACTAGTCTCTTTTTCACTATTAATGACAGTTGGTACTTCTGGACTAGGAACATAATCTGTTTTATTTTCAGCTGGGACAAATCCATTTGCACTAGATTTTGTACTCTTAGAAAGTTTTTCTAAATCTTCTTGAGTTATATTATCAACTACCACATAACTTTTTAAAGCTGTCCCTTCAATTGAAAAGTTGATTTCTGCATAACCAGTTGAACTAATTTCTACATTATCAGTGTGATAAATCACATTTCTATCAATAGCTGGTAAACTACTATCAATTAATTCTACCTTTACTGTTTTAGGTAGAGTAGAAATATCATTATGTGTAGTTAGACCAATATCAGTTTGTATTTTATAAGGCAGTTTATTAGAAAGAGCAGATGTATTAACTACTTGGCTGAAATTAGATTCTTTATCGCCTTTTACAGCAGTAACATAATATTCTCCTTCTACTCCCATATTCTGAAAAGAATTATAAGTATCTGTTCTATTCATACTAAGACCGTGATTGCCGTCTTCCATCCAATCATCAAATTCTGTATCAGTAACAGTTCCAATTAAGCGTGGATATAAAGATTTATATCCTCTTTCAGCACCATTTATAGCAACATTTTTGCCAGCAAGTCGGTCTTCAAACCATGGTGGTGTCACTTGATAAACATGATATTTTTCAGCACCTTCTACTTTATCCCATACTAATTTTAACTTACCATCATCACTGATTTCATGTTTTAAAGTAGGAACTTGAAGTTCAGACTTAATCGTAAAAGGAATAATCATAGGTTTATCTAATTTTGTAGGTGTTTCAGCATCCAAATCATACGTAACTTTAATATAATAAATAGGAGCATTACCCCAATCAGATTCAAAACCTTGTTGTGTTTCATTACTTGTTAACACACCAACAGATGGTTTTACTACAACTGTAGTATCCTCTGCAGAAAAGTCTTTAACATTAGTTAGAGTGAAAATTTTACTTTCTTCTAATGC
>JACLAD010012236.1_pt1 | contig 16948 bp, 12 predicted proteins | sample 8027901 | NCBI WGS metagenome assembly JACLAD01 (sample SAMN15725071, study PRJNA655200) | protist metagenome | isolation source: fluorescence activated cell sorting (FACS) single amplified genomes of... | place: Spain: Blaines Bay Microbial Observatory, Mediterranean Sea | collected 2016-07-05 | reverse complement strand
GCGGCGAGGCGGAGGTCCTCGATCCGGCCGTTCGTGCACGAGCCGATGAAGACGCGGTCGATGGCGATGGAATCGACCCGCGCGCCTGCGGCAAGGCCCATGTAGGCGAGGGCGGCGCGGGCGGACTGGCCCTCGTCGGCCGGCAGCGCGTCCGGATCGGGCAGGATGCCGCCGACGGGGAGAGACTGGCTGGGGTTCGTGCCCCAGGTGACGGTCGGGGCGACCTTCGAGGCGTCGATCACCACGGTGCGGGCATAGGCGGCGCCCGCGTCTGAGCGTAGTTCGCGCCAGGCGGCGACGGCGGCATCCCACGCCTCGCCCTGGGGCGCGTAGCGGCGGCCCTTCAGGTAGGCGAACGTCGTCTCGTCCGGGGCGATCATCCCGGCACGGGCGCCGGCTTCGATGGACATGTTGCAGACGGTCATCCGCCCCTCCATCGAGAGCGCCCGGATGGCTTCGCCCGCATACTCGATGACGTGGCCCGTCCCGCCCGCGACGCCGATCTCGCCGAGGATCGAGAGGACGAGGTCCTTCGCCGTGGTGCCCGCCGGGAGGCGGCCGTCGACCTGCACCAGCATCGGTTTCGAGCGCTTCTGGACGATCGTCTGCGTCGAGAGAACGTGCTCGACGTCGCTGATGCCGATGCCGAACGCGTAGGCGCCGAACGCGCCGTGGGTGGAGGTGTGGCTGTCGCCGCAGACGAGGAGGGTGCCCGGCAGCACGAAGCCCTGCTCCGGGCCGATGACGTGGACGATGCCCTGCCGGCGATCGCGGACCGAGTAGACCTCGAACCCTTCCTCCCGTCCGAAGGCCTCGATGTCCTCGACCATCTTCACCGCGTCGGCGTCGGCGTAGGGGATCGCCCCGGCGCGGCTCGACGTGGGGACGGTGTGGTCGGCGACGCCCAGCGTCAGCTCCGGCCGGCGGACGTGGCGCCCCTTCGCGGCCATCCGCGTCCGCGCGTAGGTGGCGACGCCCTCGTGGACGAGGTGGCGGTCCACGAACAGGAGCGCGCGGTCGTCGCTCAGCTCGGTAACGACGTGGGCGTCCCAAATCTTCTCGTACAGTGTTTTCGGCGCGCTCATCCGTCCCCCACTTTCACCGCGTCCCCGACACTTCCGCCCAGCCCTTCATGATGTGCTCGCGCAGCGCCTCGATCGCGCCGGGGCGGTCGTGGGCGGCGATCCGGTCGATGAGGTGCTGATGCTCGTCCTGCATGCGGCCGTGCCGCTGCGGGATCGCATCGAGGTCGTGGAACGGGTACTTCGCCCAGAGGACGCGCACGAAGGCGAGCGTCTGCGGCCGTTCGGCGATGCCGTAGAGGATGAAGTGGAAGCGATAGTTGAGGCGGCGGACCTCGATCCGGTCGCCCGTCTCTGTCACGCGGGCGCAGGTCTCGTGCACGCGGAGGGCGGCGGAGATCGTCGCGTCGTCGAGCCGTTCCATCGCGACCTTCATCTCGCGCGCGACGGCGTAGAGCCCGCTGCGGATGATCTCGAAGGTGACGGTGTCCATGCTCAACCCCTCCCGACCGTGACGATCGTCGTCCCGTCGGCGCGAACCTCGAGCGCATCGGCCGGACCGATCGCGAGGCGGCTGCTCAGCTCCTCGACCACCGCAGGGCCCTTGATCGCGTCGCCGGCCCGCAGATCCTCGCGCCGGTAACGCGGCGCGTCCACCCACCCGGCGGGCAGACGGATGCGCGCCTGTCCAACCGGCTCCAGCGGCGCATCCCCGCGCGCCTCGGCAATCTTCGAGGGGAACATCCCCACCTTGCCGATCGCCCTCACGCGAAGATTCACGAGCCGCACCGGCGCGCCCTTGATGTCGAAGTTCCACTGGCGCCGGTGCTCGTCCATGAAGTCGTTGGCGATCGCATCCACCGCGGCGCGGTCGATCGGTCCATCGGACACGCGGACCTGCATGGTCGAGCCCTGGCCGAGATACTGGCAGTCCGCCCGCCGCTCGATGCGGACCTTGTCCATCGAGATGCCCGCCGCCTCCATGCGCTGCGTCACCTCGGCCTCGAGGGCCGCGATGCGTGCGGAAAGCGCCGCGGGGTCGATGTCCTTGACGTTCTGCACCACCGAGCCCTGCACGTCCTGGATCATGTCCGAGACGAGCATGCCGAAGGCGCTGAAGACGCCCGGGAGCGGCGGCAGCGCCACCGTGGGGATCTCGAGCTCGCGGGCGAGATCGACCGCGTGGACGGGCCCGGCGCCGCCATAGGGGACGTAGACGAACTCGCGCGGATCGTAGCCGCGCTCCACCGTCACGAGCCGCATCGCCTGCGCCATCAGCGCGTTCGCCACGCGGCGGACGGTGAGCGCCGCCTCCTCCATCGAGACGCCGAGGGGTTCGGAGAGGTGGGTGCGGATCGCCGCCTCGGCCGCCGCGACGTCGAGCGCGAACTCGCCGCCGATGAAGCTCTCCGGGTCGACGTAGCCGAGCACTAGGTTGCAGTCCGTCACCGTCGGCCGCGTGCCGCCGCGGCCGTAGCAGGCCGGACCCGGATCGGCGCGCGCGCTCTCCGGGCCGATCCTGACGCCGCCGCCCTCGTCGATCCAGGCGATCGACCCGCCGCCGGCGCCGATCGAGATGATGTCGATGTTGGGGACACGCACCGTGTAGGTGTTCAGCATCGCCGAGACGGCCATCTCCGGCTGCGCATCGCGCACCAGCGAGACGTCGAAGCTGGTGCCGCCCATATCGCCGGCGATGGCGTTCGCGACGCCGATCCGTTCGCACAATTGTGCGACAGCGGTGACGCCGCCGGCGGGGCCGGATTCGAGCAGCGTGACCGGCCGCTCGCCCACGAGATCGGGCGGCGCGAGCCCGCCGTTCGACTGCATGAAGTAGACGTGCGCATCGACGCCGATCGCCCGCACCTTGGTCAGGAACGAGCGCGCGTACTGACCGCAGCGCGGCCCGAGAAGCGCGTTCATGGCGGTGGTGGAGGTGCGCTCGTACTCCATGATCTCGGGATTGACCTCGACGGAGCCCGTGACGAACACGTCGCCGGCCCGCTCGCGAACGCGCGCCAGGGCCTGGCGCTCGTGATTCTCGTTCACCGGCGAATTGATGAACGAGATTGCGATGGCTTCGACGCCGTCGCGCTTCAGGGCGTCGACGCAGGCGTCGAGATCGGCCGCGTCGAGCGGCGTCTCGATGGACCCGTCATAGCGGACGCGCTCGTCGACCTCGCGGCGGAGATACCGCGGCACCAGCTCGCGCGGCGCCTCGAAGAAGAGGTCGTAGAGGTCGGCGCGGTCGTGCCGCCAGCCGCGGCGCAGCTCGAGGATGTCGCGAAAGCCCTTCGTGGTGATGAGGGCGGTCTTCGCCCCCTCCCCCTCGATGACCATGTTCGTCGCGATGGTCGTTCCGTGGCCGATGAACTCGACGTCGGACGCCTTCGCGCCGCCGATGCCGAGGATCGTCTCCAGCCCGTGGATGGCGCCGACGGTCGGATCCTTCGGTGTCGTCGGCACCTTCGCGACCCACATCTCGGTGCCGTCGGAGCGGACCATCACGACGTCCGTGAATGTCCCGCCGACATCAATACCGACGCGATACATCAGCCCTCCCTTCGACCGGCCATGGCGCCGATCGCCGTCGTTCGTCTTCTTCTCCGTCGCGACCGGGTGGGCGTCTCGTCGCCCAATCCCTGGAACACGCCGTGAAACGTTTCACACTTTCCTAGCATCGGAAATCGAGAAGTCAAAGCCCAGCTCGCGGCCCGATCAGCGTCTTTCGAGCCGCGGATAGGGCCCGTCGATCACCTCGAAGCGCTCGAGCACGGCTTCGCGCGCGCGGCGGCGCATCACCTTGCCGAGCCCGTTGCGGGCGATCTCGGGCACCTCGGCGAAGAGGCGCGGCCGCTTATATGCCGTCAGCTGCTCGAGCGCCGGTGCCAAGGCTTCCCGCCACTCCGGCGGCGCGCCCGCCACAGCGAGCGTGATCGTCTCGCCCCAATAGGCGGAGGGCATCCCGAAGACGACCATCTCCCCGCCCGGAAGCGCCGGGGCGAGCTTCGCCTCGATCTCCTCCGGCGTGATTCGATAGCCGCCCGACTTGATGACGTCCGCCTCGCGGCCCGTCATGTGCAGCCGCCCCTCCTCGTCGAAGTAGCCGAGGTCGCCCGTGCGGTGGAACGCGTTCGGCTCATGCGGCTCCACGCCACGGTCGGTGAGGGTGGCGACCAGCATGTGCTGCGCGCGCAGGAGGACCGGGCCGATTCGCGGCACATCCTGAGCCGGCGCGGCGGCCTCGCCCTCCCCCTCGCCCTCGTCCTCGTCCTCGTCCGCGCCAATGGCGACTTCGACGCCGCTCGCCGGCCAGCCGACGCACACGCTCTCGTCCACCCGCGGATCGGCGTACCAGCGGTCCGTCTCCTCGGGCGTCAGCACGGTGATCGGGTTGAACACCTCGGTCTTGCCGTACGTCACCCGGATGACCGGACCGAACATCGTCTTCGCCTGACGGTAGAGTTCCGACCGCAGCGGCGCAGTCCCGCAGAAAATCGCCTCGACGCCGTCGAATTGCTGCCCGGCGAGGTCGCGGACGATCTTGGCGAGCACCGTCGGCGGCGCGAACATCTGTTCGACCTTACCCGCCGCGAGGAGTTCCGCCACCACGGCCACGTCGACGCCCTGGAGCAGGCGAACCGTCGCGCCACCGTCGAGGAAGGCCTGCGTCATCAGGCCGGCCCCGTGGGAATACGGCGTCACCAACAGGACCTCGCGCCCGGGCTGCGGTGCGATCGGCAGCGTCGCGCGTAGCAGCGTGTTCGCGATCCACCGGCCCTCGTGGCTGTGCGCGATCCCCTTCGGGCTCCCCGTCGTCCCGGAGGTGAAGAGGATGCGCGCCCAGGCGCCCGGTTCCGCGTGGACTGCCGGAAGGTCGCCCATCGCGCCGCGCGGCATCTCGTCCACGAACAGCGGCTCGGCGTCGAGGCTCGCGAATTTCGCCGCTGCGTCGCGCGTGGTCAGGTAACGGCGCGCCTTCGCGACCTTCAGGCAGTGCGCCACATCCTCGACGCTGAGGACCGGGTTGATCGGCGCCTCCGTCACCCCGGCGAGGATGATGCCGTAGCTCGCCACGACCGCGTGGCGCGAGTTCGGCACCAGCGTCGCGACAGCCTCACCCGGCGAAAGGTCGGCGCGCCTCAGGGTCTCGGCGACCCCTGCCGCCGCGGCGAAGAGGTCGGCGTAGGTCGTGGCGCCCTCGGCATCCACCACCGCCGTCCTGTCGCGGTGTCGCTTGGCGAGCGGCGCCCACTCCGCCTTCCAACAGATGCGATGCATTGACCTCCCCGGCCGAGCCCTGTTCACCGTTATCCGACCCTGTGCGCCAGCCGAGCGATGGTCGGACCGATGAAACGTTTTATTGACGAGGCGCACGTTGCCACACTACTCCTTTGCCAGCAAGCGAGAGGGACGGGATGAGCATTCGCAAACCGCTTGATGGGATCGTCGTCGTCGAGTTGGGCCACAGCGTGGCAGCGCCCTATGCCGGGATGATCCTGGCCGATCTCGGAGCGCGGGTGATCAAGGTCGAGAATCCGAACGGCGGCGACTACGCCCGCGGGTGGGGTCCCCCTTTCTGGGGTGAGACGAGCTCGTCCTTCGCTTCCCTCAACCGCGGCAAGGAAGGCATCACCGTCGATTTCGCCGACCCGGACGAGGCAAAGCGCCTGCGCGGCCTCATCCTCGAGGCGGACGCGGTGATTCAGAATCTGCGCCCCGGGATTCTCGATCGTTTCGGCCTCGACGTCGACGATCTCCGCAAGGAAAATCCAGCGCTCATCTGGTGCGACATCGGCGCGTTCGGCGCCGCCGGGCCGCTGTCGAAGAAGCCCGGCTACGACCCGCTCGTACAAGCCTCCACCGGCATCATGAGCGTGACGGGAGAGCTCAACCGCCCGCCCGTCCGCGTCGGCGTGTCGATCGTCGACATGGGCTCGGGCATGTGGGCCGTCATCGGGCTCCTTTCCGCCCTCATCAATCGCTCCCGCTCGGGCGATGGCGCCCACGTCTCGACCTCGCTCTACGAGACCGGCCTCGCCTGGATGATGATCCCCCTCGCCGGTTACGAGGCCGCGAACGACGTGCGCAAGCCCTACGGCTCGGGCGTCGCCGAGATCGTCCCCTACCAGGCTTACGAGACCGGCGACGGCTGGATGATGATCGCCGCCGGCAACGACAACCTCTTCAAGAAGCTCTGCACCGTCCTCCACCTCGAGCATCTGGTCGACGATCCGAAGTACGCGACCAACGCCGCCCGCGTCCGCAACCGCGAGACGCTGATCCCCGTCGTCTCCGCGGCGGTGGCGGAGCGCATGCCCGACGAGCTCGCCGAAAAGCTCGACGCGCTCGGCATCCCGAACGCGCCGCTCCTCACGGTCGACGCCGTCGCCCGGCACCCGCAGACCGAGGCGCTCAACATGGGCATCGCCTGCGACGGCCTGAAACTGATGAGCATCCCCCTCACGATCGACGGGGAACGGCCGCAGACCGCCGTCGCAGCGCCGGAGCTGGGCGAACACAACAGCAAGTACAACAAGGGTTGACCGGCTCGATGCGCGACCAATTCGATACTCTCACGCTGGACCGGCCAGCGCCGCACGTCCTGGTGATCACGCTCGACCGGCCCGAAGCGTCGAACGCCATGAACACGCAGATGGGCCTCGACCTCATGGCGCTGTTCGAACAATTCCTCGTGGATGCAGAGGACCTGCGCTGCCTCATCCTGACGGGAAGCGGCGAGAAGGCGTTCTGCGCCGGCGGCGACCTCAAAGAGCGCAAGGGAATGAGCGACGAGACCTGGCAGGCCCAGCACGCCATCTTCGAGCGTATGGTCCGCGCCGTCGTCGGCTGCCCGCTGCCCCTCATCGCCGCCGTGAACGGCGCGGCCTACGGCGGCGGCTGCGAGATCGCGTCGGCGTGCGACTTTGTCTACGCGTCGGAGACCGCGCGCTTCGCCCTCACCGAGGTGACGCTCGGCATCATGCCCGGCGCCGGCGGCACGCAGAACCTCGCCCGCGCCATGGGCTCACGGCGGGCCAAGGAGCTGATCCTCACCGGCCTTCCCTTCGGAGCCGCCGAGGCGGAGCGCTGGGGCCTCGTCAACCGCGTCTGCGCACCGGGCGAGCTCCTGCCGAAGGCGGTCGAGACGGCCACGCGGATCGCCGGCAACGCGCCGATCTCGGTGCGCCAAGCCAAGCAGTCGATCCAGCGCGGGCTCGACATGTCGATCTGGGACGGCCTCGCCTACGAAATCGAGGCCTACAACCGTATGGTCCCGACCGAGGACAGGCGCGAGGGCGTGCTCGCCTTCAACGAGAAGCGCAAGCCTCAGTTCAAGGGCAAGTAAGGGAGGACACGATGGCTGAGAAGGCGCACCTGCGCGAGGTCGGGCTCCGCGACGGGCTCCAGCTCGTGAAGACGATCCTCACCACCGAGCAGAAGCTCGAATGGTGCCGGCGCGAGCTCGAGGCCGGCGTGACGGACATCGAGGTCACGTCGTTCGTACCGCCCAAGGTGGTCCCGCAGTTCGCCGATGCGGCGGAGGTGGCGGCCGGCGCGGTCGCCATGATGGCCGAGTTCGAAGACTTCCGCCCCTCGGCGCTGGTGCCGAACCTCAAGGGCGCGGAGCGGGCGATCGCCATCGGCGTGCCGCAGATCAACTACGTCCTCTCGGCGAGCGAGGAGCACAACCTCGCGAACGTCCGCCGCACCACGCAAGAATCGATCGACGACTTCGCACGCATCATCGCGGCGCGCGACGCATCGGCGAAGGGCCGGATCAAGATCGCGTCCGGCATCGCCACGGCGTACGGCTGCACCATCTCCGGCGTCGTCTCCGAGGATCGCGTGGTCGAGATCGCGGTGAAGCTCCTGGAGCTCGGGGTCGACGAGCTGATCGTCGCCGACACCGTCGGCTACGGCGATCCGGGTCAGGTGCGCCGTATCATGGCCGCCGTCGTGAAGGAGGCGGGCTCGGTCCCTGTCGCCTGCCACTTCCACGACACGCGCGGCCTCGGCCTCGCCAACGTGACCGCCGCGCTCGACGTCGGCGTCCGCATCTTCGACGCCTCGCTCGGCGGTCTCGGCGGCTGCCCGTTCGCGCCCGGCGCCAGCGGCAACATCGACAGCGAGGACACCGCCTACCTCCTCGCCGCGCTCGGCTACGAGACCGGGGTCGACATCGACCGCCTGGTGGCGCTCCGCCGCGACGTCGAAGAGTGGCTCCCCGGCGAGCGCTTCGCCGGCGCCATCGCCCGCGCCGGGCTGCCGAAGACGTTCCAGCCCGCCCTCGCCGCCTGAGACCGTCTCCCCGGAGGACCATCATGAATCACATTCAGCAGGACATCGTGGACAGCGGCGTGATGGTCGCCTCGGGGGAGGACTACCCCGAGCTGCGCCAGGCGATCCGCAAGATCACCGAGGATTTCCCGCCGTCCTACTGGCGCGACCTCGACGAGAAGGAGGCCTACCCCTCCGAGTTCGTGGCGGCCCTCACCGAGTCGGGCTTCCTCGGCGCGCTCATCCCCGAGGAGTACGGCGGCTCCGGCCTGCCGCTGCGCGCCGCCGCCGTCATCCTCGAGGAGATCAACGCGAGCGGCTGCACGGCAAGCCCGGCGCACGCGCAGATGTACATCATGGGGACGCTGCTGCGGCACGGCAGCGAAGAGCAGAAGCAGCGCTACCTGCCGAAGATCGCGTCGGGCGAATTGCGCCTCCAGGCCTTCGGCGTCACCGAGCCCACCACGGGGTCCGACACGACCCAGCTGAAGACCCGCGCCGAACGCCGTGGCGACCACTACGTCGTCAACGGCCAGAAGGTGTGGACCTCGCGCGCCCTCTACTCCGACCTCATGCTCCTCCTCGCGCGGACGACGCCGATCGAGGAGTGCAAGAAGCGCAGCGACGGCCTTTCGGTGTTCCTCGTCGACCTGCGCGAGGCGCGCGGCAACGGCGTCGAGATCACGCCCATCAAGGCGCTCATCAACCACAACACCACCGAAGTCTTCATCAACGACCTCAAGGTGCCGGCCGAGAACCTCATCGGCGAAGAGGGCAAGGGCTTCCGCTACATCCTCGACGGCATGAACGCCGAGCGCATCCTCGTCGCCTCCGAGTGCATCGGCGACGGCCGCTGGCTGTTGCAGCGCGGGATCGACTACGCCAACCAGCGCGTGGTGTTCGGGAAGCCGATCGGCGCCAACCAAGCCGTCCAATTCCCCCTCGCCCGCGCCTACGCCGAGCTCGAGGCGGCCGACATGATCGCCCGCCGTGCCGCGGCGCTGTTCGACGCCGGCCACCCCTGCGGCGGCGACGCCAACATGGCGAAGCTCCTCGCCTCGGAAGCGACCTGGAAGGCCGCAGAGGCCGCGATGCAGACCCACGGCGGCTTCGCCTACGCGCGCGAGTACGACATCGAGCGGAAGTGGCGCGAGGTGCGGCTCTACCAGACCGCGCCGATCTCGACCAACCTCATCCTCGCCTACATCGGCCAGCACATCCTCGGCATGCCGCGCTCGTACTGAACGGCAACGACGGGAAAAGGGGGCGCCCATGAACGGACTGACCATCCAGGCGGCAGAGTTCGTCGCCGGACTGAAGCGCGACATGATCCCCGAGGTGGCGCTGAACGCCGCCGCCATGGGGATCACCGATGCCGTGGGCGTGATGATCGCCGGCGCCGAGGAGGAGGCGCCCCGTCTCGTCGCGACCCTCGTCACCCCGTCTGCAGCGGCCGACGCCGCACCGGCCATCCCGTCGGGCACCTTCTACGCTCCGGCCGATGCGGCGCTCGTGAACGGCGTCGCCGCCCACGTCCTCGACTTCGACGATGTCGGCATCGACGGCCACCCGAGCACGGTGCTCGCGCCGGCGATCCTCGCTGAGGGCTGGTCCCTCGGCTCGCGCGGTGACGATGCGCTCGCCGCCTACGTCGCCGGCTACGAGATCTGGGCGCTCATGCACGAGCTCGAGCCCGGGCAGATGCACGACCGCGGCTTTCACCCGACCGCCGTAAAAGGCACCGTCGCGGTCGCCGCGGCCTGCGCACGCCTCCGCGGCCTCAGCGCCGAGCAAACGGGCCACGCGATCGCGACCGCAGCGTCCCTTGCATCCGGTCTCGTCGCGAACTTCGGCACCATGACGAAGTCGCTCCACGCCGGGCGTACGGCCCAGTCGGGCATCGTCGCCGCCCGCCTCGCCTCCATCGGCTTCACCGCGTCCCTCGACGTCCTCGAGCACCCGACGGGGTTCATGCGGGCGCACTCCCCTTCGGGCGAGCCGGACCTTGCCGCGCGCGACCATCGCCTCGGCGTAGATTGGCGCATGCCGACGCTCGGCATCAACATCAAGCGTTACCCGCTCTGCTACTCCACCCACCGCGCCATCGACGCCATGCTCGACATCGTCGAGGAGCACGACCTCGCGCCCGAGGCCGTCAAGGAGATCCGCGTCGGGAGCGGGTCGACGCAGCTCCTGATGCTGCGCAACCACGACCCCAAAACGGGTCTCGAGGCGAAGTTCAGCATGGAGTTCGCGATGGCGAGCGCCCTCGTCGCGCGGCGCGTCGGCGTCGCGGAGCTGTCCGATGCCTTCGTCCGCCAGGCCGATGTGGTGGAGGCGATGAAGAAGGTCAGCACCACGGCGATCCACCACGGCATCGTCGGGCTCTCGACCGCGGAGGCCGATACGGTCGAGGTCGAGCTCGTCTCGGGCGCGGTGCTGACGCACGAGCCCGTCGCCGCCCCCCGCGGGAGCTGGGCGAAGCCACTGGAGCCGGCCGACATGCGGGCGAAGTTTATGGACTGCATCGAAGGTCGGATCGATCCGCGCCGGGCGGCGAGCCTCTTCGAGACGCTGATGGATCTCGGCTCGGTAAAAGATCTGCGCGACCTTCCCCTCGGCGCCGAAACGGCGAGCCCCCTCAGGCGCACTGCCTGACGGCGCCACCCCGAACCCAACGACAAAAACAGGACGGAAACGCTTGACCCTCCCCACCGAGCAGGTCCCCGGGATCTATCACCGCCGCGTCGGCGACGTCCTCGTCACGGCGTTGTGCGACGGCTACCTCGACGCGCCGCTCGAGATCTTCACCAATCTCGAACCCGAAGACGCCGACCGGGTCCTCAAGGCGGGCCACCGGACCTCGCCGCCGCGGATCTCGATCAACTGCTTCCTCCTTCGTGCCGGCGGCAGGACGGCGATCGTCGACAACGGCTCGGCCGATTCCATGGGCCCAACGCTCGGCCGCCTTCCGGAGATGTTGAGCCTCGCCGGCGTATCGCCCGAGGAAATCGACACCGTCCTCCAGACGCACCTCCACCCCGACCACTCGAACGGGCTCACCCGGGCGGATGGCACGCGGAACTTCCCCAATGCCGAGGTCGTGGTCAGCGAGGCCGACATGGAGCATTGGCACGACGATGCCACCATGGCGCGCGCCAACGAGCGCCAGCGCCTGCGTTACTTCCAGTGGGCGCGCGAGCAGATCGCCCCCTACCGCGACCGCCTGAAGCCCGCCGTCGGCGAGGTCTTCCCGAACGTGCGGGCCGTGCCGCTCCCCGGCCACACCCCCGGGCACACCGGCTACGTCATCGAGGCGAGCGGCCGTTCGATGATCATCTGGGGCGACACCTGCCACATCCCCGATATCCAGGTTCCCCGGCCGGAGACGGGGATGATCTTCGACACCGACCCGGCGAAGGCCGCGGAGACGCGGACGAAGACGTTCGACATGATCGTCGCCGACGATCTCCTGATCGGCGGCATGCACCTCCACTTCCCCGGCTTCGGCTCCATGAGCCGCGAGCGCGACGGCTACAAGCTCGTCCACGAAAGCTGGGCGTTCACGCTCTAGCCGGCGGACGCTGCGCCGCCCCCGGGCCGAAGCGCGGCCGACCGCGGAACATCACGAAAAGGAACGCGTCATGAAAGTCTGGTTCATCACCGGAGCCTCGCGTGGTCTCGGGAAAGCGATCGCCGAAGAGGCCCTCGCCCGCGGCGACAAGGTGGTCGCGACCGCCCGCAACCCGGCCGATCTCGATGCGCTCGTCGCCCTCGCGCCCGACCGTGTGCTCGCGCTGAAGCTCGACGTGATCGACGAGGAGCAGGCGAAGGCGGCGGTGAAGGCCGCGGAGGACTGGGCGGGCGGCGTCGACCTCCTCCTCAACAACGCCGGCCACGGGATGCACGGCGCGGTGGAGGAGGTCTCGGACGAGAACGTCCGCCGCATCTTCGACGTGAACGTCTTCGGCCTTCTCGCGGTGACCCGCGCCGTCCTGCCGGGGATGCGGGCGCGCGGGCGCGGCCAGATCGTCAATCTCAGCTCGATCGCGGGCCTGATGGGGAGCGCCGGCTCCGGCATCTACAGCGCCACCAAGTTCGCCGTGGAGGGCCTCTCCGAATCGATGGCGGCGGAGGTCGGCCCCCTCGGCATCCGCGTCACCATCGTGGAACCCGGGCCGTTCCGCACCGACTTCAACGGCAACTCCCTGGTCATCGCCGGCGGCACGATCCCGGACTACGAGGAGACCGCCACCAAGCGCACGGCCGAGCTGCGCGCCGGCAGCGGCAAGCAGAAGGGCGACCCGGTGAAGGCCGCGAAGCTCATCTGCGATGCCCTCGCGGATCCCGAGCCGCCGCTCCACCTCGTGGTCGGCCGCCCTGCCCTCACGCGCCTTCAGACCAAGCTCGACGCGCTGAACGCCGACGTCGACCGCTGGCGGTCGCGCTCGGAAGATACCGAGTTCGAGACGGCCCCAGCCTGATCACGCCGCCGCCCCCGCTCACCGCGGGGCACGGACGCCCAGAACCGACGGAAAGCCGCGCCGAGATATCGGCGCGGCTTTTCCCGTTCCAGCAGACAGCGCGCTTGCGCCGGAATTGATATTGTACCTAATATCAACCTCTCGAACGAGAGCGCCCGCCAAGTGGCGCCCGGCAACCAGAGGAAACCCCATGAAACGGCATCTCAAAGGGCTTACGGCTCTCGCCCTTGGCACGGTTCTCGGCATCTCGAGCGCGGTGGCGCAGGACGTCGCGCCCATCGACGGCATGAAGAACGGCGACACCTGGGAGCTCGTGTTCGGCTCCGCGAGCGCCACCGGCACCTACTTCGCCGGCATGTCGGCGGTCGCCGCGATGCTGAGCCAAAAGATGCCGAACGTCAGAGCGACGGCGACCGTCAGCCCGGGTTCGGCCGTGGAGGTCTTCCCGCAAATGCAGCGTGCCGAACGCGCCGGCGGCATGCACACGAGCTACGACCTCGACATCGGCTACCGCGGCGTCGCCACCTTCGAGGATCGCGACATCCCCGTCCGCACGTGGTTCTTCGCGCAGGAGGCCGTCTACAACGTCTTCCTCCTCGGCAAGCACGACATCGACACCATCGAGGGGCTGAAGGACTCTGGCCTCGTCTTCGGCGGCCCGGTCGTCCCCGTCTCGAAGGACCGGCCGGAGCGCTGGGACAACGCCTTCGCCTTCATGAACGTGCTTCTGACCGCGCACGGGGTCGACCCGTTCGAGGACATCGAGGTGAAGCCCTACAACACCTCCCAGTCCATCGAGCAGCTCGGCAACGGCACCATCGACGGGCTGTCGGCGAGCCGCGCGCTCGGCTCAGGCGCCATCAGCGAGCTCTCCACGCGGCAGGAGATCGTCCTCCTCCAGCCGACGCCGGAAGGCATCGAGAAGGTCGAGGCGGTGTTCCCCGTCTACGCCCAGGAGTTCCCGAAGGAGGCCTACCCGGAGATCGAAGTTCCCGAGCCCGGCCTCGCGTTCTTCCACGGCGTCTACGCCGTCCTCCACCGCGACCTGCCGGACGACCTCGTCTACGACCTCACGAAGACCGTGTGGGAGAACATCGACGTCCTGCGCAACGCGCACCCCGCCTTCGTTGTGGCGAAGCTCGAGGACGCGCTGAAGGGCGCGACCGTCCCGCCGCATCCGGGTGCTCTCAAGTACTACCTCGAGCATGACGTGCCTGGCGCTCAGGAGTGGGCCGAGAAGATGAAGAGCGAGTCGTAATCGCGGCCGGCGGGGCAGCCTCGCGCTGCCCCACCCTCTCGTCCCACCGCCCCTTCAAGGAGCTTCAGGATGCAAGCGGCAGCGCCCATCCAGCCGGTCTATCTCCGCATCCAGCGCCTCGTCGTGGTGCTGATCAGCGCCACCGTCCTCGCCTCGGCGATGTACGCGGCCTTCGTCGGGGCCTTCAACGCCTACGTCCACCGCCCGCTGTTCCTCTTCGCGGCGATAACGTGCGTCGTTCTCATCTACCCCTCGCGCCTCTTCCGTGAAGGGTCGCGGGCGGAGAGCCTCTTCAACATCTTCGTCATCGTGGCCACCGCGGTGCCGACCATCTACCTCGTCACGCAGTGGGAAGACCTCCTCTTCCTCTCCTACCTGTCGCCGATGGAGCGCTGGCTCTCGGTGCTCCTCATCGTCTGCATCTTCGAGGCGGCGCGGCGGACGACGGCGCTGCCGCTGATCTTCGTCGTCAGCGTGTTCGTGCTCTACGCGGTCTACGGCAACTACGCCCCCGGGATCCTCAACCACGCCGGCATCACCTGGGAGAACGCGCTCAAGGTCACCGTCCTCGGCTTCGACGGGATGTTCGGCACGCCCCTCGCCTTCGCCGCCGGGTTCGTCACCATCTTCGTCTTCTTCACCGCCCTCCTCACCGTCTCGGGCGTCGGCAACTTCCTCCTCAACCTCACCTTCGCGCTCTGCGGCAAGACCCGCGGCGGCCCCGGCAAGGTCGCGGTGATCGGCAGCGCGCTGATGGGAATGGTGACGGGGAGCGGCATCACCAACGTCCTCACCACCGGCACGATCACCATCCCGCTGATGCGTCGCGCCGGCTACTCGCCCTCGTTCGCCGCGGGCGTCGAGGCGGTGGCCTCCACCGGCAGCCAGTTCGTCCCGCCGATCCTCGGCGCCGCGGCGTTCCTGATGTCGGAATACACCAACACCCCGTTCATCCTGATCGCCGGCTATTGCCTCGTCCCGGCCTTCCTCTACTACGTCAGCCTCTTCGCGCAGGTGCACTTCCGCTCGTGCCGGGTGCCCATCAGGTCCGACGTGGTGGACGACGACAAGATCGGCGTCCTCGGCAACGCCGTCCGGAGCCTCCTCCTGTTCGTCCCCGTTGGCGTCCTCGTCGTCATGCTGTTCATGAAGTTCGGCATCGACTACGCGATCGCGATCGCCTTCATCATGATGCTGATCGGCACGCAGGTCCTGCCGGAGACGCGGATCAACACCAGCGAGAAGGTCGAAGCCTTCGCCCGCGATGCGGCGGGAACGCTGGGCGCCCTCGCCGTCGCCCTCGCGCTCGCGGGGATCGTCGTCGGCATGCTCCTCCTCACCGGGCTCGGCGCACGGCTTGCGACGCTGATCTCTACCGTCGCCGGTGATTCGCTCTTCCTGACCCTCCTCCTCTGCGCCATCATCGCCATCATCGTCGGCATGGGCGTCGTCACCGTCGGGGCCTACGTCATCGTCGCGAGCCTCGTCGGGCCGGTGCTGACCGACTTCGGCATGCCGCTCATCGTCGCCCACCTCTTCATCTTCTATTATGCGGTGCTGTCGGGCCTCTCGCCGCCCGTCGCCGTCGTGATCTTCGCGGCGGCCGGGGTCGCCAAGGCCCCCGCCATGAAGGTCGCCTGGGTCGCGCTCCGCCTCGGCTTCGTCGCCTGGCTCGTGCCGTTCATGTTCGCCTACTACCCGAACCTCATCGGCCTCAACGGCATCAACGCGCTCTTCGTCCTCCATGCGACGACTGCGGTGATCGGCGTCCTCGCCTTCAGCGCGGCGATCGAGGGGTGGGCCCTCGCACGGGCGAGCGGAGTGCAGCGCCTCCTCTTCGCGATCGGCGGCGGCGCGCTCCTCTACCCCTCCCCCACGCTGTCGGCGGCCGGCGCCGTCGTCCTCGCGATCGTTCTCTTCCTCAACTGGCAGAGCGGCCGGCGCGCGGCGCCCGTCTCCCCGGCCGCGGCCGAATGATGAACCGGATGACCCCCATGCCCGAGACCCGCCCCTTCGCCGGCGTGCGCATTCTCGACATGAGCCACCGCTACGGGAGCTATGCGACGCGCCTCTTCGCCGACCTCGGCGCCGAGGTGATCCGCGTCGAACCGCCCGAAGGCCTGCCGGACCGCCGGGCGACGCGGGCCGGCGCGGCGGAGCGCTTCGCCTTCATGAACGCCAGCAAGAAGAGCGTCGTCCTCGACCTCGAGGGCGCCGACGCCGGCGCCTTCGCCGCTCTCGCGGGCACGGCCCACATCATCGTCGTCGAGCGGGACGGGCCGATGTTCGACCGCCTCGCCGATCTCCGCGCGATGAACCCCGCGGCCGTCATCACCGCGATCTCGCCCTACGGTCTCGGCGGCCCGTGGAGCGAGGCACCCGCGACCGACCTGACGCTTCAGGCGGCCGGCGGCATGGCCTGGATGTCCGGCCGCCCCGGCGAGCCGCCGCTGCGCCTTCCCGCCGAGCAGTCCGAGATGATGGCCTCGATCTACGCCGCCACGGTCTCGGCCATCGCGCTGCACGACGCGGAGGCGACGGGGCACGGCCACCTCATCGACCTCTCCGTCCAGGAGGCGATCGCCCACTCGCTCCAGAACGCGATCCAGGTCTGGGATCTCGAGCGGCGGATCTCCGTGCGCGGCGGCGAAGGCACGCGCGACGCGACGGAGGACATCTTCGCCTGCAAGGACGGCTACGTCTTCCTCGCCGCGCCGCTCAGCCTCAGCTCGGCCTGGCGCGCGCTCATCGCCTTCATCGAGGAGAAGGGCCACCCGGCCGCGAAAGCGCTGTCGGAGGAGCGCTGGTCGAACGCCGCCTGGCGCACCACGGCCGAAGCGCGCCGGCTCTTCCAGACGCATTTCGAGGCCTTCACCGCCGCCTACACCAAGAAAGAGCTCACC
>JACLAD010007061.1_pt1 | contig 16957 bp, 9 predicted proteins | sample 8027901 | NCBI WGS metagenome assembly JACLAD01 (sample SAMN15725071, study PRJNA655200) | protist metagenome | isolation source: fluorescence activated cell sorting (FACS) single amplified genomes of... | place: Spain: Blaines Bay Microbial Observatory, Mediterranean Sea | collected 2016-07-05 | reverse complement strand
GCGGCAGTTCTAATAAGCGGGGCAATGCCAACACTAGTAGTCGTCCTAGCAACAGCGGCAATTCTAATAAGCGGGGCAATGCCAACACTAGTAGTCATCCTAGCAACAGCGGCAACGCCAAGCCTAGCGGCAATTCTAATAAGCGGGGCAATGCCAACACTAGTAGTCATCCTAGCAATAGCGGCAACGCCGGGCCTTGTAGATATTTGCCTGAGGGAACTTGTCGGAATGGAGACAGTTGCCAATTCAGTCATATCTTGCCTCCTACATAGAGATGGAAGTGAAAAGTGGCTTATGGGAATAGAAGAGCTTCCAGAAAGAGTGCAGCAGTACATTTGCGGTGAAAAAAGGTGTTGCAGATACATTTGTACAGTTGTAAGTCATTTATGCAGTAATTACAGCGTTGTATTCATAATTCCAACACATCTAAGACAAGGACAACCGATAGCTTAGCGGAGATGGGGTGGCAGCTTGGGAGCAATTGCTGTTGTTGTTGTTGTTGTTGTTGTTGTTGTTGTTGTTGTTGTCGTGTGACAGGAAGCTGGTATTGCAGCTGGTGTACCTCTTACTGCACCTGTATGAGCTGATTTTGCAGTTTTTGCTGTACTGCCTGGATATCCACCATCCTTTCTCCCTTCTCTTATATACATAAATCGTTGCTCCTTTCGTTACTCGATCGACGGTAATGATTCCATTTGCTCTACCATTTTTTCATTCAAGTATTGATTGACTTCCTTTTCCATTTCACTGACAGACATGTCCAGATAAATGAAAATGCATCACGTTTAGATACACCTTGATCGAGTCAATAATCCAAATTACGCCTCAATATCAATAAAGTAATCTTGATTTGATATATTTCTTGCTTGAACGATTTTAAGATAATTGGTATTTCCTCTTCCTTCAATGATGTTTCACTCATCAACTATGTTTCTATATACTACATCATCAATTACTACACGCAAGAATAATCAATTTATTAATGAGTAATATTGGAGTAGACAAAGTTCTGATACTTATACTAACACTCACTTCTTTGGAACCTCCCCATTAATCATGACTTGGTTTCCTTCTCATTCTTAGTACCGTACTTGACTTGCATTCCTAAGCGAACACACGTGGAGTAGTCTATGAATGCAGCGTCACAAGGGTGTTGTTGGTCCATTCTGAAGTTTATTGACACTTTTTCGCTATACCACTTCTTCATACAGTCATCATAAGAATCCTTCAATTGCTTGCATTGAGGGACAAGGCGATCCATTTCAAATTCGTTTATAGAACCAAATAGAATAAGAAAAGGGGTTCAAGGTCTACAATAAGGAGAAGAGACCACACCACAAGAACACAGGCGGCGGTGCGTAAATCGACCGAATTGCCCGACCCTTATCTTTCACTCCTCCGCTAAATATGCTCAGTGTGTGTTGTTCGGTACCGATTGATTGAGAGCCTTGGTTCCACAGGACTTCCCCAAATTCGATTTCAAGAGTCTACTATTGGCTTGATTTTGTCATTTTCATGAGAACCTTTCTACTATGATGCTCAATTAGGGTACCATGTCTGTCTCTTATTCAGTGAATGGTCGACCACGTAGTATGGACGACGACCATGATGATTCGCATGCAGACGAATCGAACACTATGTTGGTTGTGCTATGTCTCATTGCCAGTATTGGCGGTCTTTTGTTTGGTTATGATACAGGTATCATCAGTGGCGCATTGGTCGTGATTGACCAAGATTTCTATTTGAATGATGTGGACGAAGAGTTGATTGTCTCTCTAACAGTTGCTGGTGCGTTGATATCATCAATCTTTGCGGGCAAATTAGGGGACACGATTGGTCGCAAACCTGTCATTCTCATGTCTTCTGTCGCTTTCATTATTGGTTCTGTCATTATGGCGGTAGCCCTTGACTTTGTTTCTTTGATAATTGGTCGATTCATTGTCGGTCTTGGTGTCGGTAGCGCTTCTATGATTGTGCCTATTTATTTGGCAGAATGTGCTCCTACTAAATATAGAGGTTCTATTGTAGCTGTGATGAATGTAGCTGTGACATTTGGAGAATTGCTTGCATGTATCATTGCTAGCATCTTTAGTACAACTCCTGGTGGTTGGAGATACATGTTGGGTATTGCAGCTATTCCTGCGTTAATACAATTGGTTGGTTTCTCTGTGATGCCAGAGTCTCCTCGCTATTATATGCAAATGAATGATATTGACAAAGGTAAAATGGCATTGGCTATTTTACGAGGACATTTAGACGTCTGTACTATCTTTTGTTCTGGTGGCCAGAAAAGTGATAGTCGTAGTCAAGAAACATTTAAGAGAATAGCGTATGAAGCTGTTACCGAGGAAGCCAATGGAATCTTATCGGCTATTAAAGCCGAACATGATGCAATTCAAAGAGAAGCTTTATTCGAATTGGATAGTACGCGTGAATCTCTAACGCTACTTAAAGATTCGTTCCATAATCCTCTTATCTCTAATAGTAGAAGTCAACATCAAGATGAGGATAATGTCGCTGACAATTATCATGGCGACAACAACGACCAGAACGACAAGGCTAACAATCACTCGAGTGGTGAGAATGGAAGCATACAACAATCAAATGAATCTAGCTCATCTAGTAGCCCTCGTTCTTTACATACAGTACCTCTTGTTGGTGGTGGTAGTAGGAGTAGTAGGAGTAGTAGGAGTAGTGACGATGGTGGTGGTAGCAATGGGCTTAGTTATCAGAAATCTATCATGAACCACTCGAAGATAGAAGTGAATACCGGTAAATTACTCATGAAAACGAGTACATTCAGAGCTTTGATTCTAGGATGCCTGCTTCAAGCTGGTAACCAATTTGGTGGTATCAACCTTGTCATGTACTATGGTGCAAGTATTTTCACCCTAGGTGGTGCGAGCCGCGTACTCGCGATTTGGTTGAGCATTGGTCTTGCATTTTGTAATTTTGTCGGTAGTTTGACATCCTTTTATTTGACCGATCGAGTTGGTCGACGACCTCTGACATTACTTAGTATGTTTGGGGTCAGTCTATCGCTATTAGCTATTGGTATGGCCTTTTATGGCACACGTGATGCACGAAAAAAAGCAGCAAATTCTCAAGATGGAGATGACTTCGATGGTAATTTAACAGATATCGATCCATCGTTATGGATAATCTTTGCAACCATTTGCATTTATTTGCTTTGTTTCGCTCCTGGCATGGGCTCGACACCCTGGACAATTTGTTCGGAAATATATCCAATGTCAGTGCGTGGTGTGGCAACTTCCATTACGACTGCCTGTAATTGGAGTGCGGGTCTAATCATGTCGATGACCTTTCTCACCATCACCTCTTCTTTGGGTAAAACAGGTGCTTTTAGTTTGTATAGTGTGATTTCGTTGATATTCTTCATCTTTTTTTACTTTTATTTACCTGAAACGAAAGGAGTCTGGTTGGAGGATACAGGCTTATTGTTTACTGATGGCTTGTGGGGCAAGATGAAAGGTTGGAAGGGATGGGAGGATGCTCGATTTGGTCGTGTTGAGAGTGTCGCTAGTAGTGTCAGTACACGCGGCTGATTTGTCTTTTATGAAAAGTACTGAATAATACATTTTTTTGGCCCATAGGGCTTTGAATTTTTCGTCAATGTATCGTATATTAAACAAGGGAACAAAAGCAAGCAAAATTACAAATCAAAACACCACTAACACATTCTAGTACATAGTGTAAAGTTTGTCATTGGCACTATTACAGAAACGTATATAGTCCTCGTACAGTACGAAGTTCATTTCACTACTGAAGCAGCACTGAATCCTTTTCCTTCCATCATTTTCTTCTGTTTATAACCCCAACGCAACGAGTGTTCAATCAACTTGAAATCAAATTTGTGGATCGCAAGCGCGTGGTCGCGGAACTTATCTTTCACCAGACCCACCAAACGACCGTGTGAATCATCTTTGGAGCGAGCTGTACGAAGCAAGGCACGATAGAGATGCAACACGTCGAATTGAAGGCCACTAAGGCGCATTCTTTCCCCAACCTTTTCAGACAACTAGAGGCTGGCCGGTAATCTAGGGAGGCACTGTGCGACTGTGTTCAGCACGTACACGAGCAGGCGAGCAGCCAAGCTCGTGAAAGGAAGTAACATTCACCGGGTGGGCCGCGCCAACGACTTGTTTTCTGCAGGTTTCAAACGTGCCACTGAATCTCTCATCAAGACTCTATTATATCCTAGCTCACTTGAAGTTTATCGAATTTGGCACTATGGATGTTGTAAACAATACAATCAACCACCTCATGCATGCTGAGAAGAAACAATTGCTCCTTTATGCCATTGCTTTGCAAGCTGTGTTTGTCTTTCCCTTGACTATTTGTTGTTTTGTAGTTGCTGGTACTGCCAATGCTGGATTTGCTTTTGGTTTGATGGTAGCGTTGATCAATATCGTGTTTGTCGCTGGTGCTTATCATGTGACAACTAAATCTAAGACAACCTTCTCTGTTGGTTTCCTACTTGGTGTGAGTTGCATGGTGACTGCATTGAACTTTATGAATAGTATTTTCTGGGGTCAACTTAGTGGTTGTGATGGCACTGTCGGTCCTGTGGCTCAATATTCATGTACGAATCCTGCTGCTTACGGTGCCCTTTGTACTTTCTCAGTGTTTTTGTTTTTGACACAACTATTCTTTACAGTCGGTTTGGGACTATGGAAAGGAGAAATCATTGAAGATGCGGATCAAATGTACGAAGGATTGTCTCAAGGAAGTCAACACATGTCTACTCAACCCTCCACTAGTGTGGATCTATAAATTTAGATGAGATCTATCAGATCAGATCAATAGTGATAATAATGTATTAAACAAATAGAGTTTGTAATTAGATGAATACATGGTACACTTTTTTAATTACGATATACAATTCTTTCCTCAAAATCTACATGAAAATACTACATCTTTTTTGATTGTGCATTAGAATAAGAGAACATTGCATCATCATACCAACCAATATTAGGCGCCGGGAAGTAAGATGCATCATCCTCTCCAATCCTTCCTGTCTGTGTGTTGATTTGATTGATCTCTTGCCTCCGGGCAAAGACTAATAACCATGCAGCATACATGCCTTCTAATCCACGTCGAGCAGATGCATGTAATGCAGTCAATCTCTTGGCCACCTTGATATTTCCACTCTTTGCTGCTTCCATCATTGCTGTATTACCTTTGCGATTTAATGCTTCAATCAATACTGTTTCATCAATGAGAACAGTATCTACCATGGATGCAATACCATATTTAGCAATACAATGTAATGGAGAGTTCCCTTCCAAGTCAGCAGCTAAAGACATGACATATCCCTTTCGTACAAGTCTAATCAATGCATTCGCATTCTTCATCTTGATACACCAAGCTACCAAGGTCATACCACCATAAGTAATGGCTTCTTTCGCCAATGGACTCACAGTATCTTTATTGAATTGTTTTCTAATGGGCAATACTCCACTTAGTCTATCTGCAATACCTCCTTCAAATAAAGAAATAAAAGTTTTACATGCGGAATCACAGTAACGAACACATCCAACAAGTAAACGCCAACAATCATTCGTATTCAGGAATTCAGGAATCTTATTTAATAATTGCAAAGACATGTCTTGTACCATGAGATCACCTGCTTCGAAATTAGCTCTATCTTCATCTGGTGCACCTGTTAATTTGGAAGGATCACGAATACCTTCGATGGATATAGCCAATAATGCATCTGCATCTACAACACGATCATGATCTTTGTATAATCTGCACCCAGCTTGTACTAAATCGATTACTAATTCAATATCATCCTTAAGTAATTGTGCATTTGCATCTCGTTCACGTTTTGTCTGTTTTCCCTCTAGACCTAATTTTGCTTTCAATTCACTTGCAATAGGACGAGAATTGGTTCTCTTGGAATGGAATAACAAATGCAATGCATTATGACCATTATAATCTACATCCAAAACGGAAGAATTGTCAAAAGTGATAAATTCTCGGATAGGAACAGGATTGAATTCAAAAGCTGAAACTAATAATGGGGTCATACCATTCTCATCTTTGATACCAATGGCTTTAGTAAGTCCCTCTGGTGCAACTAAATCAATATTCAATTTCGTATTAATAGTTGCACTGTAATGTATTGGTGTCTTTCCATACTTATCTTGCATGCACAAAATGTTCTCTTCTATTTTGCATACATCTCTCTTTTCATGAGTGAATAGATATGCCAATAGTGCTTCTTCTTGTTTAGTACAAGCTCCAGCATAATGTACTGCTGTCTTCCCTTCGTGATCTTTAAGACTACCCCCGAAATCGAGTCCATTCTGCATCAAGAAATTAATCATCTTGACGCTTCCGATTTTACAAGCAAACATGGGTAATGTCAGATTCGTATCAACTTGTTTGGTATTTAGATTGAATCCTCTGGTCATCAAATAAGATAAACAATCTTCATTCTCTGTTTCAATTAGTTTCAATACTAATATGAAATCCTCATCCGTCCATTCAATAGCAGAATCATCTGCTGTCTTGTTGAAATTGTATACTGCTTCTTTGTTCTCGGCAATAACTTCATTACAAAAAACGTGTATTTTCCAACGGCCATGCAAAGCAGATAGAATACGACATTCCTTGCCATATTTATCAGATGCTAATAACATTGGTGCACGTTTACTATCAGCAACTAATATACCAGCTCCTGCTTCAATGCCTAAAATTAGTCGTACAATGGATAGATTACTGGTACACGCTTTATGTAATGGTTTCTGTTCTGCATAATCAAAAGCATCTAGATCACCTTTTGCTTTATGAAAAGCTTTAAATGCTTCTAATTTGCCTGCAGAAGCTGCTGCATGCAAAGGTGTGATGCCATTACTCATTGTTTTACCAGTAACAGGTAGTGATTGTTGTAGTAGTAGATCTACCATGTTACTTGCAATACCAGTACTTTCCGTATCATAGACATCAGTGCCATTTGATTTGTTTTTACGAGCATATAATAGATTTTCATTGACATTTTCCAAAGATTTCACTAATAAAAAGGCAGCATCTTGAGCAGAGAATCTATCTAATTTGAATTTCACAGGAGGTACCAAAATGTACTGCACTACAGATAATTTATTGTTTTGGACAGCTAACATGAGAGGAGTCGCACCATGTTTTGTTCGTGTATTGAAATCAAAATCCCATTCGAAACATTTCTGCACAATATCCAAATGTCCATTAATAGCAGCAATGTGAAGAATACTTTCTCCTTTACCATTGACTTCACTGATACTATGATCTGGATCAGTATTGAACAATCGCTCTACTATATCCAAATTACCTTGAGCTGATTGATAGAAAATATCTTCAGCTGAAGCAGCCAGATCTTGAGCACTCTCTGACTGTTGATCAACCCATTTCAGAGACTTTTTGGATGTATCAGCTCTCTTCATGATTCTCTTGTTATTCACTCTACACTTTCCAACAAATTGTCTCACCAATGTCTGGATACGACAGACTTTTTCAAACAAGTACAAGTATAATCTACGCAAACGCATACGATTCACACGACTTCTAGCAATCTTACGACGAACGAGACATTGCATACCTTGAGCTCCCAAGAACAATTTTTGTGCTTGAACAATCTCTTTGATCCTAGTGGATTTGATCTTGGCCTTCTTGTATCGATACCATCCTTGAATCATACCTGCTGCAATCCATTTCAGTTGTAATCGTCTTCTGCGTACACGTCTACGAGCAAACAAAGCTCGTACTTGTCGTTGAATGATAATAGCATTCTTTCGTTGTTTATTCATATTGTAACGTACTCTTGCCAAATCTGATTTCGCACGACCAGAAACAAATCTCGCCATACATTGGATAAGAGTAACAGCTCGCATACGTTTATCTTGAGCCATTTCCAATGCTTTTCTACGTAAAACACGACGTGAAATATATCTTCGAAAAGTACACTGAATAATGATTGCATTACGGAAACGATAGGATAAATAAGATTCGCGAAACTCTTTTCCTGTCTTTATTATTTTGATATTAGGAATAGTATTTGCAATTTCCATGGCTTTTGTATAAGCCTCTTTGCGTAAAATACATTCTGTTTTAATTGCTTCCATGTGTTTACGACAATATCTGCCACGATAATATTTCTGAATCAATATACATGCATTGTTCTCAACCGTGCTTCGTATATGACGAGAATCGTGAAGTTTTTTCATAAAATGCCTCTTCTCCTTTTTTAACTTGGCATTATTACGCATACGAGCTACTTCTTCATCCATATCATCACCTGTTTGTAAGGGATTACCAGGATTCACTTTACCAGGAATACGTTTAGGCGGCGGTTTAATCCTTCTCAATTCCTTATTCACAGGTCGTATATCTTTCATTTGTCCGCTTCGAATAGGAACAGTTGTCATTATATGTGACACAACATCACAACCTGTCGTACGGAAAATCCATTCCGAAGACTCCGTAGATGAGGACAATGCACTGCGACAATTCACAATATTGTTCTGAATTGCCTCCTGGCGTGCTTTCAGGTACCTGTCTTTGTCAGGCACATCCATACTGGCTTACTCCTTCACTTGTACCGCTAAATTATAGAACAGATTGACAGATTGGTACTTCCAGCTGATTGTGATCCAATACGGCGAGTTAAAGTCACGAGGTCCTATAAATTGGCACCCGGCATAAAACAAGTTACACTCAATGTCAACGGGGACCGCGATAAGTCTCCAAGTATCACTGCCGCGTCAATTTCGACAATTTTTTCAGTCGTAACGAGGAGGGAAGTGATTTCCCGGGTGGAAGAGTCACAGTTTAAGGGGAGGAAAAAAGTGGTGGTGTGGTGGACCAAGTGACAGTCGCTTTCCCAAGAAAAAGTGAGAGTCAATTCTGCTGGATAGAAACTATTGAAATAGTTCATTTTGAAGGAATTTTGTTCAGGAAGAGACGCTTTAATCGCTATTCCTTTTTTGGGTGTATTGTAGCAGATTTTCGTGCTTGTAAGCTCAGCTATTGCTCTCAACGCTCAACACGTTGAAATACTACAGTCTGTTTGTTGAGCTATACCTTTGTTTTAATCTCTGTAGTCATGGAGGCAAGTCTTGTGGTGGATATTGGTTCATCCTCTACCAAAGTGGGTTTCAGTGGTGAAGACCACCCCTCTTGGGTGTTTCCTACCACGACACAGAGTTCCTTGGTAAGTAAATATCAAGAGAGTCTTGAGCATTGCACTTTCGACCCCTCTGCGGAATCTATTGGCGACTTGACAGATCATGGAGTATTGATGCATCGTGGTTTGGTACAAGATTGGGATGAGATGGATAACTTTTATGATATGATACATACAGAAGTGAGCATGTCGGCATTAGATATCGAGAAGACGCCTGTTTTATTAATCGACAACCCTAAAGCACCTGTCAATCATCGCGCGCGCTGGGCAGAAATCTTATTTGGTTATGGTGTACCCTCATTATGTATAGGAAATAGTGCTTCTTGTGGTATATTTGCAGCAGGTAGAACTACGGGTGTCGTTGTGGATTGTGGTGCGGGCTGTATGACAAGTGTACCCGTCTTCGAAGGATTAGCATTAAGTCATGCATGTATCGAAATGGATTATGCTGGTATGGATATTACAACTAATTTGAGGAAATTAATCAAGGATAAACATGGAATTACTATAGATTATCGGGATTCCCAAATCTTGAAAGAAAGATTGGCAAATGTTCATACTACGAAACCTATCGTAACCAAGGGCAAAGCAAAAAGAGGTAAAGAAAACACCGAAGAAGTAGAAATGACAAAATTGCATTTACCAGATGGGAATGAAGTCGAGTTAGAGAAGAAGATTTTCACGGACTGTACTGAAGCATTTATTGATAATGATAAAACGACATATGGTGGACTATCAAAAGCAGTATATGAATCGTTAATTTTATGTGATGATTCTATTATGGGTGATCTCAAAAGAAATATCATCATTGCTGGAGGAACGAGTATGTTATCTGGATTGGGTGATCGTCTCAGCAATGACTTGAATACATTGTTCGCGAACGCACAAGCTTCACAAAAAGCTGCAAACAATGAGACCGATCCTTACGATACGATGATGAAAGCGAATACAAGCAACTCTGTGATTCAAGTATCTCCAAGCACATCTTTTCGAGAATCTGGATACACACAACAACGTAAGTTCTCTCCATGGGTTGGGGGAAGTATATTTGCTTCATTTGATTCATTCAAGTCCACGCGTGTATCCAAACAGGACTACGAAGAAACTGGTGAGGCTGCCTTACTGGCCAAATGTTTCTAACTTTGGGGAAAAGAAATGACAGGAGAGGAGGATTATTAGGAGGATAACTAATATTAGATATAGATTCATGATTTACAAACTGTACAATCAATTGTGCATACCACTTTCTATTTCTTCCAGCACTACAAATATCCATTCACTCTAAAGCTACTACCTAAAGTACTCCGTATGATTATCACTATTTCTTCCTACTTCGTCCCAAACCCCGCAAATAATTGAGTTTACTATTTATTTCAGCACACTCTTCCTTTGTTTCGCAAACGTACTCTATATCATGTATACCATGCGTTTTATCATTGAATGTGATTCGAAGAACCTTAGTATCTGATCCACTGACTGTATTTCTAATTATAGTCATGATGGATCGCACTGCATGTTCCACGGTGGTATTGCCTCGCTTCTCTCCTCTTTTGTGATTGTAAATGTTCTGTCCATCAATACCCAGTACACGAGACTGTTTCATGCCGTACTTGTTCTTCTTAACTACATTCCACTCCTGGTACGCAGCGGCGGAATATTTGGTGAATTCCACTTTTTGATTAATCGAAGTCGAGGTAGATCTTGATATAGCAGACCCGCTATCATGTCGTTTATCGACTGAATGGAGAGGCAGACCATCGGTATGTTTAGATAATAGCATATCTCTGGGATGTTGATTGATATCTGCATTGTTGCCATTATTGTCGACATTGCCATTATTATTATTATTATTATTATTCATATCTTTTTTGCCATAATTATTAACAGTATTAGTATTATTATCATTATTATTCACATCCTTTTTGTTATTATTATTATCCGTGTTATTAACAACGCGGGGCTTGTTGCGATCTCTTGCCCCCCTGGCATGACTATCATCAACATTGACATTGCCTTGGTCTTGATAGGCCTTCTTTTCTAATTTGAATTTTCGTACCATATGTGACAAAGAAGCTATTTTAACATCCAGACCAATGACAGGAGACATCAGATTCATTCGCTTTTGATCTTCTTTAGAAATCAAAAAACTGAAATGGTCTGTATACAAGTTGATACGGATACGATGTGCTATTTGAGGCAATAGATCTCTCATTGTAGTACTATCTGTGAAGTTGAAGAATAGATAACCTTCTTTAGTAGCACTAGGAATCGTAATAAGTACTGTATTGGGAGGTTTTGTAGACAAAATGTCAATCTCATTTTGCGAATTACGAGGATTGCTGTGTATCGAACCGCTTCTACCATATAAATTGATATTACTCTCATTTTTGAATAGACAATATTCGTTCAATCCTCCTGAGTTACTGTAATCATAATGCTCATTCAAATTCTGACTTCGTTCAAACACAAAATCTTTATCTGGTTCTCCATCTCCTTCATGCATGCACAAATCGTACATATAGGGCTTATCATATTGTAAAGGAGTCCTAATGCTATCACTAGTTTTTTGTTTATGAACCGTCAATACTTTCTTGATAGCATCTTCAAAAGTGGCCGTATCCGCCAAATAAACATCGATAGGAGATGTATCTGGTAGATAAATAGTCAATTTGATAGTATTAGTGTCATTAAATTCATTTGCATCACCATCATTAATATTCTTTGACTTCACGTCGACCTGTAGTGCAGACGTCAACATAGATCTGCGTCTATCATTATTCTTCTTGTTTTGATTCTTGATGGCTTGTGTCATCTTCAAATCAGACGAAATATCAGAAGTTTCTCCTGTTCCTGGAACTATGTTACTTGAATCATTATGTATTTTAGTAGAATCATTATTCTCCATTGCATTGGCTTGAGCTTCCAAAAGCAAATCATGCTCTTGTAAACTTCGACGATCAATTGTCATGAATTCACCATCCTCTTTCTTCAATTGGCTTTGACGATTACTATCTAATTCAACCTGATTATTATTAGCACTAGTACTATCACGTGAATTTTTTGCCACAGCATCTTCCTCACCATCAGCGTCATCATTATTACTTGTAATCGAATACCGTGAAGCACGATAAGCTTCTAATGCTTCTTGATGGTCGGCATCATCCGAATCTTCATCAGCAGTCAAACTATTCTTACTCGAGAAATCGCTGCGTTGCGCATCGGATCGACCTCTAGGACGATCTCCCATGGGATAATATTCCAATACATTGTCTTCCTCGTCTGAAAATTGAATATTCAATAGACTCTCTATCTCATAGGTAGCCACCAATTCACGTAGAGGAGGAGAGGCGTTATACAGACGATCCACTTCCGGATCATTGTCATCTTTTAAAATCGAAGAAAAGTTGCGGCTATGACAAACAACTTCGTTCAATATCTCAATGTCGTCCAGTATCATCTCTCTCAGTCTCTTGATACAACCCGAAAAGTGAGTGGTATGGAAACTGGCGCTATGTAATCAATTGGTAGAGTGCGGATCAGGCCAACAACTTTTGTTGCCAGATATTGGCTACGAGCTCGTAATTTCCAGGTCCTGGTTTTCGACCAGGCATGTGCATGACACTTCCAAACTCGTTGATTTCGAAACAGCCAAGTGCAGCTAGACACGCTGCTCAGTTTGACGGTGCAGGAGAATCGTTTGAACAAAATCACATCGACGTGGCCTTTTGTGAACTTCTGATCGAAAACTGGTAGTGAGTGGTTGAGATAACCCGATAGCTGATCCCTTATAGCTCGAGGTGGATTTTTTGGGATGAACAAACCTAGCGATACAGGTATAATTCAGCGCAAGCTTCAACGCGCCTACCGTGAGAAGGAGATGCTTCTTGCTGAAGTTCAGAACTTACGCCAGTCTCTGAAATCTTTAAAAATTGCTCAGAAAGGTGGTAGCAAAATCCATGTTCTGGATACGGACAGTGATCATACTGAGGGCTGGAACCATTTGTTGGAGGCTAACATGAGGAGTGGGACACTGGCTTGTCTCTGGTGTATCAAGACACATAAACTGAAGATTTATGCACAAGCCTTTAATCGATGGAAGCTGAAGGCGTATCTGTCGACGTTGGTAAGTGGTAGTCAAAGCAAACATAGTAGCTTTGCTCTGGTGAATGCGTTCGACCAAATGAGATTCAGAGATGTGGATACCAGATCAGATAAATCATCGTATATCGGTAGTTCACCGTCTGGACATTATACACGAACCAACAGTAGTTTTGGTGAGAATGGAATGCGAAGAGATAGATTATGTAAGTGTACTCCTACACCATCATGTGTTTGGTTGAGCATTCTGAACGATATATTCTCCTCACTGGTATGATTTTCTCACTAATTTTTACCGCTCCCCTTTCCCACAACTATCGTCCCTTGTTCTTGCACAGTACGTGAAGCACAAAGTCTATTAAGTTCTTCTAGTGATATGGAACGAAAGAAGAGAGACAACAGTACTCGAAGTGTGGGTAGTGTTGGTACGGGCAGCAATAAGAATGCAGCCAATTTGACAGCGCTGTATCTTTCTTCTGCGGGATACAAGGCCAGAAGTGACACAAAGTCTTTACCTTCGGGTTCTGGACGAAACACGCCATCTTTCACACCCATTTCTGCGACTTCTGCTCGTAACATTAAGCAACGGGGTTCCGGTCATGGATCACCCACGACCATTGGCAAACTGGTGAAGAAGCAACCGAATTTCTCACTGCCTACATATAGCAGTATGAAGATGTTCCCACCGAACATGTCCTCCCCAAATTCCACAGCATCGGGTAAGATTCGCAGCCGGGGAGAATACAACAATTACTTGCGAAAGAAAGTTGAGCGATCAAAATCTCAAAGTACCAGTCCAGATGCACGAGCTCGTTCTGCTTCTCCTCGTCAAGCGGCTTGGAAGAAACGAGAAAACAACAATGATCATGGAGGAATCGCCCCCAATAACGGTGCTGGTACTGATGAAAGTCCATCATACCAGGAGTTCTTGTCTTATAAAGATGTCATCGAGAAGATGAACGATGCAGCCTTCATGGAAAATAATGCGAATGAAAACGTTGCAGAGAAGAGCAATGTAGCAAGTAAAGATGGTACTACTACCAAAAATGATGAGGCAATCAATACTCTTCAGCATGGTAGTGCTGAAATGAAAGATGATATGAGCGAGATATCAAATGATGAGGAAGACGAGTTCAGAGGAATATCAGATCAATGGGCTGGCGTGGATAGTCGATTGACTAGCGATAACTTGAATATTCTCAATCAAGTGAGTGGCAAGATCAAAATCAAAGGTTATCCGGCACGGTCTGACGGCAGTCGTCCTTCACGCGTAAATGATAACAAGAAAGGGATGACCAAGGCGCAGTTGCGGCTTCTATATGGAGACCTTGAACCTGTCGCATACGGCAAGACCACATGGAGTAAATCTTTGAGGAGCAGAAGTGCAGCAGATGACAGGGTTAGTAAATGGAGAAAGTAGATTGGGATTGAAGTAACTTGAATTATAGAAAATGTCATGTTTGTGTGTGAGATTGTAACTTTCTTGTGGAAAGAAGACGGGAAGCTGCACGGGCACGGCACAGGGTCGGTAATCCATTACATTTGCCTTCACGTGTGGTTGCTTCGTCACATTGCCACATCTAGGTTTCTGGGTGTCGCTGCCTTAAGATAAGAGCTTGATACTCTATATCTCTGTTGTGTCATATTGATTTCTGTGAAAAACGGGCGCAAGAAGACGCAGTAATCATCAGTTCACCAATATTTGATATCTCAAAGATAATCTCACCATGAGTGGTTTTTTGCACAGCATTCGTTCGGCTCTGGGATTTGAAAAAGAAGATGTTGTAGAATCATCTGACCATCTCGCCAAAGTGGAGCATTTCAACACTCACATCAGTGATTTGCAGAAAGTGAGAGATGCCTTTCAATTGTATACAGATTCCATCGAAGCCATGTTTGCTGCTCAGTTGACGTTGGCGGATTCTCTAGATACATATTACCGATCTTCTTCTGCTTTCCAAGCTGGTGCGAATAATACCAGTATAAGTGGTAAAGAGCTCACGAAATCAGCTCTCTCAAATATGAGTAAGAAAAATGGTTCTAAAACGAATGGCACCAGTCTTCGAGAAAACAATAATAATGGTAATGATCCTAAAAATATATCTGTGATGACAACTGAGTTTTTGAAGCTTACTAGTGAATTGTACAATTCCACTCGTCCTTCGATTCATGAAATATTGGTAACACGATGTATCAAACCTATCACATCAATGTTGAGCCGCGTTCCTTATGTACGAGAATTATTAGTTAGGCGTAAGAAATTGATGGGTGAGTTCGAGTTACAAAGGAAAGAGTTAGAACGAAGCGCAGATAACAATGTAGCCACCAAAGCTGGCAATAAGTTGGTGCCGATTACAGAAGAATTGAGTGATGTGAATTTTAATGTAGATCGTTCTTTAAATGAGTATGCCATTGCTAGACCGTTCATGTTATCACAGGAAATGTCTGCATTGGTTGGCTGCTTGTATCACCAATCGCAAACTATGACCAAATCTATTGGTAAATTATTACCATATTTACCACAATCTGCTTCCACATTATGTCTTTTACAAGCTTCTGCAAACACTAGATTAGCCAAAATGGACAAGAATCATAAAATGACATTGAATGGTGCGAATCAATATTCGGTAGAGGGCCACAAGGTCGCTCCTATGTTGGCGAGAAGTAAGGCTATGGGTGGTAAAAGTGGGGGCTACGGTGTTACGACCTCTTCTGAGGCGGCATTGAAAACAGTAGGCACTACACATAATGATAAAAGTAATATCAAAGAGAGGAATACCAATGATGTGAAAAAAAATAAAAAGAATGCTAATGACAAAAGTGATAAGAATGAACAAGCGAAGGAGCAGAATCCTTTACCCAGCGACGGGGGAAGTCATACTTCAAGTGGCAGCCTCAAAGCTAGAAATGCCTCCTTTTACAGGGAAAAATTTGATAGTGATTCTTCGGACAATGAAGAGCACTCTTCTCAATCCAAAGTTTTGTATGCTACTGATAATATGGGCGACGATGGCAAGCCAGTAAAGCCACCAAAACCAAGTCATAATAATAATGAAGATGATAGTCCTCATGACAGTAATAACGAAACAGTTTCGAATGATGATGATGGAGATAGCAGACAAAGAGCTGGGACGCGAATGTCACTCGCGGATGTGAATGCTGCCATAAACGAGCATGTCGACGGCGAAGAATAGATAATACTCGTTTATTTTCAGTTTATTTTCAATAGTTTGACAAAAACGAAACAAAAATAACACGACAATAATGTCCTTGTTTGCTGTACATATATATATATACTTGGTGTATTGCTTTGTTGGTTGGATATATTTCATAATATGAACTGGATTAGATTATTTAGAACCCTTTCCATCCGTTCTGTGTTGCGATTGCATACCGATTTCCCCAGTCTTTACATGCATACTCATCAAGGCAAGGATTACCATAGATGCAACTACAAGATTCGAAGCCTCTTCCATCGTCTGGTTTTATTAAACCTGGATTATCCTTCACCAAACCTTCTGTTTTACGTCTCTGCATTTCTTGATCTAGCTTCAGTTGTGTGTCATTTTGTACAACAAAGACATAGTAACTGTTATCCACTTCGAGATCTTGGAAAATACCGACAGGCTCTTCTTTTATAAAGACACTCAAATTGTCCTTTTCTATCTCTTCGTA
>JACLAD010008963.1_pt1 | contig 16984 bp, 10 predicted proteins | sample 8027901 | NCBI WGS metagenome assembly JACLAD01 (sample SAMN15725071, study PRJNA655200) | protist metagenome | isolation source: fluorescence activated cell sorting (FACS) single amplified genomes of... | place: Spain: Blaines Bay Microbial Observatory, Mediterranean Sea | collected 2016-07-05 | reverse complement strand
TAAGTAGAGAAACGTAATGGTACTCACCTCCATTTCGTAAAGTGTTCATTTCTAACAAAAAAAAATAAGACCCCATAACATGGAACCCCCCGCCACGCTCAAAAATGACTTCTTTTTGAAAAAAAGTCCAAAATTGAGGCATATAAAAATTAAGGAGTGATTTATCAAAAAAGTGCTCCGCTCGTTCAAAAAATAAAAAAAAAAAAAATCCGGCGATGCTACTACACGCGGCTCCCTCTGAAACGCCCAAAAATGACTTCTTTTTGAAAATAGACCAAAATTGAGGCCTACAGAAATTAAGCAGTGAAGCAGTTTAAATAATTTGTTAGCCTGTCCGGTACTGTAGTTATGATAGATGGTAATATCATAGACAGTAATATCATACTATAGTACTACTAGCTAGTACCATATGGTAGTAATGTACATGATGTGTTGTAAACTTACTATCCATCGATAAGCGTAAACCTACTTACTTAGTACTAGTATATAAGCTTATATGGAAGGATACGAACTGAACTATTTATAGTAGTTGTGCACGTGCGTGCGCACAAAAGGGTTTTGCTGGCATTGAGCCTGGTTCGCAAAAGGTGAAAATGATGTGGAACCAACGGATTCGGACAACCACAAACAAATTGAAAAAGAATCTTTCGTAACCAAACAAAAAGATGCCTTTTAGCATCCGCGGCCTTGCACCTCCACACTTTCGCTACCGGTACATACTAGTAGATCTACTTGTTTAGTATTCGAATACTAAATTAGAATATTATACTATACTAGCTAGTTAGTATTCGAATAGTGATTAGATCTACGGTTCTTTGATCTCTCGACCGAGTACTAACTGCCTTTGACCTTTTTGACCTGACCTCCACCCTTCACCGCCTGCCTGCGTGAGGACGAGAGAGGACAAGGAAAGTATGTTTGGGTTGGTGCAGATCTACATATTCTCTCCATTCAAAAGAGTTACGGGGTATAAAAAGAGTGCTCGTAGTGTAAACAGTAAAGGAAGGGGCAGAGAGACAGAGAAAAAGGCACGGGTTACAAGCAAATCATCTGTCTTTTCAGCATTTCCAAGGCTCTACAAAAACAACTTTAATCATGGATCCCAAAGTTGAACCCACAAATTCTGGCACTTAAAAAGCTATGTAAATAATATGTTATTATGCATAATTCAATGAATGCACATAGACACAGATTCGTATGTATTTCGTATTCTCGTAAAATGTTTTGATGAGATGTCAAGTCAGCGGTAGCGTTTTATGATACTGTATCATTACGATCTCTCTCAATTATCATTGCGCATCATCAGTATCAGTGACACTGGTTGCAACCTTCTCGCTTGCGTCATCGCTTTCCAGTGGCTTCGGATCGGTCTGCCATATCCTAATGGTTCCATCCTCTGATCCCGTTGCGTACGATTTCCCGTCCGGGTGGTATCTCAAGCATCTCACAGGTCCATGGTGCCCTTTGTTGGCTTCCAACTGTGCGCCAGTTTCGTAGTCATAAACATAAACTATCAGATCTGAGTCTAAATCTCCAACCACCTCTGCCCCCTTCATTACTCCCATTGCGCCCTGTGATGAACCGCCGTGCCTACCACCTCCTACAATGAAGCGATCTCCCTTTGTAGGATGAAGGCTGCATCCACCTTCGTTGCGAAAGTGCACAGGCATAGCATGCTTTTTAAGCATGGTAAGATCGTTCGATGAATAAAAGCTCACGTGCTCGCCAGATGCAACGGTCACAATACCGAGACCATCACAAAGCTCAAGATCCATTACAGGTGCGCCAAGATCAGCGATTTTCTTCGTGCAAGATGATGATCTCACATCCCACATTCGCACACAACCTTTCGAGTCTCCACTGAATAGTGTGTCATTACCACACCATTGTACTTTGTTTATGTGCGCCCCTTCGTGCTTCAATTGGATAGGTGCGCTATCTGGGTTTGCTAAATCATAAATCCTTAGAATGCCTTCTCTACCGCCTGTCGCGAGCCTTGATCTACTTGGGGCAAAATCAACAGTTTTCACTATATGTTTATGGTCAAACTCCTGTTTAAGCTCTCCTGTTACAGCATTCCATACTTTCGCGGTGAAGTCGCCACCCCCTGTAGCGGCTAAAAGAGCGTGACAGCAGAGCTTTGCACTCCAAACTGCGCCTTTGTGACCATCAAACGTTCCAATCCAGTCACCGGCACCACCAAAGTTTGTCAAATCATCAGCTACTCTCAGCATTGGTTTCTTATCGTGGCAAGCGCTTATCAGAAATGTTCCATCGGGGGTTACACTGCTGTATGCTACCTCCGCAATTGGTCTGCTATGGCCAGGGCAAACTATAGGGACTTGTCTCTGTTTTACATCACGAATAAGTTCAGTGAGAGTTTCAACCGCCGTGGAAGTCATTTCTAGTTGCTGCTGCTTGATTCGCCTCCCTTTCGTTCTACGGTCAGTCTAAAAGCACGCGCTTTGCTATTATTTTGCCTCTTCTTTTTTTTTGTTGCTGTTGCTTGATGCGGTTGTTACGAGAGTCAAATTCACAGCTTGGTTAAAGTGTCGCAAAAATATGAACAATTGACTAAGCAGAATGTTTTTTGAGGCAGTTAGGGTCAACTTCTCTCAAAAAAGGCAGTGATCGCTGTAAGTAGTATCGGTAGGTTAGACTGCAATAATTTTCACGACCAGAATACGCTCTCAAGATAGTTTGTTGATTATCCCATATCTGTAGCCATATGGACAACACCATTCTGCGCGGAAGTTCAACTCATGCAGTGTTGTAATTATATTTAGAACCTACAAAGATCATGAGAGAGAGGAAGCACCCACCGTTAGAAAGTTTATGTAAGTGCGAATTGTGAATTTGAAATTTCTATCTTACACCTCTAACTACGCTCACAGTTGGTTGAAACCTGTGGAGTCAGTCAATTGGGAAGAGCGCGTTCACAACCTGCCTGAAACTCCTTGCAACAACAACATGTTCAAGTAAACATGACACTGCTTGCTTCTGGGCAAAATAAACATCTCTCGGCTGCTGCTGTGTGTATGTTGCTACCGTATGCTATCTGCGGTTGTTACGAAACGTGCCATTGTTGGCTTCTTGCTGTTGATGACGTTGCTGGTTATCATTGTCATTATGGCAACAAGTCAGTGTATGTATAGAACCAAAAGATATCCAAAGAAATATGCAATGCCAATGTATTCAATAAGTAGACGAGATGAACCAAAATGTGTGAATATTATATTCATTTTATCGTGTTTTTTGGAGGATGCCATTTTCATTTTTTGAGAATGAATGAGTAATTAGTAGAATCAATAATGATTAATCATGCCAGAGCTCTGGCTACTATCCTAGAGAGACAAGGCAGGCAAGGCATCAGGCAGGCAGGCAGGCATCAGGAATCGGACTCAATCAATCCCATGGATAATATGACGATATGACACGTTGAACGACTACTACTCTTATTCAATACTACTATGAATAAAAAACATGAGTAGAATGCTGCTACTGTATGTATGTGTTTTGCTAGGGCCCCATGGGGATGTGATATCCCATGTTATGAGTACAAGCCTACCAGCAGGTACAGCATTCATGATATGATTATCAACCCTTCTTTACTATTCGAATAGTAATTAATTCATTAATTGCAGAGGGTTACATATTTGTGTTATTCGAACATTCAATCCATCCATCCGATCCCAGCCAGGCATGATGGATTATTACTATCGATACTACTATTATTATTATTATTACTACTATTATTATTATTGGGAGTAATAGCAGTAGTACAACAAGCAAGAGAGGCTTTGTAAACAACTAACTTTTTAATACTATCTAAAAAAAAAGAAGGAAAAAAAAAAAAAAAAAATAAGAGAGAGACAGAGTGAGTGAGTGAGTGTGTTGTTGGCCAATTGGCATATATCGATATGTTGTCATTCGTAAAGGCAAGCTTTTGTAAAAACTTTTGCTTTGGTAAGGAGGAAAGGACTCATTACTAGTAACTACTGTTTTGTATATATAGCGCTTAATTAAGTAAGCTTCTTACCCTCACCGACGCATGCACGACGAGACACGGCGATACTACATATTAAATAGTATTCGAATAGGATAGTACGACTGAATAATGCATGTCATGTCCAGAGGGGGGGAGCATCATATCCTGAATGTTTGTATAGTGTTATTGACTCTGAACTCGTTTCCACAGTGGTATTCTCCATTCGTTTGAATACACGTATATTTGTCTTGTTGTTGTTGTTGTTTGAATCAGTTCTCTTTTTTTCATTTTTTTTTTGATTCGAATAACCACAAATTTTTCAATTTTTCAATTTTTCAATTTTTTTTTGATTCGAAATTCGAATACGATTCATTGAATATATTCGAATGATGATGATCATTTCGCATTCATTGAATATATTGTTTGAATAACACGTTGTTTTTGCTGTTAACATGTTGTTGAGGCGTTGCTTTCACCAGAAGAATTGATATGATAAAAATGGTAGTTTCTTAAAATACTTTCTTCGAATGAAGAATTTTTGATTCATCGGTTTTTTTTGTGGGGAGTCAAATGAATGTGTTGGAGTTATTTTTTGGCTGCTACAGCTCATCATGATTGTCTAACTCTCTCTCTCTCTCTTTCTCTCTCTCAGCCACGACAGCTAATGCATCAATGTTCTTGCCGTCGAAGGAACGTGAAACAATTGCTGAACGAGTTCACGTCGATATATTTTTTGTCGGTCTTTCTTCGGTTGCTATTTTTGTCTTTAGTTTTCTTTTTTTGTTGGACGGCGCCACGAGCTTCATTACCCTAACTGGATTCAAACATGGATATGGTGCGTCACAGGACACCATAACTTTTTTTTTAAGCAGCTTCCAGTGCTTGTGAAGTGTCTGTGGTTTATCACTCCCGCTGTGGCTGTGCACGCGAGCTGCTCCACCGAATTTGTGCCTATCTGTGCAATTTGATTTTTTTTTTATTTCGCTCTCATCTCTTTCTCTTTCAACACTCCCAAAGCGAGTACGCCCATCAAGTAATAGATGATCAACGTTCTCCTCCTGGCAATGACAGTGCCCCATGTGCATGCAACCAAATGTGTTCAAATAGTGGAGTGGAGGCTAGAAACAAAAAGCAAAGAGGTGCATCATGAGTGACGACTTTCAAGTTGTCATCACTCCCACTGAGAAGGCTGTTATTGGCGAAAATGACAAAGTGATAAAAAGCAGTGTAACTGGACCTGACTCTAAACCAAAAATTCAAAGAGAAGATTCTAAAAACGGAGATCTTACCCTTGAAGAAATCGATGGGACCAAGTCAAAGGAGATAGCCAATTTTTCTCTGTTTAGCAGCGTTCCGAAAAGTGAAGTTGAAGCATCAACGGTGTCGACAGCAGTGCGTTCTGCCTCGTCCTCTCGTTCAGCCCCACTCACAAATACGGTGTCAGCATCATCCACGCCGACAAGCTCACAAAAATCATGGCTTCGGGTAAAGCGTTTTGCAAAGTCATTCGCTGAGTTGTTTAAAGCTTCCAAGCGGAAGGCAAAACAAGCGAACATGACAGATGAAGAATACAGGGCGACATCAACGATCTTAGCGCATCAAAACGCAAACGATATTTCCGAATCCTTTGATAAGGATAATAATGATCCTTTAGGATTGAACGACTGCCTTGATATCTTAACAGAGGAGGAACTCCACGCCCTTGGGCAGGCGTCTCCGGATGACATCAATCGCAACATAGCAGAGGAAATTAAGAGAGAGCAGGAGATTGAAAATGAAAAGCAAAAAGCGCATAGAATGAAAAAAAAAAAGCTACCCACTTCACCGGTGAGGTCTCCAAAGCGCAGAAAATCTGCCCTGTGGAGTGAAAGAGAAGGTCTTGGCATGCTATCTCGATCCAACACATCTCGTGCTACAGTATTTGGTAACTCGCCTAAAGCACAAGATCAAGACATGATGCTAAAGGCAAAAAAGATGGCTGCACCGCCAGGATATGACGTGAGCATCGATCCAGATACAGGTTGCTACCTTTTTACTCATCCTGTCGTTGGTAGCTGGCTGGAATATATGGACGGTGATAGCAAGTCAACTTATTTCTACGATCCACTGACTGGAGACTACACTTGGGAGCTTCCTTGCATATCACATTCCACTGGGGAACCTGGGCGTGAGGACGTTGCCTTGATCATCATGAATATGCAGGAGGATTTTCTGTATGGAGGTGCGCTTGGCACTCTTGATGACTTGGAAACCAAAAAAATTGGCGATGACATTGCAAAAATCAGAGATGAACATAATTTTCGTGTTACCATACACTGCATCTGCACACGGTCAAAGAACCATTGCACATTCTCCTCAAATAACCCTGGTAAGAATTTCAAAGAAGAAATCAGAATAGATGACACCACCCATCATACCGTTCCAGATTACTGTGTTGAGGGCACCAATGGTGTTCGCATTTCAGGGGTAGAGATTCGGGGCACAGATGCCGTCGTAACATATGGCACAGATAACGCAAGTGATTCATATGATCCATTTTACAAAAACAAGTATCTAGAAGAGTTACTGACTCTGAACGGCATAAATATTGTCTTGCTGGTTGGTGTGGGTCTTGAGTTTTCATTGCCCACCATCCTTGCCATGAGAAAGAGCTCCAAGACAGCCCATATTAAGCAGTATGTGTACAAAGGTCTGATACCTATAGGATACATTAATGACAAGTCTGAAGCAGTCGTGGAAAGGCTACATCGTGAAGGTGTACCTGAAGTTGGCATGGAGATGGTCAATTCAATTTTCTACGGGGATCTTACGCATGATGATTTACACCGTGTGCGATCATCGCTTCCAGAGGATCCTAAATTTTTGCAGCATTTATTCAAGAATGAAGTTAACAAGGCCACGAGAACGCTATACGAACGGCAGGACGCTACGACCATTGTAAACCAAATTAGCAGAGAAAATGGAAAGTCAGCGATTCATGTTTGCTGCGAAACAAATGAAATGACATTTTTGAAGGAACTCGGGAACTATTCTTTGGACTACAACAAAAGGTCCCTCGGAGGGGACCTTCCATTGATTTCTGCTGTAAAATTTAGTAGGTATGAAGCAGCCAAATACATTCTTGAAGCTGGTAAACGCAACAAAAAGAACGCAGTTGACGTGAATGGAAGAGACGCACTAGGGCGCACCGCGTTGATGTGGGCAACGATTAATCGTTGCATGTCATGTGTTCAACTTCTAATGAAACATGGCGCAGAAATTGATGTAATGGACATGTACAAGAAATCTGCGCTTTTCTATGCATCATGCAATGATGGCAATCAAAATGTATCCAAAGAAATCTTGTGGGAGCTCGCACCGTCATTAAGGGGTGATGAATTTGTAAAAAACAAAAAAAAAATGAAGGCTTTGTTGACTGCAACCGATAGGCTTGGATTCAGTTGCATACACGCAGCGTCAAGGAGCGGAATGCTGCCCATGTTCAATCTAGTAGAATTTCGACTTTCGTGCATCAACAAAAAAACAAAAAGTGGGTACGGTGCAATACACCTTGCAGCTTGGAACGGGTCATTTGCTTCTCTGGAATATCTATTTATGACTACATGGAGACCAACATTGCATTACAATAAGCCAACAAACGGATCTGATTACACACCACTCGATCTTGCGCTTAGTGCACGAGAGCACACATGTGTTAGACTTATGCTCGAGAACTCATGCCACTCAATTGCGCATGCAAACGCAAAACCGAATCCCCTCGAACCTCTATTGCATCAACTCGTTCTCAGTGGCGAGTATGCGAGTGCACAGGGGCTCCTACAATTCGATGAATCAAATGTTACTGTCGACGACAATCTACTAAAGTTAACAAAATTATGTAAAAGGCCTTGCGCTTGTACATTCAGTTTTACTGGATACGGAGAAGCGCCGAAGCAGTTTTTGTATCTTGTTACGGATAAGAATTCGGCATCATATGGTAAACGTGTATGCGCTGTGTGTAAAGCGCAATGCCATCCCCCGAGGGACCATGCGCACATTCTCAGAAAGGAAGATTTTGTGTACATTAAAGGCTACTGTGAGTGCAATAAGACTGAGTGTGTGTCACTCGATTTGAAGGCTGCTGAATTAGCTGGATACAAGTACAAGCCATCACCTATCAACACTTCAGTTCTTGATCATAGCAAGGACTTTATGGACCATGATTCCAAAATGATGCGCCTTGCAAAAATGATGGCCCGTGAATTTCACAGATCAAAATGCAAAGATCTTGTCAGACTCGGGTGGCAATACAGCCCTACCGAAGACAAGAGCAGGCGCCTTTCGAAATTCTTGCTACCTTTCAACAGGCTGGATAAGCATGATCAGCAAATTCGAACAAACGAACAACGCGATAAATGCCTGAAAGTTCTGTTTAAATTAGGATACAGAATACGTACAACGCAATCTCAAAGAGATTTGCAGGTTGCAGATGAAAAAGATGCAGATGCGGGAACCACATCTTTGTCCGCCATCAAGGGCACCAGAGACCTCTCCGACGTGAAGCTCACGCAGGGGAAAAAACAGCTGAGCCATTTACTAGCACAGAATCTGCACCATATCTGGTCACACGCACAAATATTGAGTGGTCGCACGTACGCTCCTGCACGCTTAGCAGGCTACGACAAGCAATTTAGCCCATTTGTTGTACCTTTTGCGCTTCTTCCCGGGTCATTCAGGCAAAAGTATCTTGACATAGCAGCAACTTCATTGCAACAAATCATGCATTTTGGCTTTACCATAGAAAATGCTCAGCACACAACTGATCTTAATAAATGTATTATGGAGCTAAAAGGAGCAATGAGCACGCTCAAGCGTCGTAACGTCTTTGACAAGATGCCTTTCTATAATATGTTCTTGAGGCATGCTTGTCGCCTGGACGCTGAACCGGAGTTCATTCGAGCTATCCTTGACAGTGGTGCTGATATCAACATTGCTGATGATTATTTCCAACATTCGCCTCTATACCTCGCAGCAAAGCGCGGAAATACTGGTGTTGTCCGAATGCTTCTAAATGCAAAAGCAAATGTAAACTGTGAAGATATTCATGGCTTATCGCCGCTATCAGTTTGCGCATACCTTGGGCATAAAGAACTTTGCCGAACTTTTGTAATGCATCAAGCGGATCTCAGTCACAAAGACAACCAAGGCTATACTCCCTTGCATCGTGCTGCAATGAATGGTTATGATGATGTGTGCAGGCTGTTATCTTCATTCAGTAAACTCAATACAACGCCTGTAACTAAGGATATACTGGCACACAAAAAGCCTGAGCCATACAGCTCCCATAAGATTTATCCAGAGAAAAATGTATCACGCATGTGGAGTAAGAATAATCAGCTAAAATCTGCGCATGAAAATAAAAACACTCGTGCAAGCAACCATCATAAGGCCCAGAATAGCAAGCACCATGTTACTGTAGATTCTCCTCTTCTTTTAGCCATCTCAGCGTGCGAGCCCAGGGCTGTGAAAGTGCTATTAGATACCAGGCATGGTGACCCATGCAAAAAAGGCTCTGATGGCATCACAGGATACGAGAGAGCGTTGATGTCGTTCTGGAATTTGTTCCAAGAAATAGAAAACAATGAATCTGCTGATATAAATAGGCTTACCTCCTCGCATCTGGGTAAAAGGTATCGAAGTACGCAGATAATAATGAAAGAATTAAATCAGCAATCTTCCATAAAAAAATTACGTAATCGATTTGCGATAAATTTGTTCCTTAAGCGAAGTGTTCCATCAATTATTTTTTTGGCAGGAATGATCATATGCTCACCTGTAGTCAGCAAGTCAGGCGGTCCTGACATGCAATTGCTGTACAAACTAAAAAGTCTTGTTTTTACGGAAGATGTCAATACTGCAAGCCGCGGACAGTCATGGTATGAGCTCATGAAAGGTGTAATCATAGAGCCTTATGCTAACGATGCAGGTGGCATATTTGCAGATGCGACGAATGGTAGTGTCAAATACGACCTCAGACTCGGCCAATTCAACCAATCGTTTTACGGGAGTGGTAGCCGAATCTTCAACACGGATATTGTTTCGGTCGGCAAAATTGTAATCGAACAATATCGAAGGAATGTAGTAACATGCGGATCACAAAGTCTTCCCATCTATGATCAAGATATCATACCATTAGATTTCTCCAGTCCAGAATATTGTTCAGACAATCCTCCAGTAACTCATTGGAGCCTCACAAGGGGGCCACCTTTACCCGGCGATAGAATTACGCTTGACATCAAAGATTATAAACTACGGGAAAAGCAGTTTAATGAACTAGCATCGAGCCAGTTTATAGATGATACCACGCGTGAAGTACTCACAACCATGATGGGATACGACCCCAATAACCTCATTTTTTTCCATGTACAGTTTAAAAGCGTTTTTGAACCGAATGGGCTGACACAGACATATGTTGACATGAATACCGTCCATGGGAGTATACGATTCGCGCCTTCCCCGGTATTTTCTCTCATAGTTTTATTGAATATTTTGTGGCTCTTGATACAGCAATCGTTTAGAACTCATCGTGCCATAGCGGATAGCCATTCAAAAGATAAGAAAAATAAGCGACAAATTTTGGCGAAAGAAACATGCGGTAATGTTCCAGCTTTTGGTTTCTGGATGCAATTGATAACTTTTGTGGGTTTGCTCGCTCTGGATGTGGTATCGTGGCTTACCCTCTACGGCATCTTGAATATAAATAATGTTAATACAACCAATATCGACGGATCAATGGAAATAATTATGGGATATTTGGAAATTGAAAGACTTATATTTTCACTGGTACTTATGGTGGCAGGTATCGGGGTCTTGTACAGCTTTAGACTGGTTCCATCATGGGGCAATTATGTTATAGCTGTTATCAACACAATTGCCAACATGGAAGTTGGACTGTATGTATTAGTTTGGGTAATTTTCACCATTATCTTTGGTATCGTCTTTCATTCTCTGATCAATACAAGAGTGGTTCACTACGCGGATTTTTCTCTATCAATATTCCGGTCTTTGCAGGCGAGCATGGACTGGGCAATTCTCTTTGAAGATTGGAAATATTCGCTTGACGCAAACTATGATTCTTCTCGCAGCATTCAACTAATTCTATCGATATTTCACTTTTTATGGACAATTGTTGCTGTGGTTTTGATAAATTTGTTCATTGGTATTGTGACCCTGAAATGGGGTTCGGAGCGATCATCCAGTGAACATGAATGGGACAGGGTGATTACTAAAAACATGGCAAAATCATTAAAAAGACGTATTAAAAAGCACGCCAATTCTACCAAGGGAAAAACAAACAAATGGGCGGCTCAAATGTTCTCGCAGAAGAATCTTTTCCTCACGAACGAAAACGACATGATTAAAAGTGGCATACGCAGCATCTCCACAAAATTGCGTATTCTTAAAGGAAGTGATGGTCACAAGTTTTGGAAACGACCGTCACAATACAATGGGCAAGAGTCAAATAATGGACGTGTTTCTCAACATCCAGTGCCCGTGGAGGAATACATGATCACAAAGTTTGGCCGAAGAAAAATGACCAGCACATCATTAAAAAAAAATATACACGATCATTTCAAGTTACATAACTGATATCCATGTACATTCTTGTACTTATCAAATATTTTACTGCACATCACTATTTGAATTACTTGTATCAATTAAAGCCCAATGTTCTTCTCCTAGCAAATGCTTCCAAGTGTGTCCTCCATGCGTTGCATGTAACGCGTCATTCCAATTGTCATGTGTTCCATATTGATCAAAAAATTGCTGTTTTGTGTAAAGGTTCCCATCAACATCGTATCTTGTCGCGTGATTTTCCAAATAATGCTGAAGCTCCCTACGTGCTTTGTGAGCTCTGTATTTTGCCTGTTTAAATATTATCAGAATGATTTTAGAATTAGATCATCTTGCAATTATGTGCGCAAAGCAAAGGAACTACAAAAACAAAAAATAAAAAACGACGGAAATGACATTGTACCTGCAGCTTGACAGCGCATTTATGCGCGTGTTTTTCTGTTTCTTCGTCACCGTAAATATGCTGCAAATGCCTATGGTTATCCAAGAATGCCGTCTTCACCTCCCCATCATATTTTTTCTCAAAGTGCTCCAATTGTTTACCTACCAATTTCGTAATATACACACAAATTTTTAGAGCATGCTTCGTATCCCTCGCAGAAGAGCTAATTTTTCTCATTAAAAATCACATACCTAATGCATTGCCAAGGTCACCAAAAAGATCATTTATTTCATTGTCCCTTTCCAATTTCAGCCTTTCAAGTTCTCTCCTCGCGCGCACTACTCTGTAAAAGCATTGAATGCAAATACTTGCATCGCAAGCCTTTGATAATGCTTGCCTTAACGTATCGAGAGTGCTTTCTGCGTCAATAACAACCTCATGAGATTCTGACACGCCAGAATCTACAGCTAATTTTATTTCTGATTCAACATGTTCAATGTCCCAATAAGTTAATTCTTTGCTCAGTTGACTCCTTAACCTCGCGATTGCTGCATTTATGCGTGCAATTTCCTCTTCTATCTGTTCAAGAAGTGTTTCCGCATTCTTATACTCTACGGTATCCTTTCCAACGCCCGCTGACACGGCACTCTTCATCTCCCCTATCAATGCATCTTTGTCGCGAGATGTGCGCACCTCATTGGTGACTTTCACAAGCTTCTCTTTGGCGCGCCGTATTCTATCTTCATCATCTTCTAGCTCCCGCAACAAGCCTCTCGCGTCCACCATCTCTGAATCTTCCTCCACTACACCTGCTTGCAGGGCAACTTCAATCTCTTCTATCAATCTTTCTTTGTGCTTAGATTCTCGCACTTCTGTAACCACGACGCGAAGCCTATTGCGTGCTTCCTGCTTCTTCAGCAGCTCTTCCTCTATCTCCTCCAAGAGCTTTCGGGCATCGACCATCACAGCCGAAGAATCCGTCACGCCGTCTTTAGATGCAATGCCTATCTCCGACACAAGGTATTCTTTCTTTCTACTATCCCGTGCGGTGCTTGTTGCTTTCGCCAGCCTCTCCTCGGCCTTGCGTACTCGCTCTTCGTCTTCTTCAAGCTCCGCAAGAAGCTTTTTAGCGTCTACCATGCAATCATCGCTTTCGGTCACACCGGCCTTCTCTGCGACGCTTATCTCATCTACCAATCTCTCTTTATGTCTAGATTCTCGAACCTCGCCAACAACTATCGCAAGCCGCTCGGCAGCACCCCTCTTTTGCAAGAGTTCCTCTTCTATCTGTTCAAGAAGTGTTTCCGCATTCTTATACTCTACGGTATCCTTTCCAACGCCCGCTGACACGGCACTCTTCATCTCCCCTATCAATGCATCTTTGTCGCGAGATGTGCGCACCTCATTGGTGACTTTCACAAGCTTCTCTTTGGCGCGCCGTATTCTATCTTCATCCTCTTCTAGCTCCCGCAGCAAGCCTCTCGCGTCCACCATCTCTGAATCTTCCTCCACTACACCTGCTTGCAGGGCAACTTCAATCTCTTCTATCAATCTTTCTTTGTGCCTAGATTCTCGCACTTCTGTAACCACAACGCGAAGCCTATTGCGTGCTTCCTGCTTCTTCAGCAGCTCTTCCTCTATCTCCTCCAAGAGCTTTCGGGCATCGACCATCACAGCCGAAGAGTCCGTCACGCCGTCTTTAGATGCAATGCCTATCTCCGACACAAGGTATTCTTTCTTTCTACTATCCCGTGCGGTGCTTGTTGCTTTCGCCAGCCTCTCCTCGGCCTTGCGTACTCGCTCTTCGTCTTCTTCAAGCTCCGCAAGAAGCTTTTTAGCGTCTACCATGCAATCATCGCTTTCGGTCACACCGGCCTTCTCTGCGACGCTTATCTCATCTACCAATCTCTCTTTATGTCTAGATTCTCGAACCTCGCCCACAACCACACTCAAACGTTGCGCAGCCTGTTGCTTGCGAATTATGTCATTGTCTATTTCTTCTAGAAGTGCTGTGGCAGATATCATGACTTTCGCTTCTTTTGTCACACCAGCGCTCTTTGCGTTCTGGATCTCTGACATGAGCGCGTTTCTGTCGCGGCTGACGCGTACTTCCGATGTTACGCGAGCGAGGTTTTGTATCGCAATTGCGGTTAATCTTTCTGCATCTTCCAGCTCTTTAATTAATTTGCGAGCTTCAACTACTGCAATTTCATCCTCATTGCATCCTATACTTAATGCCGCTTTCAATTCTGTGATCAAGCGAGTTTTGTTACGTGACTCACGGACTTCACAAGTAACCTGCGCAAGTCTCTGTAGCGCTTGATTTCTCTTCAGCTCCTCGTTCTCTATTTCCTCTAGTAGTTCTTTTGCTCTAAGCACAGTGTCGGAAGTAGGACTCACTCCTAAATCGAGGGCCTTGCGGAGCTCATCCTGTAACGGCTGCTTCTTACGACTCTCTCGACACTGTTTTGCTACAATCGAGAGTGCCTTCTCAGCCTCAAGAATTCTGGCTTCATCCTCCTCTAGTTCTTTGATCAAATTTTTGGCGTCTATTACTGTATTGGCATCCTTCGAACAACCACACTGAAGGGCGTGCGCAAGTGCATCAACAAGTACATTTTTATGACGTGATATGGAAACCTCTTCCACTATTATGCGAAGCTTCTCCAGAGCTTGTCTCGCAAGCAATATTTCGTCCTCAATTTCTTTTAAAAGCTTTCTGGCGCTAACGACAGCATCAGACTCTGCAAGAAACATGTGTATGCAGGCAAAAGTACATTTGTCAAATAGTAATTCAGCAAAAATATGAATGGTGAAGCACAAAATCGCAGTAACACGAAAACAAGGAAGTGTGCACGCAGGGCAGACCTGGCGTTACTCCGAGACCCAATGCCGTCTCCAGCTCCGACAAAAGATCCTCCTTATCCCTACTGATGCGTACTCGAGCAACAGCGTCTCTGAGAACCGCTTCCGCTTTAGAAACTCGCAAATCATGCTGCTTGAGCACTTGGAGAAGTTCTTTTGCCTCTTTTACAATGATTTCTTGCTCGCAGACAACTTGCTCCATGCATTCGTCGATTGCTTCCTCTAACGCCGCGCTTCTCCTGGTAAGCTTCGCAATGTCAGTTGCAGAACGAAGTTTCAGCAGGGCGGATGATACATTTTTGTACTTTTGATTAAAACTGCTAATAAGGTTCTTGGCATTTACGACAGATGAATTAGACTTTTTCACCCCCTCCGCAACAGCATTGGATCGAGCCTTTTTCAGCATTTTCATGGCCTCGTAGATTTGATCTCTCATGATCGCTTTATCCAGTAGCTGTGAGAGCTCATCCACGAGACTTTGTAGCGTCATTGCAATGTTCTTTCTCCTTTCCGCTGGCCCTTCTTGAAATGCACCCACAACGCCCTTTTCTTTGACAACAAAATTAACCAGAGGTTTCAAGTTCAAATTTTTCCTCTTAGGTAGTGGTGGAGGGATTATCTTTTCAAATGGCTCGTTCCACGTAAATGAGGAATCCTTCTTCCCTTTTTTCTTGCGAGACGCCTTCTTTTTGCCGGAGCGATTTTTCTTGAAGTTGACAAACTGTGTGCTCTCTTTCGAGGGCGGTTTGACGTATTTTACTTTCTTCATTTTTTTGAAACTCGCACCATAGCATGTTTGAATGTTTCTAACGTTATTCGCGCGTTTGCCGCTTCTTTTTGGGCTTTTTCTGCCCTTTGCGCCCTTTCCCATGCCTCTGGGGGGGTTTGTTATTGCCTTGTTTGCTTTATTGGGCAAATTAGATGAATGTGCAAAAAAAGAGAGATGTAACGTTATGCTTGAGACACGCAAACGTGATCGATATTTTAAAGGAAGGTGCTACGCTTAAAGTAAACACGCAAGCACTCCTAAATTGCAGCTGCCTCACCTTTTGTGATATCCCTGTGGGCTGCGATTCTTAAGGTTTCTCGGCTCGTGAGATCTGACTGGATTCTTGTCTCCAACACTGGGCAGAAAAGTGTCTACATCAAGTAGCAGCATTTCTGAATTTTTGCCCGCGTCGCTATCTGTCACGCGGAGATCATCTTTGCTTTTCTCGGCAGAATCTTGCGTCTCTGTCGTATGCTGATGGGGGTCGACAATTACTCCTGAGAGAGCAGGATATAGCGTGTCACCCTGTGACTCTGCTCTCTTTAGAGAAGGAAACATTCGGTTTGAATAAGTGTCCACAGAAAGAGCAATGCTACCCTTCGTAAAATTTTGCCCCCCCAAAGCACGCTGTTTCAGGCTTCGTGCGCATTTCTGCGCCTACTGTTATAGGTTAGTTACCAATAGATTCATGCACATAGAAGTTTGCTGGTGGCGCATAGAAGCTGTAAGTCTCAGAGCCGAAAAAGAACGTGGCAGCAAATCAAGGGAAGTTGAAAGAAAAAGAAGGGCAGGAAGAGGGCAAGTGCGTGTTTGTGTTCCGTGGCAGGAGTGGATATCTAGACTTTCGTACAAAAAAAGAAAAGGTTGTCGCGAGGAAGAGGATCGAATGACTACGATGGGCGCTTGGCGATGATGACTTCGACGTATTCAATATGCTGGACGTTGCTTCTGTTGGTCGCCGAAGGGGGGGGTGGCTCTTCTCTCTTCTTCTGTTCAGCAGTTGGCTGACTCGTATCTGTTGGCGCACAATTTATGAAGAAGAAGAAGAAGAAGAAGAAGAACAACAACAACAACAACAAAAAAAAAAAAACGTTCACAAAAAAATTTCGGAAGAAATTCTCAAAATAACGGACAACGAAAAAACGTATTTCAAAAGAAAAAAAACCAAAAAAAAAAAAAATATATTTTTTTTCTAATTCTTTCAAAAAAAAAAAAAGAAAAAGAAAAAAAAAATCAGTGAAAAGAGAAAAGAGAAAGAACTGTTGAATCACCTTCTTTTTTTTTTTTGCCTTCTTTTTTTTACCTTTTTTTTTTGGTATGCATGAATCGCTGCTATCTATCTATCTATGAGCCAATTGCCAATTTC
>JACLAD010008232.1_pt1 | contig 17002 bp, 19 predicted proteins | sample 8027901 | NCBI WGS metagenome assembly JACLAD01 (sample SAMN15725071, study PRJNA655200) | protist metagenome | isolation source: fluorescence activated cell sorting (FACS) single amplified genomes of... | place: Spain: Blaines Bay Microbial Observatory, Mediterranean Sea | collected 2016-07-05 | reverse complement strand
GTATAAATTTTTTGTATCATTAATAATAGTTTCTGAATTGAATGGTTTATAAACTTCTGATAATAATTTAATTTCTTCATCAGAAAGACCGTCTAATTGTTCTTTAATTTGAACTAAAGTGTTCCCCTTTTCTTTGAGAATTAAAATAGCCTTTAAGTAATCTATATGCTTATCGGTATATCTCATTTTATTGTTAATAGAAATTGCTGGTGGTAAAATCTTCTTTTCACTAGCGTAGTATTTAAAAGTCCTTGGTGAAATGTTAACCCCTGTATTTTTTAAGATATTAATAATGTCAGTACTTGAATAATCCTTCATTTGTTAATACTAGTAAGTGAAAATACTAGTACGTGTCACCTCCGAATATGTATTACAGTACAGTACAGTGTAATGTACTATGGTATAAATATACACTATATTTTGTTTTTGTCAAAAGCAACAAGAGAAAGAATATAGTTAAGTATTTTTTTACTCATATATATACTAAAAATAATATTAATTTGGCTAATAAATCAATAATATTTTGTTTTTCTAACTTAAAATATATAATTAAATGAAATTGTTATTAAAGAGAGATAGCGAAAGATTAAAAATAATAAGGAGTGGAATTATGGAATTACATACAATTAGGTCACTTTACGATAAGTGGAATAAAAAGCACGAAGATATTAAAATAAGTATAAAAAAACTAAAAGAGAAGCAAAAAAATAGTACGGACGCAGAAGAGCAAGAACAATTATATTGGGATATTCGAGATTTAGCAATGGAAGTCAATGTGATTGGTCAAATGTTAGTAGACTTAGGGTTAATGGTTTATGTAGAAGAAAATAAATCTAAATAACTTGCTGTATAATTTTATAATTAATTAAGATAAAAAAACGCAAGGCTTTTAAAAGCCTTGCGTTTTTATGTTAGTTACATTATAAGCGATAAGTTCATAATCTAAATTCTCTACTTCAAAACTAAAATATAATAGTTGTTTAGAATTCAGAGTAGTCTTTATCTTCAATTACGTCATTTTCTTCTTCAATTAATTCAGGGTTAAAATATTTTATATAGAACTCATAAAAGAACATTGATACGAAAGCAGAAAGAATAGATAGAACTAGTGATGGGATAGAGAATAAAATGCTATTTGCTATTTGTACCACTATTTGAAATCCGTAATAAACGCCAGTAAACAACAAAGATTCTTTTGGTTTCTTCCAAGCAGATATAAAGAAAAATACCCCTTTGATAGCTGATTTGGTTTCTAAAGTGTGGTATTTCGCACCAAAAAATAAACCACCTAATAGAATAAAAATTAATCCGAATAAAATTAATACTACAATAAGTAGACTTTGGCTACCTACTATCGCAGTTAAAGCTACTGCACCAATAAATAAAGCTACAAATACAGTTCCTACAATAACATTAAAAATATTGTATCGTAAAAATAAAAAGTAATTTTTAAATCCATTTTTTAAATAACCCCTAATAGATAACTTTTTATTATCCACTAAAATATCTCTAGAAGAAGTTAGTGTTGCCGATTGAATAATTGGTTCAATTATAATAACAGATATAAACGCAAACAATCCAAAGAAAGCAAATAATACAGTAATAGCAGTTGAATTCACACCTTCTATATTAGGCTCTGTTTCGTTTATAATGGCATTAGATATCTCATTTAAAAATAGAGAAATATCACTCATATAACCAGTAGATTGAAGAATTAAATATAATACAAAACCTACAATAGATGATATGGTAAAAAAGATTAACCCCATTAAAAAGTTACCAACTATCATAGGTAGAGCATTTTCAGACAAGCCTTTTTTAAAAGTTTTCATTATACACCTTCCTAAAAATAAATAATATACTCTATTATATATCTAATTTTTGAAAACAAAAATAGAAAAACCTACCTTATAATAAGGTAAGTTTAACGAGTGAAGAAAGATTCATCTTCTAATAGTGTATCAATTAGATGAATATATCCATAAAACCCACATCTAGTAGCTGATTTTCCAGAAACCATATGATTTTTCATAGCTTCTAGGTTTTTGTTAAATTGAAATAGCAAGTAATTAAAATATTCACCTACAATATCTTTCTTTTTGTAGTGACTAATAAATGTGGATGAGTTTTTCAATTTTAATAAATTATCATTATCAAGAACTAATAAATCATCTTTTTTAGTCCTGTTATAAAATCCAATAAAATGCTCTAGTTCTTGAGGCTCAAAGTCATAAGTTCTATTAGATACTATTTCTTTATAAATATTAATACATTTAACATCAATATGTTTATCTAAATACATAAAATAAGAAATCTTTTGCGCTATCTTAGAAATCTTATCTGGGGAAATGTTTTTTAAGTCTTTTTTATGTAATTCTTTTACTAAAGATTCTTCTATATAATTATTAACTCTTCCAAATTTATGTATCTGTTCTTTAAAAATATTATGCAACATGGTACACCCTCCTATTAGATAATATTATTATATAAGAAATCACTGGTAAAAACAATAGAAAAAGACGCATTTAGCGTCTTAATTATTTCTTTAAATTAAATTTCTTGATAATATTATCTAATTTTAAAGTAGAATTAATTTTTTCAGTAAGCTTCGATTTGTCAGTTATACTTTGTGTTTCTTTTAATAACTGTTCAAATACTTTTACTTCAACTGTTAAAGTATCAATCTTATTTTTCTCTGCATCAAAAACAGTAAGTTCAACTTTTTGAATTTCTTTTTCAAAATCCGTAAAAGTATAAAGTGTGGAAATAGATTTGATTACTTTATTAATTTCTTCTTCGTAATTTCCTTTAGTATTAATGTATAGGTTTCCTTTAATATTTTTTTCTTCCAAGTTAATATTTTTAAGGTCTAAGTTGTTTTCTTTAATGGACTTCCTAATGGAATTATTAGAAATTTTATCAATATTATATAATTTAGAGTTTTGAATAATTTCGTCTGTTGTGCCTTTATCACGGTGAATCTCAACATCATTCTCTTTTTTCTTTAAATCATTGATAACTTTAAACTCTTCTGGGAATAAAGACTCAATTAAGGGTAAGATACCTAGTGATTCATATAATTTATATTTTTGATTTCCGTCAATACCGTCTCCAATATTAGTTAAAGCATTGGATACATTCTCTAACTTAACAGTAGATGCATATACTTGTGTACCTTTATCATCATATATATCCATTTTAATTTCAGTAAAATCACGATTATCTAATTTCTCAAAGGCAAACGCTAAACTAATAGCTTCTGTTATTTTATCTGTTACAGAATCAAAATTAGACTTATCGACAAATACATTTAAAGATAAAGATTTGTCTTTAATTTGAATACTATCAATTCCCTTGTATTCTTTGCCTTCTTTTTTAATAGCTTCATTATATTGTTTTGAAAGTGACTCATCAATAATAAAAGGTCTACTTTCCTTTATATCAATTTTTTTGATTTCGCTTTTTGCTGTTAAAGCTTTCTCTGTCTCAACTTTTTGAGACGTTTTTTCTGTAACTTCCTTTGTAGCTACTTCTTTATTGTTATTTGTTGATTTAGTTGTTTCAGTTTGACCACAACCAGCAACTAGGGTTGTCATAACAGCAAACGCTATGATTGTTTTATTTATTCCTTTCATAGTACGTTCCTCCAAATTTTTTAGTAAATAATTTTTAACTGGTATTAAACTAAATTATTTACCTTAATCTACCCTATACCTTCGTGTTTCTTTAAACATCATACCTTTATAAATATTAAATTAACCTGTATATATAATAATCAAGAATGGTTAATAAGTCAAATATAAACTAGTAAAATGTAATATTATAGCGACTATAAGTGACAAAAATAGACATATCTTAATGCTAGATATGCCTACTTAATATCGTCTTTATAATCACAGGATAAACAAGTTAATCGTATAAAATATTGTTTACCAAAGTTATGTATTTCTTTTTCAATTTTAGCATTAACGTTTTTTTCTTTACAATTAGGGCAAACTACAGAAAAGCCTTTAATATTTGCTTTTTTCATAATTACACCTCCTTTGTATATATTATATATACAAATTATAATATACAGTAATCTTTATGGAATTTTGAGGAAATTTAAAAATATATTATGATATAAGTGAATTTATTCTATTATTAGGAGTGTTGTTAGATGAAACGAACTATCACAATTAATGGAAAAGAAGAGGTTATTAAGGCTCGTGGAACTGCTCTTGCAGACCGCAGAGTTACGACAATGGCTGTACCAGCTAAGAAAGGCAAAGGTTCTATGTATAAGCGTAATGCTAAACATAAAAACCAACGCCAAGATTGGTAAGGTACATATAAAACTCGCTATAAACATATAGCGGGTTTTTTTATTTTGAATTCGGAAAAAGTCAAAATATATGTATAATTAAATAAAGTAATGTAAATAGTGAGGGATTGAAAATGTATAATTATGAAAGACCAACTGAAGATAAAATATTATCTATTTTAAGTCACTTATTTGGCTTGAACTTAATTGTTCCTTTGGTTTTATACTTCACATCTAATAATGATTATGTAAAAAAACACTCCAAAGATTCTTTTATTTTTAATATTATTATTTTAATATTATTAGTTGTATTCCAAGTAATTTCTAGTATTTTAGGATTTATTACTTTTGGATTTTTTGATTATATTTCAGGGTTTTTATTTGGGATAGGTGCTATTCTATATTTTATATTAATTTTATATGGTTCTTGGCAGATATGGAATGATAAACACTTTTCGTATCCTTACCTATCTAAAATTGAAGGATTTTTTCCATTTTTTAAGTAATCTGCTATTTCTACATAGCAGATTTTTTATTTTCGTTAATTATGCAATATAATAAAGGTAGAAACTAAAAATTCAGACAAGGAAGTGTACTATGCATGAGTTATATCAACAATGAAAATGATTTAGAAGTTGGCAGTAATATAAAAAAGGCAAATGACTTACTCATTGAGCTAGTATTAGAGCCACTAAACAAAATACTTCAAGAATCTGATATGTATTTACAAGACTTTTCTTATTATAATCATAGAGCAAATTTATTAGCAGTTGGCGTTTCTGAAAAATATTTATGTAAAATTACTTCTGTAAGTAGCGACAATGATAATACTAGTTTTCATGCTGTTAAAGTGGAAATCTTTAATAAACAAATTATGATGAAAATAGATGAACAAATATTATATTTTGATAAAGAGTTTTTAGCTATTAAGAGAAATAGAAGGTCATTAAATACCTTAAATACAGAGCAAGATATGACCAGTACTGTTTATAAGTTAAGCAGTTATATTGAGAAATGGATTGTTGTTTTTCAAGAAATAGAAGATAAGAATAATATCCTATACGAAAATTCTTCTAGTGAACAATTAAAGTTAGGTTTTGATGAGTAATTAACCAGATATACATATATCTGGTTTTTATTTTTGTAAAAAGAGTTACTTAAAACTAAAATTGTTTGCTATAATAGAATATATCTTTTATTTAAGAAAGGGAGATTTAAAATGACTAATAAACAAACAGGGATTAAAGTGCAATTTAGTGGTGGTGCTACTGCTGGTAAAACTACCAATTCTGAATATGTGTTAAAAGAAGTTCCTAATACTGTTAGAGTATCATTCGCAGAGCCTATTTATGCAATTGTTGAATGGTGGGAAACATATAAAGAATTATTTAAGCAAGAAGAAGTTGATTTAAGTTATCCAAAATTTAAATTAACGGATATCTTAGTAGATTTTTATGAAGATTTTATTTATGCAAATAAATGTTTACCTAAAATGTTAGACTTACTAATCACTGATTATCTGCATGTAGATTGGACATTTAAAGATAATACTTTTAGAAAACTAATGCAAGAAGTGGGAGATGTTCTTCGTGAAGTTCAACCTACTAGTGTTATTGATAGCTTGGTTCGTCGCTCAAATAAATTAGCTAATGAAGGTAAGAATGTAGTTTGTGACGATGCTCGTTATCCACAAGAAATCGAATCTTTATCTGCTGGTGGCTTTACTTCTATCCGATTAGAAATTTCGAAAGAAGAGCAATTAAAACGAATGAAAGAACTATATGGCGAAGTTAATGAAGAAAGATTCAATCACCCTACTGAAGTTGCTTTAAATGGGTACACTAATTATGATTACATAATTGATGCTACCCAACCATTAGAAGAAATATTTAGAACAGTAGATACTATTATCTACAAACTTAGAATGACACAATCAGATAAAAAATGGATTTATCGTGGCATGAAAATGTCTGAAGAAGTAGCAACTTGGGCAACTTGTTTAAGTCGTAGAGTTGGCGCTGTTATCTTTAATCAAGATAATATTATTATCGGAACTGGATATAATGGCGCTCCTCGTGGCACAGATAACAGCTTAGAATTAGGTTTTTGCACAAAGCGTGTAGAAGGTGAAAAGATTCTTGGAAGACCTGTTCAATCAGGAGAAATGAATCATTTATGTCATGCTAGTCATGCAGAGGCTAATGCTTTATCTCAATGTATTGCTTCTAATGTAGAAGACGCAACAATGTATGTAACAGCAAGTCCTTGTTATGAATGTTGCAAAGATATAGCTAACTCTGTTCGTATTAAAATTAAACGAGTTATCTACCGTGATGGATACCCAGACCAAAAAGGTCTTGTTTTATTAAAAAATCGTGGTATAAAGGTATTTAAATATGAAGATTTAATGAAATGATATAAAGCAAATAAAACCCCCTACATTTAAAAGTAGGGGGTTTTATTTGTCATTATTCGTTATTTTAATTAAGTTGATATATTTTTCTTGTAACTTGTTTACAAAATCCACATTATCCGTTTTTATAATTAAACAGTCTTCATCAAGAGTTTTAACAATTGTTTCAATAGAAGATATTTTAACTCCTTCTTCATTTGTGAACACTACTTTATTCTTTAATCCCCAAGCAATGAAGGAAGTGAAGTCAAAGACTGAAGATAGTAAGTCTCTACTCATTGGATTTTGATACATAGGGGAGTGTAGTATTGATTCATTCGATAAGTTCATTTTTATCACCACAAATATAAGACATTTTACTTATATTTATATTTTTACACTTTGGCTTACATATTAAACAAATATCTTTATGTAAAATGACTTCATAAAGTTTAAGCTTTGTATTACAGCATATACAATGATTTATCTTCAACCTCATTCCTCCTTCTCTATCCTTTTCTCTATTATCTATAAATAAGAAAGTAAAGTCAAAGTAAAGATTGCTTATTCTGAAAAATGAAATATTATAAAAAAATAGTCGAAATATGCAAAACGATTTTTTCCTATAAATTTATATTTTTTTATTGACTGTTGTATTAATGTTAAGTTACTATAAGAATATGAATTATTAAACAACTATGAAAATTCTACTCAACAGCAAAGAATTTGCTTATGTTGTTCCGAAGTAGTTTATAAAATAATAAAGTTATAAGGAGGGTAGTTAGACAAAACGATTGGTGAACAAATGATTTTCTAAAAAAAATAAGAGGTGATTTGTTAATGTCAATGTTAAAAATGAAAAAAGGTAAATCAAAAAAAGCATCGGGTTCAAGTCCTTATCTATTAGAAGAATTTGCTGGCAATCCACTTTTACCAGAAATGATTAAAGAAACAGGGGAAATTAGTCATATAGCAATAGATATTGGATATCACGGAGTTAAAATCCTAACCGAAGAAGGACTAACTTTTATTCCAAATGTGGTATGTCGCAGAAAAGATTTTGGTCATCGCTCTGGGGTAGACCCAAAGAGTATTGTTTATAAGACAATTGAAGGTCAAGAATACTTTGTTGGAGAATTAGCATTGGATAACGCTAAAGATGGGGATATCAAGGATAATGAGCGATATAGCTTAGATTTTATAACAACACCAGAATTTCTAGCTATATTTAGAAGTGCAGTTTATATCGCAACAAAGGGGAATCCTAACCCTATTGTATCAACTGGTTTGCCTTCTTCTGCATTTAAAGAAGATACTAAGTATGTTGAGTTGTTAATTGATGCATTAGCAAAAGAGCATAAATTCCAAATTGCAGTAGGAGCAGATGTGGGTGCTACTATAAAATATAAAGAAGTGTCATTTGCAGTAAGTAAGGAAGACTTGTTTATCTATCCACAACCAATTGGAACATTGGCTTCTCAAGGTGCAACTGTATCAGACGGGGAAATGGAAATAGTAGTTGAAGATTTACTAGACCCAACTTCTAGAACAGTTCGTACAGTAATTGATGGTGGCTTTTATACGCTTGATGTTCATACTATGAGAAAAACAAATGATATTCTAGATAAGTCATTCTCTTATAAAGGGGAAGGTATGATTTACCCTTATAGAAAGATTAGAGAAGGTATTGTAGAACACGCTATGAAACAAGGGTATAAACCAGAATATCCAATTTGGACATTAAGTGAAGTGTTAGAAGGACCAAAACCTTATTTGTTTGATACAAGTACAGAAGATAAATACGATGCTACTACAAGTACCTTTGAGGCTTACGAAGAGTACGCTGAAATGATGGCAGATAGAGTAACAAAAGACCTTAATAAAGGAACAGGAATTGATGAAATTTACATTACAGGAGGTCCTTCTTTCCTATTAAAAGAAAGTTTATCAAAGGAAGGGAGAATCCCACAGCGTAAAGTGAAAAATGTTGAATGTAAATTAAATGGTGTCGCTGTTCAACCAAGATTCTTTAATGTAATCGGATACTTCTATCTAATGGCGGCAGCTCTAGTAGACCGTGAAGATATACTTGACGAAGTAGCCGCTTCAATTGAAGAGTAAGGCATTCAATAAGGATGATTCCTTATGAATATATCTAAATATGGAGGAAGTTCTAACTCAAAAATTACAGTGGCTCTCTTCTTCGGTAAAAAAGATAATATAGTGTTAACTCATTTTAAAGAATTGGTTTCAAAAGCCGACTTCCCTTTTATAGTGAAGGCGGCTTTGAAACATTATATAAAAGATGATTTCTTTAAAATTCATGTTTATACTGATTTAACTAGCTTACTAGATTGTGACTTAGATAAAGATATCAAAAATAAAACTCAACGAAATGTTATTTTTACTTTGGAAGATGGATTTTTATTTGATTGGATTGAAGAAATTCCACAAGCACAAAGAGGAAATAAAATAAAATCTATTTTATCAGAGTGCTTATTAAAGTCTGTAGATGTCTTAAAAAATGGAGAAGAAAAAGAGAATCTAATGGTACTAAGTTAGACTACGCTAAAACATCCTCTATAAAAATAGTTGAATCTTTAAGTGAAGAAGATTACTTTGGGTTAGTTATTTTTGATAGTTTAGCTTACGTAATTGTAGAGCTACAACAAATTGGAAAAAATAAAAAGAAAATTATACAAGAAATTAGAAACATTCAAACTGGTGGATGTACAAATATGTTTGATGGTTTAAGAAAGATTGAAGAGCAATTTGATAAAATTGCTGATTTAGATATAACTAAAAAAACAATTGTACTAAGTGATGGACAAGTTAATGAAGGCACAACTCAATTAGGTGCTTTTGCTGAAAAGTCATATGAGTTTTTCCATAAAAAGAATATTAATATTAGTACAATTGGGTTTGGCACTGATTATAACTTAGAACTAATGTCTATGTTAGCTAACAAAGGTGAAGGTAAATTCTTTCACTTAAAAGAATCAGAAGATATTTACTCTATCATTGAAGAGGAATTAGAAACAATTAATTCTATTGTAGCCAGAAATGCTAAGTTAACAATTACTATTCCTAATGGTTTCACTTTTGACGAAAATCTTAATAATTTCAATGAAGAATATGTTGATAATAAAATTGAGATTAAATTAGGCAATTTATATAGCAGTAAGTATATGATATTCCCTATTGCTTTATTAAGAAAAATAAGAAATAAAAAGGTATCTATTCCAATTGAATTATCTTATATAGATAATGAAGAAAATAGTATTGAAATTTCAACATCAGCGGTCTTATTAATTTCTAGAGACCCTGAGGAAAAAGGTGAAGAAAACCAAGAGTTAATTAAAGAAGTAGCTGATACATTAAATAGAAAGGCTATTTTAAATGCTACTGTTGAATTTGAAAACACTGGCTCTTACAGTTCAGCAACTACAATGATGTCTAATAGTATCACTAACTTAAGTGCTTCTTATTCTAGTGCTAAGAGTTTCGCAGCATCTTATCAATCCGATTTTGAGTCAACCATTCAAAATAGTGTTCATGATATTAATGAACTTCGTGAGTTAAATTCCAGAGCAATGTATGATATCAAAAATAAAAAGTAAAAGCCTCCTTTGAGGTTTTTTCTTTTATGGCAAAAAAAAGAGACAGACGAAATATTATTCGCTGTCTCTTTTTCCTTAATTTCCAAGCAACTGCATCAATGTATTATCTGATTCTTTATTAGTAGACTGCTGTAGTGATTTTGTATCTTTTGAATTTTTAGTTTGAGATAATCCACTACGTATATTGCTAAAAATAGATTCTGATAAGTTACTATGAGATTTATCGCTATGATTGTTTTTCACTTCTTTTTGAGAAGTATCTACTTGTTTGTGTGCAAATTCTTTCTCATTAGATTTGAAAACTGGTTCAACTTCGTTCATTTCGCTTACAGTTACAATTTCATCTTGCTGAACTTTGCTTTCTGATTGAAGATTTGATAACTGGTTGTATATTTCTTCATTTTCAAAATCAAAGTAGACAATTGGCTCTAAATAAGTTTGTTCTTCAAGAAGAATATCTTCTGTATCCATCTCTTTTTCCACAACTGTCTCTTGTAGTGATACTACTGGCTCTGGATTTTCAACTACGATATTATTATCAAGCACTTTCATATCCACTTCGGCATTTACTTCTAGCTCATTACGGACTTCTTGTTCTTCCATTTTATCTAAAACCTTAGATACTGGTTGAGTATTTACTACTTTTTCTGTATGCTCTTCAGCAAACTGTTTTTTCAACTTTTGTTTCTCAAATAAAGAACTAAAGTTCACTCTTCTATCAATCTTATCTACATATAAAGATAAATCTGGATTTTCCTTATCTTCCATAAATAGTTCATAAACTAAATGCTCTTTTGGAAATCTCACCTTGTATTGAGATATTTGGTTATAGACTAAGCTTAAAACATCTTGTTTTTCTTTTATTTCTGCTTTTGTATAAATATAGTATAAGATATCTAAATCCACTACTTCAAATCGTACTAGTAAATTAAAGAACTGTCTAACAAATAAATGTTCATGTGTAAAGATATTTTGTTTCATGTAAGCTAAAAACTCTTGAAGTAATCCACTATGAAGTTTATAGATACTTACTAATTGGTTTTTATTAAAACTATCCACAAAATCAAAAACTTCCATAGGATATTCTTCATACTTTTTAATAATCTTATCATAATGTTGTTCTGCTTGATTTTTCTTAATCAACATTTCTACAAACTCATGATTACCCTGCTCAACTTGTTCCTTAATAAACTCATCATACTGAACCAAATTTCGTTGATAAAGAACTCCTAATACTTTTACTTTAAGAAACTCATCTTCTGTTACACGCATCATATAATCAATATTTTCTTGTTTCGCATATTTTTCAATAAAAGAAAAAATAGAGTCTACTAATGATTTATCAATATCTTTATGATTATGTAAAACAATATTCATTAACAATGGAACAGAATCTTTCAGTTTATGTAAAGTAATATATTCTAGGCATACTTCGATTAGAGAGGATTTCTTCGTTTCCTTTAATACACTCTTTACTAAAATCATAATAGATTTACTTCTCATATTTTCACGAATATATGTAATTTGTTCTTCTGGTGTTTGACTTAAAAACTCTCCTACTTTAATACTTGGCTTTGTATTAAATAAAAAACCCATTTGTATTCACGCTCCTTGTTTATTCATATACACATATTATAAATTATATTATCTATACCTGCAATATATTTTTTTCATTTCATGTAATTTAAGTTTAAATTTTTGATGATATAATAAAATTATAATATTGGAAGAGGTGAAATCATGGGTAATCATTCTCATCATAATTGCTCTGGTCATAATCATGAACACAGTCATTCATTAAAAGAAAATTATAGTTCTGTAAATAAAACCTTAAAGTCTGCTATTGTTGTAACTGTATTAATTTTTATCCTAGAATTGTATGGTGGCTATCTAACTAAATCATTGGCTCTACTAGGAGATGCTTGGCATATATTTGCTGATTTATTCGCTTTATTAATTAGTTTGTTTTCAATAAAACTATCACAAGCTAAACCTAACGCTAAGTACACATATGGAAAACATAGAATAAGTATCTTAGCATCTTTACTTAATAACTTACTTTTAATTGCTACTTGTGGGTATATCGTTTATGAGTCTATAGAAAGATTTAGTCATCCAGTAGAAATAAAAGGATTTGAGTTACTTATCATTGCTGTCATAGGATTAATTTTTAATTTAGTGATTTTATCTAAACTACACGGACACTCTCATGATAATTTAAATGTACAAAGCGCCTTCTTTCATATTTTAGGCGATACATTATCTAGTGTAGGAGTTGTAATTGTAAGTTTAGCAATTATTTTTATTGACCAACCTTGGGTAAGATTCTTAGACCCTATTATGAGTGTTATTATAGTTCTAATTATAATGAATGGTGTTATTAAAATGTTAAAGAAAATATACTTCATTCTTATGGATACAACTCCAGAACATACCGACATTCCGTTAATCATAAATGAATTAAAGTTAATTGATAAAGTTGAAGAAGTACATGATGTTCATATAAGGTCTATTACTGATAATCTATTAGAGTTTAAAGCACACGTAGTTTTACCCAATATATCTCTGTCTGATACAAAGGAAGTACGCAAAGAAATAGAGTCAACTCTCAAATCTAAGTTTGACTTCTATCATATTGTTATTGAGTTTGAAACTGACGACACACAAGAAAGCATATTTTGTCAAGATTTGTAGAAAAAGCCCCTTATTTTTAAGGGGGCTTTTTTCTATTTAAAGCTTATTGAGTAGGTTAAGTTGTTATAATATAAATAGAGAGGGGCGATAGAACATGGAACAGAATACAACTTACACATTCGAAGGATTTATTCAAGTTAAAAGCCAAGTTATTCTTAACTTTGTAATGCTTATTATCTTTATTTGTGCAATTTACTTGCTATTTCCACTTCACAAAACAATGGCTACTTTGCTTATATCAGCAGTCCATCTTTTTCTTGTCGCAATGAGTTTAAGTAGAGCTAAAAAAAGTAAAGTCACAATTACAGAAACACAATGCCAATTAGAAGAATATAAATTATTTGGAATCATTAAGATTTATCGTTGTTTCGAAATTGTAAATGAAGAACGTGGGGATTTACTAAGAATGTTTCAACATCTATCTTCTAATAAACAAAAAATAAGGTTTTTTACAATTGATGAAATTGATAATACTTTAAATCAAAAAATTATTTTCCACAATATAAACTTATCAAAATTACAAACGAATAAAGAAGAAACAAGCATTTCCTAGTTGAGGAATGCTTTTTATTTTGTATTTTTATAACTTTATAAAAATATTTCTTGCATTTTTAATTAAATAATATAAAATAAGAGTAAGTAGTTATAAAAATATTTTAAAAACTCTACAATGAAGTGAGGGCTTTATAATGAAAAAAATATATATCTTGGATTCAAATGTACCACTTAATGATTATTTAGCTATGTATAACTTTGAAGATAATGAAGTAATTATTCTAGATGTAGTAAGAAAAGAAGTTGCTAGTAAAAAGAACGCACCTGGTTCAGTTGGTAAAAATTCTAGAGAATTTACCAAAGAAATTTACAAGCTAATTAAATCTAATCCAAGCGCTATTCAAGAAGGCATTAAAATTAACATTGATGAAAATGACCCAGATAAATTTGGTATTTTAAAAATTCACTTTGTTGATAATCCTAAAGTTGATAACCTTAAAATTTTCTCTATGGAAAAAGATAGCCGTGACAATTTGATTCTAAGTCAAGCTAAAAAAATCCAAGAGCAAAATACAGATAAAGAAGTTATTGTTGTTAGCGAAGATAAAGATTTTGCAACAGATGTTCTTATTGAAGGATTACGTCATGAAGAATACAAGCACGATAAAATCATTTCAAATATTAAAGATATTTACAAAGGGTACATATATATTCCTATTGAAGCGAATGAATTTGCTCGTTTACAGCGTCTATTAGAGAATGAAAATGGTGAGAAAAAGGTATTCCTTAAAGATAAATCACATATTAATTGTGAAATTGAAGTTAAGGAGATTGAAGACTCTAACTTCCTTCAACATGAAGTTGGGGCTTACCAAAAGAACTTGATTAGTAAAATTAAGCTCTATTATTTATCATTACCTGATTACACTGATGCTACACTATATCCAAATGAGTTCATTATTTTCCAAGAAGCTTACAATGGTGTAACTACTGACCAAGAATTAATGACTTTCATTAACTTCTCTAATCCTAAAAAACCATTCCTAGAAAGTCTTCGTATTGGACAAACTGTTTGTGGTTTACGTAGTAAAAGTATTAGAGAAAAAATTACAAATATTCAACAAGAAATGCTTATTCATTTAAGTAAAACACCTTCTGTTGAGATTGTTGCTGGATTAGGTCCAGCTGGTTCTGGTAAAACCCTACTAGCAGTAGCTGGTGCTTGTGAAGATGCTGGTTTATCTACTGGTTATCAACAAGTAACAAAAGGTAAAGAGCCTATGGAAATGCGAAAAATTTATGTTTCTCGTACATATACTCTTCTAGAAAAAGATTTAGGTGCTTTACCAGGTGATGAAGCTGAAAAGACTGAACCACTATTTAGACCTATCAAAGATAATATTGAAGTTATTATGAAGAAAAATCACATTTCTGCTGAAAATGTAATTGAAAACATTAATTTCTTAGCATTTACATATTTGCAAGGTCGTTCACTAAACGATGCAGTTGTACTTTTAGATGAAGCTCAAAATACTCATATTGTAGATATGGAAAGCTTCCTAACTCGTTCTGGTGACAACAGTAGAATTTATCTTACTGGAGACCCAATGCAAGTTCGTAAAAAAGGTGTAGGACCTTTGAACAATGGCTTAACTCAAGTAATTGAATTATTTAAAGGCTCTCCTTTCTTCGGAACAGTTTATATGCAACAAGCAGTTCGTTCCAACAAAGCAGAATACGCTACAATTTTACTTAATAAAACTGAATAGTTTTTTAAGGAATAATCTTTTACTAGATTATTCCTTTTTTTTATAACTTTATTGTTTTAAATTTTTTAAATATATGATAATATATTATTGTAAACTTTAAATTAAAAAGAGATTGGAGCTGTTAATAATGCAGGCAAGAAATCGTACTAAAAATGGAGCTAATTCAACACAGACATCTACTTCAACTATGAGTAACACTGAGGCTAGAGCAGCAATTGTATCAACTATGTTATCACTAGTTGGTGGTGTAGCCGCTATTCTTTACTTTACGGCTATTGTAGGAGTACTTTTTGGGGTGTATAAAGCTATTACACCAGTAGCATCTACTGTTGCTAGAATGGGTACTACCTCTTTTAATGCAAGTTGGTATAATGCAGAAGTAGTTTCTACTCTTTTAGGAGTTAGTTTTTGTTTAGCAATTTTAGGTATTCATTTATTTGCTAACAATGATAATTTTAATCAACCTCTTGAAATGGCACTAAGTATTGGAGTTCTCGGAATGTTTTTAATAGGGGGATGGATTGCACATTCTGTCACAAACGTTTCTATTCCTTCATTTGTATTAGAATCAACGGGAATGGATAGTTTAGGTTTTACCTTTGCTTGTCTAGCAGGAGTTTGGTTTATAATTGATATTACAACAGATTTTAAAAGCAAATTTATCGGATAATAATATTTTGCTAAACCATAAAAGCGGCATTTGAGTCTCCATACTCAAGTGCTTTTTTTGTTGTATTAAAAAAATCGACTTTAACTCTTAACCAAAAAAGAGTGCCTACCCTCCATATAGGTAGACACTCTTTTTCTTATGATAATGTCTCAATGACTTCTTTATACTTTTTACGATTTTCTTTGGATAAATTGAAACTGTAATAACTACTTTTATTTCCGTGGTTAGGAATGACATTTGGTGTTTTATCGTAGAAGTATTGTTTTTGAATTTTCTTCATTTGTCTTTCCATATACTGTTTAGCTTCTTCTTCAGTTTCTAAATAGCGATTTCTGATTAGAACAGAATCTCCATTAAAATATGCTCCGCTTGGGTTTAACATCACCCTTGTTAGAACAGAATAATTAGCGTTTTTGCTATTAGCTTCTAAAAACTGTATAGATGCCACATATGTCGCATTAATAATAACTTGGTGTGGTGTCTTATTATCACCTATATTGTTCCATTCATTGAAGTTCTTCATATTCTTGATTCGCTCTAACTCTTCTTGTTGATTTGTTGCCTTATGAGTTAGGTTGAAATAATCAATTAGTTCTTGTAATTTAGGCGCTCTACCACGCTCTCTTTTACTTTTTAATGTTATGGTTTGTTGCTCTTCTTCTTGGTATCATCAATATTATCAGAAACGTATGTTATTGAGTCGTCTGTATCTTCATTATCCATATCAACAGGTGGATTTTTTACAGTCATTTTATAAGTTCTTGTTTTATCTGCACCATCTATTCCGTCTAACTCTGTCAAATCATACTCAATAGCATCTAACAAATCTTCTTGCATCCTTATGAAAGACTTAATGTTAGTCATAGTATTCAAAATTTCTTTATAACTTGATTTAGAGTTCTCTAATGAGTTTTCGAGCAAGTCGGTAAACTGTTGTTGCTCTTTCTCACTTAAACCTTTGTACTTACTAACAAATTCTTTTATGTTAATCTGTCCACTTTTTAAAGACTCTTTTAATTTCTCTACTGCAGTTGTTGTTTTAATTTTAACCATAAGTTG
>JACLAD010011636.1_pt1 | contig 17006 bp, 13 predicted proteins | sample 8027901 | NCBI WGS metagenome assembly JACLAD01 (sample SAMN15725071, study PRJNA655200) | protist metagenome | isolation source: fluorescence activated cell sorting (FACS) single amplified genomes of... | place: Spain: Blaines Bay Microbial Observatory, Mediterranean Sea | collected 2016-07-05 | reverse complement strand
ATGACCATGCTATTATATCAATAAACCCTGATAGGAACATGAAAATAGCGATAGTGCTGTTACCTGTAAAAAATGTTCTCCACATTCTTTCATTTGCTAATACGCAATTGTTTATTTTGATTATCTAACTTTCTTAACATAATGCTTGCAACTTTCCATTAATTTCGCTTTCTTCGTTTTAATATAATGGTAAAAATGATATCAATATATGACACCATATATTGATATGATGCAGTCAAGAAACAAGGAAAATTCCACGAAAATGCATTGCATGTTATTGGCGAATTCGAAGATTGGTGGAGAAGGCGGAGATCAAATAATTGAAGGTGATGCATTCGAATCATATACGTCGTTATGGCCGGATAACGACTACAACAAATTGGAAGACAATGCCGTTGAGTTTTTCAACAATTTTATGCGACGAGAAATTAAATTCATGGATACATTAAATGGTGTTTTGTGTATTGATGTTGCTAATGCACCATCATTTTGGTTCATAATGAACAGCGTGGATAAGAGGAAACCGGATAATGACTTCCTTTGCCCGCGTGCGCTAAATGCGTTAAAATGCGCCCATTACCATGATACCATTATTGTCTTGCAAACGCACAATGTTTTGAGAAAAAAAACCGTCAATATTTAAAATCGACAATGAAGGGTATGTGCACAAAAAACAAAAAGCCTTTGATCGAGATTTAGAAACAATTAAAAATGAAATAATAAAGGTTAAAAATGGGAATTTGGAAGAAGATTCGGAAAAGATGACGGAAGTGATGATGGAGTACTTTGAAATCATTGCTGGAAGTACTGGTAGCGTCCAGCTTGGAATGTGTGTTCGTGTTGGATTGCATTTAGCACATTTAGTACAACGGCCAACAATTGCAAGTAGTAGTAGCAGCAATTCTGGCAGTAATAATAATAAAAGTGGCAATGTTTATGTTTTTGAGAAAAAAGAAGAAGATGAAATTGGCAAAAACAAAGTAAGGTCATTTACAAAATTAGCTGACTTCCTTACTGTTTGTTGCAGATGCAGCAACTGCAGTGAAACTGATGTACGATTATTTAATTATGGTAGCAGTGGTGATGAATTGGGTTTTGGACATGCAATGTGGTATGATTCTGTAATTGAATATAATGGAAGATGTTTCTACATTAGAAAATCAGGAAATTGGAATAATAAGACATACTTGCTGGATGAACATACTCCAAAATTAACACTCAAGGATACTGGAACTACTGATATTGACAGTGCTATAAGTATTAATGGATTTCCTAACATGGTACAAAATAACCTCAATTGTTTTACACTGCAAAATTGTGGTTTAAAAACCAACAATCACTGTATCCTTCCAGTTCAAGTTAAAAGCTGCTGGAAAATATATAAAGGATGAAAACACAGAACATTGGAAGATAGTGGTTATAGATTTGTAGTTATTGGTAATTCAAATGAAGAATTGTATAAACATATGGTTGTTTTATAATGGTGGTGTGCCAAGTGGAAAAAGAAGCGTTAATGTTGAATATCCAATAAAATTCACACATTGGTTGTATGATATGCAATTGTATCCAGATGAATTCACTGAGTGGTACACTGATCAAAACAATTTTTTTACAACAGATCTTTGTGAAGTTGTTAAAAGTCCAAACAATGCATTTGAACAATCATGTATTCAAAAATTATTACAAATGGATATTATTGATCCAAAAAGAATTCTTTTTGATTGATCCAAGCAGAAAAAAATGCGGGAATTATTTTAAGGTAAAAAACTGGCAACACTACGAGTAAACTAGTCTGCGTCGTCAGACTCTTTCTTTTTTGTAACATAAATTAGTCTGCGTCGTCAGACTCTAAACATAAATCGAACATTTATTAGATTCTAATCGACCGACATTCGACATAATCAACACAACTTTGATTATCAACCAGGCCAACCTCCAAATACATCTCCAAATATTCATTTTATCTATATCAACATATACTGTACATAGATAAGGATCTACTTATGATATTGGCGTTGTAACCCTTTAATAAGGTTATCATATACGATACGGGTGACATTATACTATAAAACGTTTTTTGTAAAGTTATAAAATGAAAATATTTGATAAAGAAGTGAAAGATTCAAGAATTGCTGAATGGAAAGCACTTGTTGCTGGTAGCATGGTATTTGGTAGTATGATTTATGGATATACAGCTTTGCGTGAGAATGCTGAATTGAATATACAAAAGCCACCAAATAGTAAAGCCATTCGAAATGAACGGTTAATGCGTATGGCTAGTAAAAGCTGTTTAGGAGGTATTAAGATCTCTGCATTTTTAACAACTTATCTTGCACTTGATTTTGGATTAGAATATATACGTAATAATAAACCTGATAATGTGGTAAATAAAATTACATCAGGTGGTATAACTGGTTTGTTGTTTTCATTAAGAGGCGGCCCAGCAGTTGCGTTACAAGGCTCTATTATTGGCGCTGGGTTATCGTATGCATTTGTTATGGCAAAAGATACATTTAAAATTATCGATGAAGAATTAGAAAAAAAATTAAAAATACAACAACAACAAGAAAAAAATGTAAAAGAAAAATTAACCCAAAAACCAAGAAGTGATGATGAGGGCGGGTAATAATTAAATATGTGCGTGTGTACATGTGAAATGTATATTTTGTACGAGCGTCGTACAATATTTTTAAATAAAAATGTGTGTATATATACGCTATAATTTTATTTTTTATTTCTACTCACATGACAATTCCTACTCTCAAAAGAGTACATACAGTGACTGAGCCACCCAAATTAATTATAATAATACGTACGAATACGTTCGTATCTATTTCAGATCGTCTGATTATTACCAATACTTTTAAAATACATCTCTAATTTTTTTTTCACTATTTCATCATCTTTTGTCATAGGTGGATATTCAATATCTTGTAATTCATGCCTACGTGAAACAATTAAGATGCTGTCCGCCTTGCTAAGATTAATATAATTATCACTCGTATGTTCCATAGCAGCTATTAATGTTTTTGACCATAATGAATGATTTAAATCAATTGTTTCCATTATATTTTCCAATTTCATTTTTTTACCTTTGGAAAATATTGTTTGTACAAGTTGAATAGGATTACTATTTCGTCTATTTTGAAATCGTTGATCCATCGATATATATTCAATATCAAATATATTATTGAAATCATTTTGTTGTAAAAACCTAATGTCATTATTATCATCAGTAACATGTGTGTCGTTACTATTAGGTTTTGATTTTAAATATTGTATAATTGGTTCAACGGGACCAACAAATAATGTTAATGTTATCATTAATTTATTCAACATTTTATTAATGTTATTAGTTATTGAGCAACCATAATCACTATATAAAAAATGCAAACCAATTGAAATTAAGGATAAAATATCTACACGATATTGAACTACACGAGCACGATTTACAACATTTACTAAATGAACATATAATAATGTCAATTTATGAAACGTAGCTTCAAAAATCTGAATAAAAATATTGGAATATACCTTCAAATCATTCAATTCATTGCATAATGTAGACATATGCACAATATACATTGCCAAACCATTTGAATAACGTTTAAATTTATCCCTTGGATCTTTAAAATGACTCCATTCTTCCGATAAAATCGATTGAATGACAAGATTATTCATGTGTAACATACGATTTTCAATTAATTTGTCTTGATATATTTGTAAAATATTATTAATTTTCAATACAATTGATTTATCATAATTTTGAATTTGTACATACATATTGCATATAGATGTTAATATATTGATGTGATAAATTAAAAATTGATATTTTTCACCATGATTTTTAATTAAATCATATATAATAATACCCGTATCGTGTTGTTGTTGTTGCAGCTCTTCCTCTTCTTTGATTTCGTTTAATACATCATCATCGTTATTATTATTATTATTATTATTGGAGGACGTAATTTTATCTTGTATCAATTGAATCAATTTATTTATACTATTTTTTGAAGCAGTTTTTAGTAAAAATGATAATGTTTCATTTTCTTTACATAATGATAACCATAAATTTAATTGATTTTCAACTTCAATATAAAGTGATTCGATTTGATGTTGACGTCTTTCAAAACTAGATACAAGTAAACTATAAAATTTATCTTTATTTTCTTCTGATAATAATCTTGTTTCAATTAAATATTTTGGTATATTTTCAGCATTCATCAACGTGGTATTATTATTATTATTATTATCATCATTGCTATTATCTTTAAATGTTTTTAATAATGTTTCAATTTTATTTAAATTTTCTGAATTCATTGATTCGATGAAATCGTCCATCCATTTTAAATATTTTGATTGGGTAATTTCTGTTAATGTTGTTGGTGTTGATAATGATAACTCGTTGTATTTTTTTAATATTACTTGACGTTCAACCGTTGATGTTGCAGATAATAATTGTTGAAATAATGTAGATGGTATTTTGTTGATGATTATTGGATTGTTATTCATATTTGTATATTTGAATATTGATTTTTTTTTTTCGGTTTATATTTGATTAAAATGATTGGATTGGATTGATTGTTCTATAATATAGTTCACTACTGTATTGTTTCTATTTTTTGAATTCTTTTATTGTAGATATTTTGTTATTATAGTTGTTATAGTCCTGGCAGTTTAGTAGTTGTTGTTTTGTTGTCGTCTCTCCCTCTTCTGTCTCAACATTTTGCATCTCTCCTGGGCATCCATCCCACTTCTGATTTTGACAATATATTTATAGTTATAGCAGTTGCTATAACGTTAACGTAATAAAAAGGTTTGCTGGTTTGCTTCATTCACAGTCTCTCTCGCTTCTTATTCTAGGAGCTTACAGTAAGCTAGCATGAGAATACAGTGCAATAGTGATGGATGCTATTCTCCACCCAGCCCAGCCGCCAGCAGAGTTGGAACTGTGATCATCTCATGATATTGACCTATCCCTAGTGCTGTGTCGATGTTGTAATGGTATTCCGCTATCGTATTAACCCTAATCCTAACACTCAACAATCAATTACCATGACATTAGCACTGGTGATCCCTCCCCACCACCAATTATTTGATCAGGTGTTCTTAGCAATAATACCACCAGCTCTAGCTACTATAGGATTACCATCAAGATATTACATAGATTTTTTAAATATATATTAGTAGATATAATAATACTAGATATATATAATAACAACAATAGATGTGGTAATAGATCTACAACACAACAACACATATATATATAAATAACAACAACAACAAAATTATTATTTAATTAAGATGAAGTTTAATATTGCAAACCCTGCAACTGCACAACAGAAATTGTTGGATATTGATGATGAAAAAAAACTTGCTGCTTTCTATGATTTACGTATGGGAGCAGAAGTTGATGGTGGTGTACTAGGTGACGAATTTAAAGGTTATGTTTTCAGAATCAGTGGAGGTAATGACAAACAAGGTTTCCCAATGAAACAAGGTGTACTTGCACAAAAACGTGTATCACTTTTGATGAAAAAAGGTGCATCATGCTACCGTTCCCGCCGCGCTGGTGAACGTAAACGTAAAAGTGTTCGTGGTTGTATTGTTGGACCAGATATTTCTATCTTAAATTTAGTAGTATCCGAAGTTGGTGAAGGTGAAGTAGCTGGATTAACTGACGAGGCACAGCCACGTCGTCTTGGACCAAAACGTGCAAATAAAATCCGCAAATTGTTCAACTTAACAAAAGAGGATGATGTACGAAGATTTGTTGTATCCAGAGAAGTAACAAGAAAGAATGGTAAAACATACCAAAAAAGACCAAAAATCCAAAGATTGGTGACACCAGTTGTATTACAACGTAAACGTCGTTTAGCTAATGCAAAGAAAGCTAAATTAGCACAAACCCGTGCTGATGCTGCTGAATATGCACGTCTTTTTGCACAAAGACAAAAGGAAGCAAGACAAAGCAGATTGTCTGAAATAGCTAAAAGACGCTCTAGTCGTAGATCCAGCCGTAAAGCTGCAGCTGCAAAATAAATAAAAAGCTATATATATATATATATAAATATAAAATAGTCAAAAGTTTTATAATTATTTTTGTTATTATATAAAATATTTTAACATACATATATCATTGTACAACACTAAAATATTCTCTCCTCTACTAAAAAATATCATTCAAGTGTAATATATTTTATATGGTGAAGACGACTAGATAGAAAAAATATTTTTTGTTCTCGTGAGAGAGAGAGCACACGCTATATAAAAACTAAAAAATCAAAAGACGCTCATGTGTGCATGTGTATCAAGCGCCATTCAACAACACAATTTATTAAAATATTATATGATATGTGATATATGTATATTTTCCTCATTTTACATTCATCTCCCCGTTTATATAAATATACATATGAAACTTTAAATATATTTATCATTTGCATATGCATACTATGCAATTATCAAATCATTAATTTTATGGCATATATATATGATAGATAATATTACAACAAAAACAAATACGCGCATTCATTTTATATTACAAACATATAGATTATTTAGAGTTTAAATATTTTAAAAATATAATATAGAACAACACAAACATATCTATCTATCTATATCTATATATATATTATTCAAATTATTTGAAGAAGCATTATATATATATATATATAAGAAGAAGAACATATAAATAATAATAAATACAAATACATAATGAGTGGACAATATTTAGGTATCGATGGAACACGGGAATCTGGACAAGATGTTAGAGAAGCAAATGTTACTGCAGCTGGTGCCATTGCTAACGTTGTAAAATCTTCTCTTGGACCAGTTGGTTTAGATAAGATGTTAGTAGACCAAATTGGTGACGTAACCATTACCAATGATGGTGCCACGATTTTGAAGCAATTGGAAGTTGAACATCCTGCGGCGAAAGTTTTAGTAGAGTTATCTCAATTACAAGACCAAGAAGTTGGTGATGGTACAACAAGTGTTGTTATCATTGCTGCGGAGTTATTACGTCGTGCAAACCAACTTGTTAAAAATAAAATTCACCCTACTAGTATTATTGCTGGATATCGTCTTGCAATGAAAGAAGGTGTGAAATATATCAAAAAGAACATGACTGTAGCAGCGGATACGTTAGGCCGCCAAAATTTATTAAATGCTGCAAAGACATCCATGTCCAGTAAAATTATTGGTAACGAAGAAAATTTCTTTGCTGAAATGGTTGTGAACGCTGTAACTTCAGTTAAATATACGAAAAGCAATGGAAAAATTGTATATCCCGTACGTTCTATTAACATTTTGAAAGCACATGGTCGTAGTGCTTTGGAGTCGAAATTAGTAGATGGTTATGCATTGAACGGTACACGCAGTGCACAAGGTATGCCACGTCGTGTTGAAAATGCTAAAATTGCATTTTTGGATTTCAACATTACGAAACATCGTATGCAAATGGGAGTGGAAATTTTATTGAATAATCCAGGTGAAGCAGAAAAAATTATGCAACGTGAGAAAGATATTACGAAAGAAAGAATTCAAAAATTATTAGCTGCAGGTGCCAATGTTTTTTTGACTACCAAAGGATGCGATGATATGGCACTTAAATATTTCGTAGAGGCAAAAGCAATTGCCATTCGCCGTGTGAACATCCAAGACATGAAACGTTTAGCAAAAGCTACAGGTGGTAAAATCTTGAAATCATTATCAGATATGGAAGGTGAGGAAACCATTGATCCTGCATGTTTAGGTACTGCACGTGAAGTGGTGGAGGAGAAAGTTGGTGATGGTGAATTGACATATATTAAAGGTTGCGTATCTAAACGCGCAGCTACCATTGTTCTTCGCGGTGCAAATGAATTTATGTTGGACGAGATGGATCGTTCATTGCATGATGCATTGATGATTGTCAAACGTATGTTGGAAAGCAACACATTGACTGTTGGTGGTGGTGCAGTAGAAGCGGCATTGTCCATTTACCTTGAAAATTTTGCAACAAGTTTAGGTTCAAGGGAACAATTGGCAATTTCCGAATTTGCTGAAGCATTACTAGTTATCCCACGTACATTGGCAGTTAACGCTGCACAAGATGCGACGGAATTAGTGGCTAAATTACGCGCATACCATCATAAATCACAAACAAAAGAAGATTGTGGCGATTTGAAATGGATGGGTTTGGATTTGATCAATGGTGTTGTACGTGATAATATGAAAGCAGGTGTAGTTGAACCAGCTATTAGCAAAGTTAAAAGTATACGTTTTGCAACTGAAGCTGCGATTACAATTTTAAGAATTGATGATATGATCAAATTGAATCCACCACAACAACAACAATAAAGGAAAAGTTGGATGGAGATGTGATGTGATTTCGTAATGTTTTACGGACATTATATTTAAATGTGATCTGTGTACATGAAAATTTTCAACACATTCAATTTTAAAAATAATACACACGTGTATTTTTATATATATATAATATATATATATATGTTCGTAGTAATGGACAAGAGAGTATATTTAAAAAGACGGTTCGCAAGTTCCTCGAAATTTTTTAAATAACGTGCTAAAAATATTTTTATAAAAAATATATACGAGAGAAGAGGGGTATAAAAAATATACACACGTCGTACGAAGCGTAAAATATTAAAAAATATCTTTTTTATTTAATAATACGAAGTTCGTATAAATATATATACTTCCTCAACACTACCAAAAAGCATCAAATTTTTAAATATCTACAATTACATAAATTTCAGATGGTGCACCTGCTCTTTCTGGTATTTTTGCTTTGACTTTTCCATTCATTTCCTCCTCCTCATTCGTCTTCTTATTATTATCAGATGATGTATTCAATAGTACATGATTTGAATAAATTTGCATATGGCTATATGTAATCGCTTTCACTTCCGTGCCAACTGGTGCGTGTTTTTTTACATCAAACAATTCTCCATAACCAATTGCTTCTATATTAAATGATTTTATATCCAATTTTGTAATGCATATATGATTGCATACAATACCTTCTCCAGAAAATAGATACAAAAATTCATTTAGATAGTTATAAAGTAAGGATAAAATATCATGTCCCGAAGCTGTTATTTTGTATTCATTTGTTAATTCTACATTATCTAAAGTTGTTTCATATGCAAACATAGCTATGGCAACTTGCTCAAAGGATTCTATTAAATGTTCGCCCCAAGCATGCAGTTGTACATCTGCTGGATGATCATTTGTATATTCAAACTTTGGGGAGAAGTAGGATGAGCCACCTTGTATATTTGTAATTAAATTATTATTATTATTATCATTATCATCTTGCTCTTCTGTTTTCAATTTTTTATCATTATTACTATCATCATTACCTTTGGTATCATTTTCTATTTGTTCTCCTTCTCTTCTTCTTCGCCTTCTTCGTGTATTATGGCGTTGTGGCAATGGGAAATTGTTCGACATTATCTTTTACACTTTTTTATTTACAATTTGTTTATTTGTTGTTTTATTTTTTGTTTTTCTGTTTTCTAGGTTTTCTATAAATTGTTTTTGGATAAATATTTATTATTTTTTGATGACCTCCGATTCCATTATTATTGCCGCACATTTTTTTAGATATAATATGGCCATATATTATTTTATTTTTGATAGTACGCGGTAGTGTATATAAAATATGTGATGCTATGTTCATGCTAATTTGTATAAATAATTAGCTATAATATAAAATAAAAATTAATGCAACACGAATATAATTAATAATTTTAATAATTAGCACCCCATTCTTCATCACCATAATCAACATTATCCCCACTACCACTACCACTACCATTCTCTAAATCATCTTCTTCACTTGATGGTTCATCCTTATACTTTCCAAATTTACTAGTAGCACTCATTCCACCACCACGATAGCCACCTGTATAATCGCTGCGCCTATTATGATCAAAGCTATCTGTATTTAAACTACGTGTATCAAAACCATCTTTGGTTTGGCGATTATTTCTATTATTACGACGACCGCCAATTGAATTTTTAATAATACGATCACGACCAGAATTACGATCATCGCCACCAAAATCATTATCTGTATCATCGTCGCTACTTCCAAATAAATAACCACCTGATTCTCCATTACTTCTTCTAGTCGTGCGCATATCTCCACGTGCATTTAAACTTATTCCGATATCTTCATCATCTTCAAAGTCTGTTGTTAAAAAATTTGGTGATTTTTTACCACACATACCATTACAGGTAAGACTTACGATAAAAATTAATACAAAGAACCATGACGAGGCGAAAAATACATGAGAAAATATTGGATATATTTTAACCATTTGGATCAACAACAACGCAACTTGTGACATTGTACAATGCTTCATGCCTTTACCAATGTTGACACCTTTTTCGTTCAATACAATACCTTCAAGATCATTTTCCAAAGTGCATCGTTTAACTTTCACAGTACCTTTTGCACCTGGTACTGCCATATCATCACTAAAATGCTGTGGACCAAAGGTAGTGTATTGTGGAGCAATGGAACCAAGTTGCACAATAATCGCCAGGCTTATAAACATAAAAATAGCACTTAAGACTAAAACGGCAGTGCCACTTGATTGTTTCTTACGATAGCTGTATACTGAGCAACATAGACAACGTATACCCATTCTAGTCAAACCGACGAAAGATGCCAACGCTAAATAAATTAAGCATATACCAAGCAAAACTAAATCTAATGGGAAAGAACTTGCTAACTCTACTAATAAATTATCCAATGGGTTGTACATACGTTTTTTATGCACTAAGGTTCCTAAATATCCTGTATTCATCGCGCATAAAATACCATTTGGATCATCTAAACATACTTTAGGCACATGACCTTTCCCATTTGCCTGTTGTCCTTTCGTTGTTGCTTTGCTATTTTTATTACCACCTGGATGACCCATTGCTTTCAAGTCATTGCTACTAACACTACTGCCTAATCCGGTATCATTCGCACTTAAAAGTAAGGCGGATGTAATTAAAATCGATACCAATAATAAAAACATACCTAATATCACTTTTGAACGTTTACCACATCCGTTTAATGCCCCGTACCCACCCCCAAATGTACTTGCATCTTGTAAATCTTGTAACGCTTGCGTATGCCTTTTCAATGCATGGGATTTACGCTTCAATTTAATTGCACTTGCTTTTTCATATTCGCTAGTATAACTTGATGATTTGCGTTTCATTTCAAGTGTTCTTTCCCTTGATTTAATTTTTAACAATTTAGTTTCTATTTCTAAACGCTCTTCTTCTAATGAACGGTAGCCTCTAATCAAATTCAATGGAATCACTGCAAGTCCATACGCAGTAAATGTCATCCATGCGCATACACCCGCACTGGATAACATGCCTACTACAAATAACATAGCAGATGCACCTGCATGTTTTGTATCAAATAATTTATTTGCCCAATGTTGTGTATCAGCTTCTTTCGCCCATTTTGTATGGCCAGGTCGAAATGCAAGACCAAGTAAAAATGCTGTTAACAAACCAGCAGCAAACATCGTCGTCCGTTTCAATGCACTAGCAAAACGTTGGCAACAACCTATTTCATTTGAATTTTGACGGTAAAAAAATATAGTAAATGGAATCACAATACCAATATACCCTGCTATCGTCGAAAATATAGTGTAATATAACTGTTTCACATTATCTGACGCAGTTTTATATTGACTAGTGGAAACATGCGTCGCTACGTATAAATCAAACGGTGGCATGGCACAACACGCAAAAGCAACGATCAAAGATGTTGTTGCAGTAAACACAACAAATGGATGCTTTTCTGGTCCATCTTTTAGAAAGTATTGTACCGTTTGGTATGAAACAAAAATAATTATTAAAAAAATTACAATAACTGATACGGAAAAGATTAGCATATTATTTTAATTTGTTTTAATAAATAATATATATATATATATATAAATTATTGGATGTAATATTTACGTAAAATTGTAAATATATATATATATATATCTAAATTGAAATTATAAATATATAATAATTGATTCTTAGTATTTATTGTATGTTTGTTCTTTAGTTGGTAATGTTTGTCTATATGATAAACGAGAAACTCAATATTAATTTTTTTGGGAGAGATATATAATATATTTAACTGTATCATCACTTCAATCACTCTGGCACTATAATTGTATTATTGCACTATTACTGTATTCCAGTTTTCTCTAGAGAGGATCCGGATCCTCTCTAGTTTTCTCCCTCTGCTGATTATTGCGATCACATCACAACAATAATCAATAATGTATGAGTTATAATGGTTTTACTACTGTACCAGGTACATACATCATATTAATAGTCTAGTATGATATAGTGGGTTTAGCAGTGTTTTAGTTTTAGTGAAAAATAAAAATAGCTGGAAAGCTTATAATACCACCAGTGTGGTGGTAGAACACTATGGAAAGCTGAAAAAAAAAGAAGTATTATATTATAATAGCAATAAGAATAGCGTGCTTTACTATTATAAGCTGGATAGGGATAGCCAGGCGGCTATAGTATTAATATGTATACATGTGATACTGCAAATAATTGCATAACAAAAACAATAACGTCTATTACTTTAATAATAAATAAATAATAATACCTTTCTGTTTACCATTTTTCTAACAAGAAGCGTTTAACAATAATACTTAGGGACAAATTACAAGATGGTAGATGTGGATAGGAAGCATTTCCATTGGAAATCGCTGAAATATGATGGTGATCCATCGTCAAGGCCAGTGGAAGGACCATCTTTTACATCAATTGTCCCACGTTTTTTATTGCGAATTGAAGTATATAATAACGTGGAAGATAAAGTACCAATTGCTGTTGAAAGATGTCATAAATATGGTTTAAATGTCATTGGTACATCACCGATGGATTCAACATATCGCTTACAACATCCTACCGTAGACGCTGTTCATGCAATAATAGCAATACATGAAAGCGATAATGATAATACATGTATATTATATGATTTCAAAAGTTTTAGAGGCACTTATGTTGGTACAATACGCTTTAAAACATTTGTAGCAAGAAAAATAAAACCATTTTATCCAATAGTATTAAAAGAAAAAACGGCAATTAAATTTGGTGGCGACCCAAAAATATATCTAATAAAAGGTGTACATAATCCTATAAGCAATGTGAAAACTGATAGAAATACAACGAATGATGCTATACGACAATTTAGAATCGGTCCAACATTAGGTAGGGCAAATGAAGAAACGTGGACTGCTAGACATATGAATTCATGGCATTTACGTAGTAAAATAACATCGAAACTTACATTAAATCAATATGATAAAGTATTTCGAGCGTATAAACATCCAAGACAGGAAGATTTTATTAAAGGAATTGAAGTATTATCATGTTTTACTTTTGATTGTTCGAGAATATTACAAGTAATATCAAATTTAAATGCTGATAGAGGTACGAAAACAGCAGCAAAGCGTGATTTATATGAAATGGTTAATGTTGCATTTCGAGCTGGCAAATCTATCAAAGATGATAAGCAAGAGAAAGGGAAAAGTCGTCCAACCATCGGAGCATTACGCCGCTTTAAAATATTTTACAAATGTAAAAACATGCAACATGTAAGAGATTTATTACAAAAACTTGCCGATGGTATCGTGGCAACAGAATGGAAGCCAAAAGATGTTGATCAAAAAGGTATTGGTAAACGAACAGCTTGGAATTGTTTAGATGGGATGTACATTGATGATAATAAGAAGGAAAATATCAATGGAAATAATAACAACACAACGACAGTATCAACAGCAATTATATTAAAAGAATCGTTAAAAATACCAAAATCATATTTAATACAATCAGTCGATAAAGATATATTGCGTCCAGAATACTTTCAACATGTTCAACAACCAGAATATCCTATGTCTTTGACATTAACACGTACAGATTTAAATGAAAAATGGGAAAATACTACTGTTAAAACAATCTCATCTAATGGTAAAATTATTGATGCAATTGACTTATCTGGTTCTTCTTTAAGTGGTAAAATACCATGTCAAAAAATATTTAAATTACTACAAACAACGCAAAGTAATAATTTACGAGTTTTAAGTTTGTCAAATTGTAAATTAATGCCAAAATCTGTTACTATACTTTCCAATGTATTGTTGAATAAAACGAATAAACAATTATTAGTCTTACGGATTGGAAATAATCGAATAGTACAAGGTGAAAAAATTGATCCTGGGGATCCAAATTCTACATATCATTACGATTCCTCTGGTATTACTGCATTATTTAGTGCATTGGGTAAAAATAAATTTTTACGTGTTTTAGATATTAAACGTAATAATATAGGCCCAAGGGGCGTAAAATTGTTTACTACATGGATGAAAGGTAATAAATCCTTGACAGAGTTAGATGTATCATCAAATGGCATTGGTAATAAAGGTGCATTAATGTTGGATGGTATGACACGAGGACCAAATAGTACATTAGCACATTTATTTATCGGTCGTAATCAAATAGAACATCATGGCTTCCATGTTCTCTTTCAACCTCCTGCACCGATACCAGCTTCAAGAGATTTATATGAAAGGCGTTCTTTGCGTTGTTTATCAACACGTGCAAATAAAGGCTTAACTGGTGAAATGGTAGCAATTTTAGTTACAAATTTAAAATATGGATGGAACGACTTAGTTGCAATTGATTTTTCATGGTGTACCATCGGTTCACGTGGTGCGACACAGTTAACATTTTTGCTTCGTCAATGTAAATGTTTAAAATCATTAAATGTAGGACATTGTAATTTAACAGATCAAATGACATTTTTTGAACCAATGATCAAGTTAGTAGATTCATTAAAGAGAAACCAAACATTAACTGATTTAGACTTATCATACAATAGCCTTGTACATAGAAAATTAGGTTATAAAAACGATGGTGAAGATGTTATTAAACATTTAATTATTTCTTTGGAAGAAAATGCATCTTTAATCACTTTAAATTTAAAAGGCAATGCTGTAGGCAATGCTATTAGACTTCGATTGCAAAAGTTATGTTTGAAAACGAATCGCTTGCCATTACCAAATCGCATAGCATTTTGGATGGTAACCCAACCACGTTTAGGATATAATAGCCCAGCAAAAATTTTGCATCGTGGATTAATCTTGTATATTTTATCTTTTTGTGATAGTTATCGTGTTATCTCTGTTTGAGAATGAAAAACGGGAGACGAAATGTATACTAGAGACGGATCATGTAGGTGTATGATACGTAAACTTGACGTTACAAAAGAGAAAAATTTGTGTTTACACGAATATACAAACGTCGTGTATAATATCATATTTTACGTATGCATAATACGAAGTGTAATTTTTGACTTTTTTATTTATATATATAAAAGAAAATATGTAAAAAAATATTTTTTCAAAGAATTTTTAACAATATCACAAAAAATACACAATACTTCACTTTATCTCTCTCTAATTTTATACTAAGCTTCTTACGAGAAACGTAAAGTTCTCTCTCTACATATAGAAATAAAGTTTTTAGCAATAACCTCGATTCCATCCCCTACTCTCTATTTCCTTTAATTGTGACTCCAATACACCTGTTAAATTTTCTGTATCAGCAAGTATTTGTTTTAATTCTAATAATACTTGTGGTCTGGAACGTTGTGATGGTCTTAAATTTTTTTGCTTTTCCTTATCACTCCCTTCACCTTTTGCCGCTGCAAACAAACCTTGCGCAATTGCATGTTTTTGTAACTTTGCATGTTCACGTTGAAATATTGCAGTTGATATAATACTAATATCTCCATCTTCCTCAATTTTAATCTGTAAATTACCTTCAGCATCAAATATATGTTTGTATTTTTTATCTAAATTTAATACACGAGCGTATTTGGTTGCTTCTTGCGTACGTGAGATTAAATCTTGTTGTATTAATCGTTCCTCTTCCGCCATTTGCATCGCAAAGTCTTGCGCTGCTTTTCTTCGTGCAGCTGCTCTACGACGTATATGATCACGTGAACTGATTGGTCTTTTTTTACTTTCCATTTGTATACGTGCCATGAAATCATTTGCATTTTGTCCAGTCATATTCATTCGAGCAACTAAATTTGCTTGTGCACTACCGGGCTTCGCATTACGTTTGCCACCCGGTGCAGACGATGGGCGGCCACTACCGCGACGGCCACTGCGGTTGTTCCTGCGTCTATTATTCGCAGTTGGATAATGTAAATCATCTCTGCTCCTACTATCACTCATACTATTATTGTTATTACTGTTGTAAGTTGCAGCACTTTTTGGTCTTCGTCTATTACTATTATTTTTTTTTGAAGCAGCCATGCGTGAACGTGACTCTTCAATGCGTTTTTGTTCTTGCCTTTCCTTGTAAAATTCACTAAAATTATCTGGATCAATTCCTGTCAATGGTTGTCCATCCAACATAACTGTATGTGATTTTGCCGTACGCCTTTGTCTTGTTCCACCAGCTGTATTTGGCCGTCTATCGTAATTTACATTAGCAGGTTTGAAACCTTGCATAATATTACCATTATCTACATATTGTTGTTGTTGCCCAGGAGGACGATTATGTCGAGTGACGACGGCACTCATCGGCCTTTGCTTTCTTCTACGTGGCATATTGTCACTTGTTTGCGTATCTACGTATGTAAGTATGTATGTATGTTGTGTGTATAATATATATATTGTTTTGTATCTCTTCTTATCATTTAATAATCAGAATCAAATATTAAATATATATTTTAATATGAGGAACGAAAATTTTAACCGTCGTTGATTTGTTTGTTGTGTGTTGTGTTTTCCAGGTTTTCCTCCTCCTGGTTTTATAAATAAATTGCGTCAACGTATAATAAGATATGTACTTGGGAATTTAAAGTATACAGAAGATATAGGAATATCATTTATACTCAATCCACAATGCTGATATCCTCACACTATTTTACAGCAATGATGTGCCGATATTAA